>OLOD01001380.1_pt1 | contig 15317 bp, 10 predicted proteins | sample 1671921 | NCBI WGS metagenome assembly OLOD01 (sample SAMEA3136626, study PRJEB25190) | human gut metagenome | biome: human gut; feature: human-associated habitat; material: faeces | place: Austria | collected 2013
TCGTCAGGTCGCCGGCCGTGCCACCATCGTCACTCAGGGCGAACTCGTGGCCGCAAGTCTGCGCGACTATCTCAATCGCCATCCCGAAATGGACGAGAAATGTACCCGTGGAGGCACATGCTCCTATCTCACCACCGAAAATGCAGGGCGCTTCGCCTCGCTTGCCGGGACTTTTCTCCAGACTCCTCTTCAGGCTACACACATAACGCTCTGAATTTTTTCAAAACAACCATTATTCACATTCTCTTGATTACCCATAAGTCAGCATTACGCCTACGGTTCTTGGAGACCTTGGTGTTTATCTGTCCCGCCCTTTTCTTCACCTCCTGTTCCGACGATAAGACAATTGTCAGCGCAGGGACGGGACGTCTGTCGCTCAACATAGAAATTGACAACACATTCTACTATCCTGACGGAGCGGTAGTCGGAGCACCTGAGTTTTTGTTGCCTGAGATAGCTCAGACAGGCGTCTTTATGCGGTCAGTCGCCGGATCGTATTCCCATGTCTGGTCTTCGTTTACTGATTTCCCGCAGGATGACATATATTATACCGGCTCTTATCATCTTCAGGCATTCTATGGCTACGAACAGGAGGGGTTTGACTGCCCTTACTACAGTGCCGTGGCTGATATTGACATCCTGCCGGGCAAGACACTGCAGCAGGACATGACGCTACGACCTGTCAGCACGGCCAATACCGTGGCTTTTGACCCGGAGATGTCAGCAGGTTTCAAATCTGTCCGCGCCTATCTTCATGCCGAGGGTGGAGGTTATTTCTGCTATGACACCGCATGCGACGATATTCTCTACCTCCTTCCGGGGCGCACGTCGGTCTATCTTGAACTGACCATGCCCGACGGCCGTGAGGTTGGCTACAAGGCTTTTGAGATAGCGCAGACTGAAAGCGGTGTGCTTTATGAATATCGCTTCACGCTTGACAGTAGCGGAGGTGATCCGGTGGTCACATGCACGGTAGGTTCGGAAAGCGTCTCACGCACCATTGACAGTGCCTTCATTTCAGCGATGCCCCCTCAACTGACTGCTTCCGGCTGGACATCCGATGAAATCTATGTCCTGCCTGAAGGAGAGATCCCCGACGAGCCTGTCAGGATGGCGGTCACTTCTTCCGCAGAACTTTCCCATCTATATCTTACGGTAAATTCTCCTTATCTCAATTCTGTCGGCGTTCCACGTCAGGCCGACCTTCTGGCTCTGTCGGCAGAGGATGCCGAAATCTTTTCTACTTATGGGCTGACATGGACCTCCGCACCGCAAAAGGTCGATGTGGATCTCTCGGCCTTCCTCGGAAATTTTGTCTTTCTCAACGAGGCGCAGGCCATAAGCACTATCGGTCTGATGGCAGAGGATGTCGATGGCCGTGTGGGCAATCCGCTCATGCTGACGGTCGAGACTCAGCCGATGGAGATTGTGGTCGACTCGGTTTCTTCAGCTATGGTAGGCGCGACGACGGCCGTTATCCGTGTCGCCACACTTGCCGATGATTTCGCCTCTCATGTCGCGGTCGAGCTTCTCGACAACGGAAAGTGGCAGCCTGCCGAAATAATCTCTGTAAGCGAGGTTTCCGACGGCATCTATGACATTTCCTTTGCCATTCCGCCCGGAAGCGCTGACCTGAATGCCCGGATTCTCTATTGTCAGGAGGTCAGGGGAGAGGTGGGCATTACCCGTTTCATGCCGGATTTCAACCTTGAGTTCGATGCTTTTGCAACTTATGCCCGTGTAAAGGTCATCGCCGACACTCCTGAACTCATATCTGCCGTAGCCAAGGGTCTCGACATCTATCTCAACGGTAGCCGTGCGAGTGTGCTTTATCGCGACCCGGAAGAGGGGATGGTGGTCATTACAGGTCTGAACCCTTCGACCAACTACACTTTGACCGCGACAATGATGCGTAATCCCGGCAAGGATGATTTCACATCGCCGGTCAGATTATCGACGGAGTCTGCCCCGGCTCTCCCAAACGACGAATTCGAGCACCGCAAAGACGGAATCTCTTATAAAAACCTTGCGAGCGGTGGGCGCTACTCTCAGACGACGGTGGCCATATTCAATTGGCAGAATCATCAGTCGTTCAGCCTTCAGGTTCCGAGGGAGTGGGCCAATACTAACGCTAAAACTTTTTCAACCCGTGCGTCAAACCATAACACATGGTACATGCAGCCGTCCGTATATTCCGTTCCCGGCGATACGGAGGATGCAAGCTTCGCAGTGTGTCTGCGCAGCGTCGCTTTCGATATTGACGGAGCGATTATTCCTGACTACACACAGACAGGTCAGCCTTATCTGCAATACTCACCCGTAATCCCTGAAATCAAGTCGCGGGCAGCCGGAAAATTATTCCTCGGTTCATATTCGTTCAATCCGTTGACAATGGAAGAGACCTATGACGATATTGTCGACTGGCGTTCGCGCCCCATGTCGCTCAACGGATATTACAAATATAATCCCTCACAGGCCGACACTTCTGACAATGGCATCGCCATTATCGAGGTCTATGGAAATATCGACGGTGAAACGCGGGTCATCGGGTCTGCTACCGCCTATCTGCCCGTGGCCAACAGCTACACGGCTTTCAAGGCTTCGCTTACGTATGATTATTTCGGTGTGAAGGCTACGGGACTAAAGGTCATGTTTGCCTCGTCGGCTGCGATCGGCACAATCGCTGAGGAAAGCGAGGCCATTGCAACGAGTCCTGATCCGGTCAAAGGTGAGTCGATTGGCAGCACTCTGTGGCTTGACCACGTGACTCTCTCTTATTGATTCCGATTCTATGTTAATATTATAATAAATCCTTTAACCTTATGAAAAAAATTCTCCTTCTTATTCTCCTTGCGATCATCATGTTTGCCAGTGCTCCCGTCCATGCTTCGGGATGGGATATAAACGATATACTCGGAAATCTTGGTTCGAAAGGCTCATCCACGACCGAACAGACCGATTCGCAGCAGACCAAATCCACAGGTGGTCTCGGCGATCTGCTGTCGGGTGTCGCAAACAAGCTCGGCATCGGTTCTTCGTCATTGACCATTGATAAAATCGTGGGTACATGGAAATATTCAGGACCTGCGGTCACATTCAAAAGCGACAATCTTTTGCTTAAGGCCGGAGGTGCGGCGGCTGCGACTCAGGTTGAAGCCAAGCTCGAACCATATTACAAGACCGCCGGCTTCACCTCGCTTGTGATGACAATAGCCGAAGACTCCACGTTTACGTTCAAGGCCCGTCTGATAAATCTTGGCGGTTCGATTTCAAAGGATGCCTCGTCGGGAAATTTTATCTTCACGTTTAAGGCTCTGAAGTCAGTCAACATCGGATCGATGGAAAGCTATATAGTCATGAACGGCGACAAGATGGAGCTTACCTTTGATGTGAGCAAACTTATGGTGCTGATTGAAAAGGCTGGAAGCCTCACAGGAAATAACACCCTCAAAGGTGTGTCTGCCATCCTTAACCAGTATGACGGAATGACTGCCGGATTCGAGCTGCAACGTCAGAAGTAGCTTTTGGCCGTCTCGTTTCGTTTTTATCTCTCTGAACCATGGAAAATTTAGTGAATTATAAAGAAATAGAGAATGCCATCATTGAGTTGCGCGGTTTGCGCGTAATACTCGATGCTGATGTGGCTCGCCTTTATGGTGTTGAAACCAAGCGTATCAATGAGGCTGTCAGGAATAATCCTGATAAATTTCCTGATGGCTATGTTTTGCCTCTTGATAAGACCGAAACAGAGAATTTGCGGTCGAAATTTTCGACCGCAAATCTTTCTGCGAAATCGAGGGCATTGCCTAAGGCTTTTACAGAGAAGGGGTTATATATGCTTGCCACAATCCTGAAAAGCCCGGTTGCGACGCAGACCACAATCGGCATTGTCGAGACATTCGCAAAGCTGCGCGAACTCTCCCGCACCGTATCGGCTCTGACCGCTGTTCCGGCCGATACTGACCAACGGAAAACCTTGATGATGCAGAGTGGAGAGATTCTCGCCGATCTGCTCGACGATAGTCTTTCGGCCACTGCTTCTGAAACGACTTTTGAACTGAATTTTGCTGTTCTGAAGCTAAAGCACACGGTCAAACGCAAGAAGAATTGAGGAGCGGATTAAAGGTATTATCTCGTCTTATGGTCTCAATAATCATCCCGGCTTTCAACGCTGAAAAATATCTCAGGGAATGTCTCGACAGTGCTGTCGGGCAGACCTGTCGCGATATTGAAATCATAGTTGTCGACGACGGTTCGACAGACTCGACAGGCAGGATTATTGCGGAATATGCTGCACGCGACAATCGTGTGCGACCGCTTGTCCAACCGCAGTTGGGAGTGTCGGCCGCCCGCAATGCGGCCTTGCGCATTGCCGGGGGCGAATGGGTGAGTTTTCTTGACAGCGACGATGTTCTCTATCCGAATAGCATAGAACTGCTGCTCGGAGCGGCGCATGTGAGCGGTTGCGACCTTGTTTATGGCGGATGGCGGCGTGGAGTCGAGTTCAGACAGATTGATGGATTCCGGAGCGATGCCGCGCCACGGGTCTGCGACCGGCTTGATGTCATTGAAAAAGTGTTATATCAGTCTGAAGGCATTGTCCCTGCTCCGTGGGGGAAGCTTTACCGTCGCGAATGTCTGCGCGATGTGTGCTTCGACGAGGGCTGTATCTATGAGGATCTCGACCTTTTCTATAAGGTTGAAGGCCGCGACGGAAAGATTGCCGTCATCGACGCTCCTGTCTATTTCTACCGTGATACTCCCGGCAGTCTTACGAACCGGTTTTCTCCTGCGCGCCTCGATGTGCTGAAGGTCACATCGCGCCTTGAGGATTTTATGGCCGGGAATTGTCCCGGGCTTCTTCCCGCAGCTCGCGACCGTCGGCTAAGCGCCAATTTCAACATGTATTGTCTGCTTGCAATTCATGACCGGAATGGAGAATACGCGCGGATTTCTCACGAATGCTGGCTGCTCATCAGACGCTATCGGCGCGAGAGTCTGCTGAATCCGCGCGTCAGGCTGAAAAACAAGCTTGGGATTCTCGTTTCATATCTGGGGGAGCGCATGCTGAAAGCCGTATCGCCTTTGGTCTATGGCGGTAGTAAGAAAAAACGTTGATGTAGTAAGAAAAAAATAGTAAGAGGAATATGAAGGTTGTTACTTTAGACAGCAGACGTTTCGCCGTTGCCTGCCGGATGCTGGCCGAGGTTGTGGAGGGCGAAAAATTTATGCCCGAGCTTATGGTTGGCATACGGACAGGTGGCGAGTATGTGGCAAGAGAGATGCTCGGCGAATTTCCCGAAGCCCGGCTGGCTGTAGTGGAGTTGCAGCGCCCGTCGACACGTCATAAGGGACTCGTGGCAGGGTTGCTCCCCCTGCTTCCGGCACGCGTGCTCGATTTCATGAGGATGGCCGAGGCCCGTCTGCTCGCACTCAGACCTCGCAGGAGGGTAGGGCGCGTGGAGATTCCTGAGGAAATAACCGCCCTTGGGGCAAGGAGGATTCTGGTGGTCGACGATGCCGTCGACAGCGGTGTGACACTTGAAGCCATTGTCAGCTCTCTGCGTGAGGCGTGCCCGTCGGCACAGGTGCGTTCGGCTGTTATAACCGTGACGACCTCCCGGCCTGTCATCTCTCCCGACTATGCTCTTTATCGTAACAAAACTTTAATACGTTTTCCATGGTCAATGGATATGAAAGCCTGACACGTATGGGGCGGGAGACTCCATGTGTCGTTGTCGATCTTGACGGCACTCTTCTGCAAGGAAATTCATTCAGGATGTTCATCCGCTTTCTTGTCGGGCATCTTAAAGAGCGGGGTGCATACACTTCGCTTGCCAAGGTGATAGGGCTGCTTGCAGCCAGAAAAGCGGGGGTGATAAGTCATGTGGCCATGAAATATCCGATTCACCGTCTCGGCACTCAGACCATGTCAGACATTGATCTGACTGAATTTGCCTCTCAGCTTGCCGGCGCGCTTAATCAACGGCTGGTGCGTGAACTTGACCGGCTGAGGTCGGAGGGTGCAAGGATTGTGCTCGCCACCGCAGCCCCGGACCTGTATATCCCTTATCTGTTCAGACATCTGAATTTCGATGAGTGGATAGCGACTCCGCTTAGTGGCGAGTATGACGGCTATGTCGAGACTCGCGGAGAGACAAAACGTCGTCTTGTCTGCGCTCTTGCCGGGGAGAAGGGCTGGAATGTAGAGGCTGTGGTGACCGATCATGATGATGATCTGCCGTCGCTGCTGTTGCCGTTTGTCCGCCGTATTCTGGTTAATCCCACGTCTACTCTCAAGGATGCACTCGATACGGCGGGACTGGACTATGAAGTGTTCTGATCACAGATTGTTCATATTGTAATAATGGGTATTGGCTTATTGTCGAGGGAAATCAGTATAATTTTAAGTAAAAATTGATGGTATTATCAAAATTATTGTTAACTTTGTCGCCATCTTATTGTAATCTATATACCTGCATTATACAAATCCTCACAATACCAACGAAAATTCATTGTAATTTTTTAATACCACTCATTATTACATCATGGAAAACAAGAAGTTGTTAAAAGATGTCAATTGGGGGAAGGTAAAAGGCTTAGGCAGAAATATCCTTACCCTGATGCTGGCAGTTATGGCTTTTGCGGCCACTGCTCAGGCAAAATCTGTTACCGGCACGGTCACTGACGAAGCCGGTGAAGCGGTAATCGGTGCTAATGTCGCAGTTCAAGGCACCAAAATGGGCACAGTCACCGACATTGACGGTAATTTTGCTCTCAACAATGTGGCTGACAATGCTGTGCTCGTCATCAGCTATGTCGGCTATGTCACTGAAGAAGTTTCCGTCGCCGGAAAAAGCGTGATTAATGTCACCCTCAGAGAAAACCGCGAGGTGCTTGATGAGGTAGTAGTCATCGGCTACGGCACTGTCAAGCGTAAAGACCTTACTGGCGCTGTCTCCTCGATGAAAAATTCTGACGTAGTGGTCGCTCCTACCAACAACGTGATGGAAGCCCTTTCCGGCAAGGTCGCCGGTATGGACATCACCAAAGGTAGCGGTGAGGTCGGCAGCGATGTCAGCATCCTTCTTCGTGGCTCGCGTTCAATCTATGGCAGCAACGAGCCTCTTTTCATCATCGATGGTCTTCCCGGCAGCTACAATCAGGTCAATCCGAGCGATATAGAGTCAATCGACATCCTCAAGGACGCCTCCTCTACGGCTATCTATGGTTCGGCCGGTGCTAACGGTGTGATCATTATCACTACCAAGCGAGGAGAGGAAGGCAAGGCTGTGGTCAACTTCGATGCCTACTACGGATTCAGTGGCGATGCAAACTACAAGCACGGTATGCTTGGTGACGAATGGGTAGCTTACCAGAGCGAGGCTTACAAGTATACCACCGGAAATTATCCTTCTGATATGAGCACCCTGCTCGGCAATCCGCTCTATACGGAAGCCTACAATCAGGGCAAGTGGATTGACTGGGTTGACCTCGTGTCAGGACATCGTGCGACCACACAGAAATATGCTCTTTCAGTCAGCGGAGGCACACAGAAGACCCGTATTTTCGCTTCGACTTCCTACGCGAAGGAAGAAGGTCTGCTTGAGAACGACAATATCAACCGCTACACTCTCCGTCTCAATATCGATCAGGAAATCAACAAGTATGCCACTATCGGTTTCACGAGCAACCTTACTTATTCAGACCGCAACCGAGGCGTAAAGAACACCTATACAAAGTCACTGACCTCGTTCCCTCTTGGCGATGCTTATGACGAGAACGGAAAGCTTAACCATGAGTTCATAAACGGACAGTATTCTCCGATGGGCGACTTCATCGAAAACCAGTATGCCAACAATACCAAGTCAACCTATATCAACTCTATCGGTTATCTTGAGCTTACTCCCATTGCCGGTCTGAAACTCCGCTCACAGCTCAGCACCACTCTCTCTGACAGCCGTCTCGGCCAGTACTGGGGCAGTCAGGCGAACGCAAACCAGCCATCGTATGCGTCGTCACCCTACGCACAGAAGACACATGACAACGGCTGGTCATATACATGGGAAAATATTCTCTCATACAATGCCGATATCAAAGACCACTCGTTTGGCGCGCAGTTCATCACCTCTTATAATAAGAATACAAACGAACAGACTATCGCCGGCAGCGGCGGTTTCCTCGTTGACTCGTGGCAGTATCATCGTCTTCTCTCCGGCTCGACCAGCCCCTACACATACTCTGACTATTCCCGCACACAGAAAATGTCGTATGCGTTCCGTGTGAACTATAATTACAAAGGCCGTTATCTTCTCACATTCTCTAACCGCTGGGACGGTGTCAGCTGGTTCTCTGAAGGCAGCAAGTGGGATTCGTTCCCTGCAGGTGCTGTCGCATGGCGCATCTCTGAGGAAAGCTTCTTGGAGGACACCCGCAGCTGGCTTGACAATGCAAAGCTCCGTGTCAGCTACGGTATCACCGGTAACTCAGGCGGTACAGGCGCTTACGTGACCCAGAGTCAGGCATATCTCTATCCCAACGCCGGTGTGACTGTAGGAGGTGTCCCCGTTCAGTTCGCACAGTACACAGGTACGTTTGCCGGCAGCGACCTCGGCTGGGAAAAATCATATAACTGGAACGTCGGCCTTGACTTCGGTGTGCTCAACAGCCGCATCGACGGATCAATCGAATGGTTCAAGACAGACACCAAGGGCCTTCTCTACAAGCGTACTGTACCCATCACCGACGGTCTTACAGGCTGGGGATCACCCCTTTCGAGCTGGCAGAACCTTGCAAAAACCGAAAACCACGGTGTCGAATTGACTATCAACAGCCGCAACATCGTGACCAAGGATTTCAACTGGTCGACAACTTTCACAGCAACATGGAGCAAAGAAAAAATCAAATCGCTTCCCGGCGGTGACCTCATCAACGAAAGCCTTTTCGAAGGTCAGCCTATCAAGAGTATCTACAGCTGGAAATATGCCGGCATATGGGGTACAAACGATGATCCTGAACTTATGAAGAAACTTGGTGTTGAGCCCGGTTTCCTCAAGATTGAAACCATTGAGAAAGATGGCGACGGTGGTGTACACGCCTATAGCGACAATGACCGTCAGATTCTCGGTCATCAGAACCCCAACTGGATTCTCGGTCTTAACAACACCTTCCAGTATAAAGGATTCGACCTCTCTGTATTCATGATGGGACGTTTCGGTCAGACTATCAGCAGCGATCTCCTCGGCTACTACACAGCAGAAGATTCACGTACCAAGAACCAGCTTGCCGGCACTGACTACTGGACAGAGAGCAATCAGGGAGCCTACTATCCCCGTCCCGGTACAGGAAGCAAACAGAGCAAGTTCTATCCCGCTCTCCGTGTAGTCGACGGTTCGTTTGCCAAGATCAAGAACATCCCTCCCTGCTACACCCTGCCTCAGAAGCTTACCCGCAAGGCTCTCATCGAGCGTCTCCGCATCTATGGCACTGCCTATAATCCCTGCATCATTGTCAATGACAGCAAGCTCAAGGGCACTGACCCTGAGACCGGCGGTTCGGATGCGTTCCCGACATACAAGCAGTTTGTATTCGGTATCAACCTCACACTCTAATCCCATAAAACGAAATTAATACAATGAAACGTAAATTCTCAAATATACTTTGGGCCTGTGGAGTGAGTGCGACACTCATGATGCAGTCCTGTTCACTCGATGAGGTAAACCCCGGCGGTTTTACCCTTGAAAACCTCGGCACTACTCCTGCCGGTTACGAAACACTGCTCAACCAGTGCTACTTCGGCCTCGAACGCCAGTTCTACAACGGCATTGACTTCATGGGCTTCATGGAAGGCAATACCGACCTCTGGACTGCCAAGACCAATCAGATGGGTCAGAACGACAATGTGTTCAAGTTCTTTGCAGGTGCTTCGCCCAACCTGACTTTCACAAACGCATTGTGGAACGCCGCATATGACGGCATCGGAGCCTGCAACCTTGCCATCGAGACAGCTCCCAACTGCTCGTTTGCGACTGACGCAGAGCGCAATGCCAAAGTGGCTGAAGCTCATTTCCTCCGCGCTGTCTACTACTATAACCTCGTCGAGATGTTTGGCGGTGTCGTCAAGCTGACCGCCGTACAGAAGGCAAACAACTATGCCCCCGCCCGCACGGATGTGATCGAGATATACCGCGACGTGATTATTCCCGACTTGCGTTTTGCTGCCGAATGGCTTCCGGTCGGAAATTATGATGCTGATGCCAACCCCACCAAGAAGTCGGCGCTCGGCTATCTCGCCAAGGCATGTCTTGCCACCCGCCAGTATGACACTACCGAGTTCCTTCAGGAAGGTTTCGATGCCGCCAAGAAGCTCATCACCGACTGCGAGAGCGGTGGCTCGAACTACATGACATACATGTATGCCGATTTTGACGACGTGTTCAAAGAGGCCAACAACAAGTCAAACAAGGAAGCTCTCTGGAAATACACCGTCTACGGCGGCAAGACCCACGGTTCAAGCAACGGTAACTACCGCACCAACCGCAACGACGAGCACTTCCTTTGTCAGCTCAACCACTTCGGAGCGAGAATCGACAATCAGGCTGTACGTCTGGCATGGGACGGCGGCGTGCAGGGCGACTTCATGCCGACCCAGCACCTCCTCAGCCTCTACGTGCAGGACAACGGTACGCTTGACCCCCGTTTCCACAAGCTTTTCATCACTGAGTGGAAGGCAAATCAGGAGTACAGCTGGACTGACGGCGATGCTTTACGCTACGGCAAGGATGCCTCAAAAGTAGGTGATAAGATCAATGTCGGTGATCTCGCAATCCGCTTCGTGATGCCGCAGGATGCAAATTATGCGTCGGAAGTAGCTGACAAGGGCACATCGAATCATCTTCTTATCGACTATAAGGACGTGTATGACGATTCCAACAAAGGCATCATCATGACCGCCGGCGAAGGTGAAAACCACTACCGCTACTACTATCCGTCGCTCAACAAACATGCAAGCTCCAATTACTTTGTAGCCAATGAAAGCAAGATGCGCAACGGTAATCTCAACGGAGTGATGCCGATGCGTATGGCTGAGATTTATCTGATTGCTGCCGAATACGACATCGTCCTCAACGGTGGCGGACAGGCTATGGGCTATATCAACAAGGTGCGTCAGCGTGCCGGTGCTGCTCCTCTGTCGGGAGCGGCTACAATCCGCACCGTCCTTGACGAACGTGGCCGTGAGCTTTGCGGTGAGTTCACCCGCTTCTTCGACCTTAAACGCACCGGTATGTATAAGGATGCAAGCTACCTTCAGTCGACATTCCCCGAACTTGCCGGTTACTTCAAGCCTGAATACGCACTGCGTCCGATTCCGAGCAATTATACAGACGTGATCACCACAGGTGCGCTCTTCAAGAATCCCGGATATTGATCCAGTTCACGATAGTGTCTGGATCGGGGTTCATGTAAATATTAAGAGTAAAGTCATGTTATATTAAATGAATTGATATGATTCTTGTTGCACTGACACACGATTGAGACACACCTAAAGGTCTGAACCTTCCTTTAGTTTTGACTACCGTAACCCTTGGTGTGCATGCCGTCGGCTGATGGCATGCACACTGTTTTTTATACGGATTGGCCGACTTTTTGGATTAATCTATGCTCATAGTCATGTTTATTGGCGAAATTTCCGTAATTTTGCGTGGGCAATTCTTTTTGATTGATTATGAAGATTTTTAGCACTGAACATATACGAAACATTGACCGCGTCACCATCGAGGAGGAGGGTGTCAGCTCGATGGAGCTGATCCACCGTGTGGCCGAAGGGGTGGTCAATGAAATCCTCAGCCGCTGGAGTCCGTCGAAACCAACAATGGTTTTTGCCGGTGCGGGAAATAACGGCGCTGATGCTTTGATTGTAGCCAAACTGCTGATAGAGGCCGGATTCAATCCGCATGTCGTGCTTATCAATGTGAAAGGCGACTCGCTGTCGCCCGACTGCCGGGCATGCCGCGACGAACTCCTCAGGCTTGGAAATGTGGCCATGACGGAGATCGTGCATACGTCTCACATTCCGACCCTTACAGCCGACCATCTCGTCATCGACGGACTTTTCGGTACAGGTCTGCGCAACCCCCTCGAAGGCGGATATATGGCTATGGCGCGCTACATCAACGAATCAGGGGCGACCGTGGTGTCGATTGACGTGCCTTCCGGCATGTATGGCGACTGGAATTCGCGCATACTTGCCCGCAATGTCGTCCATGCCGACCTTACTGTCGCAGTGCAGTTTCCGCGACTCGCGTTTTTCCTGAGCGACAATGCTCCTATCGTCGGGCAGTGGAAGGTGGTCGACATCGGTCTGAGCCGCCGCGCAATCGAACAGACCCCCACGAAATATTTCTTTATAGAGAAAGACGATGTAAGACGTGTGCTCAAACGCCGTCCCGATTTCTGCTCCAAGGCTGATTTCGGCCACGCGTTGCTCTTCACGGGCTGCTACGGCATGATGGGAGCGGCAGTGCTTGCCGCCCGCGGAGCTTTGCGCTCGGGTGTGGGCAAACTGACTGTCCATGCTCCCCGCTGCGGTTTCAGCGTGCTCCAGACAGCTGTCCCCGAAGCGCTCTATCTCCCTGACAGAAACGAGAATGTGATTTCCGACATGACTCCGCGCGTCAATTTCACTGCTATCGGCGTAGGGCCGGGGATAGGCACGAACGATGCCACACGCGGAGCGCTGGAGACTCTTATCAAGACCATAAAACGGCCGATGGTATTCGATGCCGATGCCCTCAACATCATCTCCCGCACGCCAGCGCTCATGGACCACATAGCTCCCGGCTCGATTCTTACGCCCCATGCCGGTGAGTTTGACCGCATTTTCGGCTCGCAGGCTTCGTCGGAGACCCGTCTGCTCAGGGCGCTTGAAGTGGCTCATAAATATAAGGTGATAATCGTGCTGAAAGGCCGTTACAGCGCCACTGTACGCCCTGACGGAAAGGTATTTTTCAATTCGACAGGTTCTGCCGCTATGGCCACAGCCGGAAGCGGCGACGTGCTGACAGGAATTATCACCTCGCTGCTCGCACAGGGCTACAAGTCGGAGATCGCTGCTACGGCAGCTGTCTACATCCACGGGCTTGCCGGCGACATAGCCGCACATGTCGAGGGCGAATACGGCTCGCTCTCCGGCGACATCGCCGCTTGTGTCGGCAAGGCGATAAAAGCCATCATGCAGGTGTAATTTCCCGAGAGTTAAAGAGTTTAAAACATAGAATTCAAAAGGTTAAAAGACTTTTCAATTTCAACTATGAGAAAGTTATTGTCTATATTGCTGCTGGGCGCTCTGGCTGCGCTTCCGTCCACGGCACAGACATCGTCGAAGCTGACAGCCACCAAGGCGAGCGAGTATGGTCTGATGTACACTCTTCCGCTGACGGCTTTCGAAGTCACGATTGCCGTCGAGAAGACTGTCAACACTCCCGGCGAGTTTTATCAGTATGCCCGCAAATATCTCAACACTGAGCCGATCATGCAGCAGTCTACGTCGTGGCGCATCACGGAGGCTGTCGTCAACCCTGTGGCCATTGCCGACGAAGAAGCGCGTTATCTTGCAACTTTCAAAGGAGGTAACGGCACGTTCATGATGGTGAGCGACAGCAATTTCCCGCTTTCAATCAACGATGAGACCTACGAGGCGGCTGTCGAGCTGACGCCACTTCCCAAGGCTGTTGCTCCCGAGCCAACGGTGCTCCAGAAGCCAATAGCGCAGCAGGCTGTAACCCCCGAAATGATTCAGAGCCGTTCATCAGCAAAAAAAGCCGAACTGGCGGCTGATAAAATCTACGAACTTCGCACCAACCGCAACGAAATCATATCCGGCCAGGCCGACGCGATGCCTTCGGACGGGGCTGCCATGAAACTGGCTCTCGACCAGCTTGCGGGGCAGGAGGAGGCTCTGACCGCAATGTTTCTCGGCACTGTCCAGAAGTCGGTGGAAGTCCGTACATATATGGTCTATGTACCCGAAGAGGGTGAGCAGGGACGCATGGTTGTGGCCCGTCTTTCGGCTGCCGAAGGGCTTGTTGATGCCACAGACCTGTCAGGCGATCCGATATATATCGAGATTACGCCTGTGACACGTGGCGAACTGCCGGTCAATGATAAGGGAGTGGCCAAGACTTTCCCCAAGGGAGGCGTGGCCTACCGTATTCCGGGGGCTGCGTGGGTGTCGTTGAGCTTCGACGACAAGACCTTGGTCGAGAAGGAGTTTGATGTCGCGCAATATGGTGTCGTTTTCGGTCTTGACCCAAGCCTGTTCACCGACAAGCGCCAGCCAGCCTATCTCCATTTCAATCCGCTCACAGGCGCAGTCCGCGAACTGGGAACCAATAATTGATTGCGGCGTTTTAGCCCTGAGAAGATATAAAAAGACTGCATGGGAAATGTTATTATAACATTTCCCATGCAGTCTTTTTATGCCTCAATTTGTATTATCGCACCTTTTCGGGCATCGGATAATAGTAAATTTGCACCATGCCCAACCCACCAATCAACTCCTGTTATTAACCCTTTAACCTTACCTGCCCCTTTGCCCTTCATACTTAATCCTTCATTCCTGATCCTTACTATGAACTCCCGTCGATTGAAAGGCAGCCACAAGACTGTGGTCCGTTTTCCGGCAGGCGCTTTGACCCGGCGCGAAACGGAAATCTGCCATAACCTCCGGCCTTCGCTCAGGCGGGAGGGCCTTGAAGCTGTCGGCCCTCCCGTCGAAATTACGCTTGACCGCCTTATGCCCGGCGCACGTCTGCTTCCCGGAGGCCGTATAGAAAGTCCCGATGGCCGTAAATGGCTTGTCATGGAACATGAAGGCCGTCTGCTTTGTCACGACGGCACTCAGTCCGTAAAGCTCCCTGACGCACCCGGAAAACCGTCGGGCGTTGTCGGATGTGCCGGCCGCTATCTGATTCTTATGGGTGCTGACGACGCTCCCATGTGGCTGGAGTCCGACAGCAATGGCGGCTGGACTTGGCATTGCGCGGCCGACATGCCGGAGCCTCTTGCGATTGTTCGCAATGACAATGCCCCGCTGACCACGACGGTCGGAGGCGCTAAGCTCAGGGATTCATACACCTCGCGCTCCTCCCGGCTCACTGCCGCCGATGCGCTGGCAGCTGGCCGTCTCGTCGGAGATGCCTACCGCTCGATAGCTGAGTCAGCCATGCAGCGTCAGGTCTATTTCCAGCCGGTAATCGCCCGCTACAGCCTCATCGGCCACCACGGAGAGGTGCTCTATGTCTCAGCGCCGGAAATGG
>OLOD01001399.1_pt1 | contig 15163 bp, 15 predicted proteins | sample 1671921 | NCBI WGS metagenome assembly OLOD01 (sample SAMEA3136626, study PRJEB25190) | human gut metagenome | biome: human gut; feature: human-associated habitat; material: faeces | place: Austria | collected 2013
GTGATGTAACAGCACCGCGATTCATGTCTTCCGCTTTGATGGCAACAACTGAACCACTCAAATCGCTCTTCTTTACGGAACCATAACCAATGACAACGACATCATTCAACAATTGGCTGTCATCTTGCAGTGTCACAGTAACAGAAGGAGCAGCTTTCACTTCAGCAGGTTTATAACCTACAAAGGAAATAGAGAGTATGGCATCTTTGGCAGCATTCAGTGTAAAGTTACCGTCGAAATCGGTAATTGTACCTGTGGTAGTACCTTTGACAATCACATTTGCACCGATTACCGGTTCGCCCGTGGTGTCTTTTACATGTCCTTTGACAGCCATCTGTTGTGCATAGGAACTTAATGCGAAGAACAGCCCCGGCAATATGAGGAGAATCACTTGAAAGATTCTGAAATTAACTTGCTTCATGCATTCTAAAAATTAAAGTTAACAATATAGTGATATTATCATATCCTTGAAAATATTTAGTAAAAATGCCTATTGAAAACATTTATTCTTTAAAGGCTATATGATTATAGCCTTTTTAATCCTTTTACTTCTGCTTTATCTTTTACCTCTTTGATGCTGATTGCATATCCTCCACCGTTGGCTGCACGCAAAGTCATCTTACTCTTGTTGGTCAGAATACCTTTTTGGATGGTATATGCCTGTGGATTCTCTTTCCAGTCAGCATCTTTGGCATCTGCATAAACGGTGGCGATATACTGCTTGCCCGGAGTAAGAAAATCGAATGTCAGTTTAGAAGTATGTCCATTCTCACCTGCTGTACAACCGATATACCAGTCGTTAGTACCTTTCGCTTTACGGGCAACAGTGATGTATTCTCCCGGCTCTGCTTCCAGATAGTTGCTCTCGTCCCAGTCGATGGCTACATCTTTGATGAATTGGAAAGCATCCATAAACCGTTCGTAGTTTTCGGGGACATCGGCAGCCATTTGTAAAGGACTGTACATCGTCACGTATAAAGCTAGCTGGCGGGCGATGGTAGAACGTACCTGAGAATTATTGGCAGGATTCATTTTATTGCAGTGAGTTTCGAAGATACCTGGAGTATAATCCATCGGACCGCCAATTAATCGTGTGAAAGGCAGGATAGTGGTATGATATACCTTGTTCCCTCCGAATGATTCATACTCTGTACCGCGTGCCGATTCGTTGCCGATTAAGTTGGGATAAGTGCGGCAAATACCTGTCGGCCGGGTTGCTTCATGTGCATTGACCATGATTTTATAGTCGGCGGCTTTCTTTACTGCATACAGGTAGTGGTTGTTCATCCATTGACCGTAATGATGTTCTCCACGAGGAATAATATTGCCTACATAACCACTCTTTACAGAGTTGTATCCGTTATCTGCCATGAACTGATAAGCCTGATCCATGTGGCGTTCGTAGTTGCGTACAGAAGCGGAAGTTTCATGGTGCATCATCATTTTAACACCCTTACCTGCTGCATAGCGATGTATTTCCTGTACATCGAAATCAGGATACGGAGTTACGAAATCAAATACGTAGTCTTTACTGTTGCCGAACCAGTCTTCCCATCCTTCATTCCATCCTTCCACTAACACTGCGTCGAATCCGTGAGTAGCTGCGAAATCTATATAACGTTTTACATTGGCTGTATTGGCGGAATGTTTGCCGTTCGGTTTTGTTTTAGAATAATCAGTTTCGCCAAGTTTCACGCTGGTCAGTTCGTCGGTATAAGCCCATGAACCTTTTCCGGTAATCATGTCCCACCATACGCCGATATATTTCACAGGTTTTATCCATGAAGTATCTTCCAGTTTGCAAGGTTCGTTCAGGTTAAGGGTAATACGTGAGGCAAGGATATTGCGGGCATCGTCGCTGACAATCACCGTACGCCATGGAGTATTGCAAGGAGTTTGCATATAACCTTTATTTCCTTTGGCATCCGGAGTCAGCCATGACTCGAATATCATATTTTTATCGTCGAGGTTCAGGTTCATGCAGGAGTAATCAACCAAAGCGGCTTCATGAAGGTTGATGTATAAACCATCGTCGGTTTTCATCATCAATGCGGTCTGTACACCTGTTGGTGAAAATACGGTCTGTGAAGTATTAGGGGTGACAGCTTGTTTCATCAATCCTCTGATTTCTGACAGGCGGGAAATGGTATAATCATATTCCTGTGTGTCATAATCACCCGGAATCCAATAAGCAGTATGGTCACCTGCCATTGCAAATTGTGAATGCTCATCCTTGATGATAAAGTAGTTCAATGTCTTCTGCTGTGGGAACTCATAGCGGAAGCCCAGACCGTCGTTGAACAGACGAAAACGTATCAGGATGGAGCGGTCGTTTACCGGTTGGTATAAGGTCACTGCCAGTTCATTATAATGATTGCGGATTTCCTTTTCTTCTCCCCATACCGGTTTCCAGGTTTCATCGAAAGTAGATGTACGGGCATCTTTCACTTCAAACCCATCAGATAGATTTGTTTTTGAATCAAGTTTATCCATGTCTCTGCGGTCTACCCAATCGAAATCAGTCTTAGTCGCATTCTCTTTTTTCAGTTCCAATCCCAGTTTACTAGGTTTGATGACAGCTTTTTCTTTGTAACTCAATTCATATATGGGAGCACCTTCTTTATTTAATTGGAAGGTCATAACCAGATTTCCATCCGGTGAGGTCAGTTTCTGTTGTGCGTTCGCGATGAACGAAATACAGAGTAAGGCAATAATCAATAAATTCTTCTTCATTTTATCTATGGTATTAAATTGTAAGCTAATTAATTTGAGCTTTCAGGTGTTTTGCATTAGGAATATCGCAAATGTAAAGACTATCCTTGCCGGCTTTATGAATTAGAATAAAAATACAAGTCTGTGTAAATGTCAATACGTTGTTTCCTAGGTAATTAACTGGCAATGTCACCTCCGTAAATATAAGTCGTTATGAACTTGTTCAGAAGGATAAAATCAAAATTCCACGGCTTGGAAGGGTCCATTCTTTTTCTAGTTTGACTGTCTCTCCTGTCAGCACATTATGAGCAGATGAAGCGGGTAGTATTTCCTGATATTCATTCAGGTTTATGGTTTGTTCCCGATTGTTTCCGTTAAGGAATACCGCTACTGATTGGTCACCATATTTGCGTTCGTATACATAAACACCTTTGTTAGGAGAAAAATGTTTTAATTTCCCTTTGGCGATCACTTCATTTCCTTTTCTCCATTGAAGTAGTTTTTGCAGGAAAGAGAAAGCTTCATATTGTTGTGCTGTCCGGTTGGTTGCGTCGAAGCAATTCCGTGTATCATTCTGCCAGCCCCCAGGAAAATCACAGCGGAGTAAACCGTCGCCATTAGCTTTGTCGGCAGCCATTAGAATTTCAGTTCCATAATATATTTGTGGAATTCCCCGGGTTGTCAACAGAAATGTGAGTGCCTGTTTGTAGCGATCGAGGTTTTGTGTGGCAGCTTCCGAACGGTAGAAGCGGGAAGTGTCATGATTGTCGAGAAAGATTAATAGATTCATCGGGTCGGCATAGACGATATCTTGTGATAGATAGTCGAAGAGCCGGTAAAGTCCTCCGTTCCAGTCGTTCGTTTCCTCGTCGAAAGCATTATTCATCTGATCCATCAGCGGGAAATCCATCACTGTACGCAAATAGGAATTTTGGGGAGCGGCTACTTTACTGTCTTTTTGCCAGTAAGAGACAAGCACGTTACTGCCTATCCAGGTTTCTCCTACAATATTGAAATTCGGATATTCTTCTGTTACCGCTTTACACCAGTCAGACATCATGTTGAAGTCTGCATAAGGATGTGTGTCCTGGCGGATGCCATTGATACCTGCATATTCAATCCACCAGATACTGCTTTGTATCAGATAAGTAGCTACATGGCGGTTACGTTGGTTAAAATCGGGCATACATTCGCTAAACCAGCCGTCTACTACAATCTTTTTCGCATAGTCCGAAGCATACGGATCTGATGGAGTAGCTGTCTTGAAAGTCGTTTGTACATAGTTGCCTTTGAAGTTGAACCAATCCTTGGAAGGCATATCTTTGAAGAGATAGTTTTGGTCTCCGCAATGATTGAAGATCATATCCATTACTACTTTTAAGCCTTTGTTGTGTGCCTGTTGCACCAGACTGCGGAATTCCTCATTACTTCCGAAACGCCGGTCTACCTGATAGTAATCGGTAATGGCATAACCATGATAGGAGCCTTCTTTCATATTATTTTCCTGAATCGGATTGAGCCATATACTCGTCACTCCCAAATTGGCAATGTAATCCAGTTGATTCTCTATACCTTTCAGATCACCGCCATGACGTGCAAAAGGATCATTACGATCTACTTTAGCTTCCAACATTCCGGGGATTATATCATTAGAAACATCGCCATTGGCAAAGCGGTCCGGCATAATGAGATAAAGAACGTCGCTTGAATTAAAACCTTCCACTTCGGAAGCTGACGGTCTTCTTTGTTTAAGCTCGTAGGGGACTACAGTTTGCTTTTTTCCTTGTTTCAGAATGATTTCGAATTTCTGTGGGGCTGCTTCCGAAATATTCATATATAAAAGCAGGTAATTCGGATTTTCCTGTTTTACAACTTCTTGTAACATGATGTCTTTAGAAGAAATGCTGACCTCTGCAGAAGCTATATGTTCCCCATACAGCATGACTTGCAGTTCGGGGTTTTTCATTCCTGCCCACCAGAATGCAGGGGCTACTTTTTTTATTGCAGTTGCGGCGAATAGTGAGCTGCAACTAAATAAGGATACAAGTAAGATGACGGATAAAAAAAACTTTTTCATGGTAACGTAGATTTTAAATGTTTGCTCGGCGAACCGATGTTGCAAATGTAGAGGGATAGGATGCTATATTGGGAAACTAGAATATAAATATAAATGCTTTCGGAAGTTAATGCGTTGTAAATCAATAGTATGTTAGCGAAATAACGATGAGGAAATATAAGTGAAAATTAAAATAGTTATGAATATATATTTCATTCTCATTACTATATTTATTATATTTGTGACATCTTTAAAAAGTATCCTATGAGAAATATAGCCTGTTATATTTTATTTTTTCTCTTGGCTTATCCTGTTTCATTGTCTGCAAAGCAGACGGAATATGGAGCAGCTCTTAAAAGACTGGACGACATCATAAATAAGAAAGAAACTTATCAGCTTCAGAAAGAAAAGGAGATTGATGGCTTGAAAGTCCAGCTTGCTCATTCGGTTGATCCTGTTGATAAATACCGGCTATATGGTGCTCTGTTTGATGCTTATCTCCATTATCAGGCAGATTCTGCACTTCATTATATAAACAGTAGAAAACAGATTCTACCTCAACTGAATCGTCCGGAGTTGGAGAATGAGATTATGATTAACCGGGCAACTGTGTTGGGGGTGATGGGGATGTATATTGAAGCAATGAAAGAGTTGGAGAGAATTCGCCCGGCGAAGTTGGACAAAAGAATGTTACTGTCTTATTATCAGACTTACCGTGCCTGCTATGGCTGGCTTGCTGACTATACTACCAATAAGGAGGAAAAAAAGAAATACCTGAAAAAGACAGATTTATATCGTGATTCTATTATCAGTATCATGCCTCCGGAAACAAACAGGACGATTGTTGCAGCTGAAAAATATATAGTCAATGGTAAAGCCGACACAGCTTTAGTCATGCTTAATGATGCATTGAAAGACGTTGTTGATGAACGCCAGAAAGTTTATATCTACTATACGCTGTCCGAAGCATATAGTATGAAGAAAGATACAGAGAAAGAAGTATACTATCTGATATTGACAGCGATAGCGGATTTGGAGTCTTCAGTGAGGGAGTATGCCTCTTTGCAGAAGTTGGCCCATCTGATGTATGAGCAGGGGGATATTGATCGTGCTTACAAGTATTTGAGTTGTTCGATGGAGGACGCTGTAGCTTGTAATGCCCGTTTACGTTTTATCGAGGTAACTGAGTTTTTTCCGATTATTGATAAGGCTTATAAACTGAAGGAAGAAAAAGAACGTGCGGTTTCCCGAACCATGTTAATCAGTGTCAGCTTGTTGTCATTGTTTCTTTTGGTTGCTATCTTCTTTCTGTACCGTTGGATGAAGAAACTGTCTATCATGCGGCATGATTTGAGTTTGGCCAATGAACAGATGCAAGTAGTCAACAAAGAACTGGAGCAGACGGGGAAAATAAAAGAGGTATATATTGCCCGCTATCTGGACAGGTGTGTCAACTATCTGGATAAGCTGGAAACCTACCGTCGCTCATTGGCTAAACTGGCGATGGCATCCCGTATCGAAGATTTATTTAAGGCTATTAAATCCGAACAGTTTATCCGGGATGAGCGGGATGAGTTTTATAATGAGTTTGATAAGTCTTTCCTGAAATTATTTCCGAACTTTATTTCCGCTTTTAATGAATTGCTGGTAGAAGAAGCAAGGGTTTATCCGAAATCCGATGAGCTTCTGACAACAGAACTTCGCATCTTTGCCCTTATCCGCTTGGGAGTGGTAGACAGTAACAAAATCGCTCATTTTCTCGGTTATTCTTTGGCCACTATCTATAATTATCGTAGCCGGATGCGTAATAAAGCTGCCGGGGACAAAGATCAGTTTGAGCAGAATGTAATGAACCTATAGTGCTATTCACAGATAGCAATGTGTTATTGCTTCGTAATATGCGAGCAAGTAATACTGGCATATTCAGCAAATATCCACTTTTAGTGTTCGATAATCCGCTGCATCTCTTTCTTTTTTTTCTAACTTTGTAGGCAACTAATCTAATAATAAATATACTAGAGAATGAAAAAGTTAATCTACACACTGTTCTTTGTCCTTATCTCCGTTGTAGCCAACGGGCAAGCAAAGTACGTATTCTATTTCATCGGAGATGGAATGGGAGTCAATCAAGTAAATGGTACGGAGATGTATCAGGCGGAAATTCAAAATGGCCGTATTGGCGTCGAGCCTTTGTTGTTTACTCAATTTCCGGTTGCTACCGTAGCAACCACTTTCTCTGCTAAAAATTCAGTAACAGACTCTGCTGCTGCAGGTACTGCATTGGCAACAGGAAAGAAGACCTATAATGGTGCTATTTCCGTAGGAGAAGATAAAAGTGCCATTCAAACTGTTGCTGAAAAGGCAAAGAAAGCTGGAAAAAAGGTGGGCGTAACGACTTCTGTCAGTGTAGATCATGCTACTCCTGCCGCATTCTATGCACATCAACCTGATCGTAATATGAATTATGAAATCGCTCTTGATTTGCCGAAAGCCAATTTCGATTTTTATGCAGGCGGTGGTTTCTTGAAACCTACCACTACTTATGACAAGAAAGAAGCTCCGAGCATTTTCCCTATTTTTGAAGAAGCAGGATATACAGTAGCACGTGGTTACAATGACTATAAGGCAAAAGCTGCAAAAGCAGAAAAGATGATCTTGATTCAGGAAGAAGGAGCCAATCCTTCTTGTCTGCCTTATGCCATTGATCGCAAAGAGAATGATTTGACATTGGCACAAATTACGGAAAGTGCTATTGACTTCCTTACTAAAGGTAATAATAAAGGCTTTTTCTTGATGGTAGAAGGAGGTAAAATTGACTGGGCATGCCACGCCAATGACGCCGCTACTGTGTTCAACGAAGTGAAAGACATGGATAATGCTGTCAAAGTAGCTTATGAATTCTATAAGAAACATCCGAAAGAAACACTGATTGTGATCACTGCAGATCATGAAACAGGTGGTATCGTGCTCGGTACGGGAAAATATGCGTTGAACCTGAAAGCATTGCAATATCAGAAAAATTCTACTGACGGACTTTCACAACGTATCAGTGAATTGAGAAAATCAAAAGACAATAAAGTCACTTGGGAGGACATGAAAACATTCCTTGGCGAAGAAATGGGCTTCTGGAAACAATTCCCAATATCTTGGGAACAGGAAAAAAAGTTGCGTGATGAGTTTGAGAAATCATTCGTGAAGAATAAAGTCGTATTTGCTGAAAGTATGTACTCTAAGAACGAACCGATGGCTGCACGTGCGAAGGAAGTGATGGATGAAATAGCCATGATAGGATGGGTAAGTGGCGGACACTCTGCCGGTTATGTTCCTGTATTTGCTATTGGTGCAGGTTCTCAACTGTTTGGTGAGAAGATTGATAATACAGAAATACCTAAAAGAATTGCGAAAGCTGCAGGATATAAATAATAGAACTGTATGAATATAAAAATAGCCGGAAGTCCAAAGACTCCCGGCTATTTTTATATGTTCTTTTAAATTATGCTTTCACACGTCCTACGTAAGAACCGTCACGAGTATCGATTTCGATTGTTTCACCCTCGCTGATGAACAAAGGAACACGTACTGTTGCACCTGATTCCACAGTTGCAGGTTTCAGTGTGTTAGTAGCTGTATCACCTTTCAGTCCTGGTTCAGTATAAGTGACTTTCATTTGCACTTTGATTGGCATATCTGCATAAAGTACAGTTTCTGTAGAAGCATCGGAAACCACATCCAATATCATACCTTCGAGTAGGAAGTCAACGCCGTTAATCAAATCGTGAGCGATAGGATGTTGGTCGAATGTTTCCTGGTTCATAAAGATATAATCTTCTCCTTCTTTATACAAAAATTGGTATGGACGACGTTCTACACGTACATCTTCCAACTTTTCACCGATGTTGAAACGGCGTTCGAGAACGTATCCGCTAACTACATCTTTCAGTTTAGTACGCATAAAAGTGTTACCTTTACCTGGTTTTACATGCAGGAATTCTATACAGAAATAGAGCTTTCCGTCCATACGGATACAAGTTCCGTTTTTGATGTCTTGAGCATTAATCATACTGCTATTTTTCTTAATCTATTATTGTTATTTAATTGTTTTCGCAGGAATTCGACTGCAAAAGTAATCTAAATCGGTAAAAAACACAAAAACTTTTGAGCAAAAATGAGTTATCTCTTGGTTAATTTAAAAAAAGTGCCTATTTTTGCAGCCCGATTACGTAGAATAATAACATAAAAACAAGATACAGTAATGAAAAGAACATTTCAACCCTCTAACAGAAAGAGAAAGAACAAACACGGTTTCCGTGAGAGAATGGCATCGGCTAATGGTCGTAGAGTATTAGCTGCTCGTCGTGCGAAAGGCAGAAAGAAACTGACTGTTTCTGATGAGTACAACGGACAAAAGTGATAATCACTTGTCATCAGGAAACAAAAAAGGCGGAGAATTTAATCTTCGCCTTTTTTGTTTCTCTGTTTTTCAAGGGGATAGTATGTTAAAAAGCGATATTATTTGCTCTTGTTTATGACTTTTTGCTTTTCTTTGTGAGATTAAATAAAACTCATAAACGAACATATGCGATGGTAGAGTATATCCGGGACTTGAAATCCCGTATCATTATAATAAGGTTGTTGAAATCTATAAGAGTGGGGATTATAGTTGCAGCAATTCTGGTGATGATAAGTGTCCTTGCATAATAGGTAGGGACATTTTTCATCGCCTACTTTTTAAAAGTTCAACTATTTTGTCGTATCTTTGGCGCATATTAACAGCAATGCGTATGACTATTAAAGAATTCTTTTCTTTTAAAAACAATAAATATTTCTGGGTGAATATTATCGCCATGATTGTGGTGGTGATAGTGATGATATTTGGTGTGTTGAAATGGCTTGATATACATACACATCATGGTGAAAGCGTGGTAGTTCCCGATGTGAAAGGAATGACAGTGGAAGAAGCTACGAAGATGTTCCGGAATCACGGTCTGGTATATGTGATTTCCGATACTAAATATGTCAAGGATAAAGCAGCGGGTATCATTCTTGAACTGAAACCGGGAGCCGGTGAGAAAGTGAAGGAAGGACGTACGGTATACCTGACTGTTAATACACTGGATGTCCCTTTACGTGCCATTCCTGATGTGGCGGACAACAGCTCGCTCCGGCAGGCACAGGCTAAGTTACTGAATGCCGGTTTTAAACTGAATCAGATTCAATTGGTAAATGGTGAGAAAGACTGGGTGTACGGTGTGAAATATCAGGGACGTCAGTTGGCTGCCGGAGAAAAGATTCCTTTGGGAGCTTCTTTGACATTGATGGTAGGAGACGGCTCCGGTGATATGTCGGAAGAAGAGGACTCGGTCGAAGTTTTCGTGGATACGGAGAAGCCGGTTACGTCGGAATCATCATCTGCCCAAGATGATAGTTGGTTTTAATAGATAAATAACAGAAACGGACTCGCATGATAGAGGAAGAACTTCCGGATGAACTGGAGAATGATTTGGATGATATAGAACCTGTCGGTGACGAATCCCAGCTTTACGAGCACTTCCGCGTGGTTGTAGACAAGGGGCAGGCGATGGTCAGAGTCGACAAATATCTGTTCGAACGTATTGTCAATGCTTCGCGCAACCGTATTCAGAAAGCTGCCGAAGATGGATTCGTTATGGCCAATGGCAAACCGGTGAAGAGTAGCTACAAAGTGAAACCGCTGGATGTTATTACAGTGATGATGGACCGTCCCCGTTATGAAAATGAAATTATTCCTGAAAATATTCCCCTTACTATCGTTTATGAAGATCCTTATCTGATGGTTGTGAATAAACCGGCGGGATTGGTCGTGCATCCGGGACACGGAAACTATCACGGCACGCTGGTCAATGCGCTGGCTTGGCACATGAAGGATATACCGGATTATGATGCCAATGACCCGCACGTGGGACTTGTTCATCGCATCGATAAAGATACTTCAGGCTTACTGGTGATTGCCAAGACACCGGATGCCAAAACAAATTTGGGAATTCAATTCTTTAATAAGACTACCAAACGCAAATATCGTGCTTTGGTGTGGGGTGTTGTGGAACAGGATGAAGGAACGATTGTCGGTAATATTGCCCGTAATCCGAGAGACCGGATGCAAATGGCGGTGATGTCCGATCCGACAGTGGGCAAACATGCCGTTACACACTACCGCGTACTGGAAAGACTGGGATACGTAACCCTTGTGGAATGTATACTTGAGACAGGACGTACTCATCAGATTCGTGTCCACATGAAACATATCGGTCATGTGCTGTTCAATGACGAACGCTATGGCGGTCATGAGATACTGAAAGGAACCCATTTTAGTAAATACAAACAGTTTGTAAATAATTGCTTTGACACTTGTCCCCGACAGGCTTTGCATGCTATGACGTTGGGGTTTGTGCATCCCGTCACAGGTGAAGAGATGTATTTTACTTCCGAACTTCCGGATGACATGACCCGGCTTATCGAGAAGTGGAGAGGCTATATAAGTAATAGAGAATTAGAATGAAACGCAACATCGCTATCGTAGCAGGAGGAGATACCTCTGAAATCGTAGTTTCCCTGCGTAGCGCACAGGGTATTTATTCCTTTATTGATAAGGAAAAGTATAATTTGTATATCGTGGAGATGGAAGGCCGTCGCTGGGAAGTACAATTACCGGACGGAAACAAAGTGCCGGTGGATAGAAATGACTTTAGTTTTATGAACGGAACGGAAAAGGTTGTGTTCGACTTTGCTTATATCACCATCCATGGTACGCCGGGTGAGGATGGCAGGCTGCAAGGCTATTTTGATATGATGCGTATTCCGTATTCCTGTTGTGGAGTGTTGGCGGCTGCCATTACTTATGACCTGCAATCAATATCTGAAAGCTTTCGGGGTGCGCATTGCCGAATCACTGTTGTTGCGCCGGGGACAATCGGTTTCTGACGACGAAGTAGTGGAAAAGATCGGTCTGCCTTGTTTTATCAAGCCTAGTTTGGGAGGTTCGAGTTTCGGGGTTACGAAAGTGAAGACAAAAGAACAAATACAACCGGCCATTGTTAAAGCTTTCGGAGAAGCGGAAGAGGTGATTGTTGAAGCGTTTATGGACGGAACGGAACTGACTTGCGGCTGTTATAAGACAAAAGAGAAGACGGTGATCTTTCCGCCTACGGAAGTAGTGACGCACAATGAGTTCTTTGATTATGATGCTAAATATAATGGACAGGTAGATGAAATCACTCCTGCGCGTATCTCGGATGAATTGACCAAACGCGTACAGATGCTGACTTCAGCTATCTATGATATATTAGGTTGTTCCGGTATTATCCGTGTAGATTACATTATAACTGCCGGTGAAAAACTGAATCTTCTCGAAGTAAACACTACTCCGGGAATGACTACTACCAGTTTTATTCCCCAGCAAGTGCGTGCAGCCGGACTGGATATAAAGGATGTGATGACTGATATTATTGAAAACAAGTTTTAAGTATTAAGTATCAAGTATCAAGTATTAACCATGCGGTTTGTACGCAGTCTAATACTTTATACTTATTACTTAATACTTGAGCACATAATACTTGAGACTTATGGATCTGACAGAGTTTAATGAAATTCGTCCTTACAATGATGAGGAACTTCCTCAAATCTTTGAGGAACTGATTGCCGATCCGGCTTTTCAGAAAGCTGCTACCGGTGCTATACCGAACGTTCCATTTGAACTTCTGGCGCAAAAAATGCGTGCCTGTAAGACTAAGCTTGATTTTCAGGAGGCATTTTGCTATGGCATTTTGTGGAAGATAGCGGCAGATCATACTGCCGGACTGACACTGGATCATACCGCCATACCGGATAAAAGCAAAGCTTATACGTATATATCGAATCATAGAGACATTATTCTTGATTCGGGCTTTCTCTCTATTTTGCTGATTGACCAGGGAATGGATACGGTAGAAATTGCGATTGGCGACAATTTGCTTATTTATCCCTGGATTAAGAAACTGGTGCGTGTCAATAAATCATTTATTGTACAGCGGGCGTTGACTATGCGGCAGATGTTGGAATCTTCAGCGCGTATGTCCCGTTATATGCATTACACCATTTCAGAGAAGAATCAGTCTATTTGGATTGCGCAGCGTGAAGGACGTGCAAAAGATTCGAATGACCGTACACAAGACAGTGTATTGAAAATGTTGGCAATGGGAGGTGAAGGCGATTTGATAGACCGCCTGATGGAAATGAATATTGCTCCTCTTGCTATTTCATACGAATATGATCCGTGTGATTTTCTGAAAGCGCAAGAGTTTCAGTTGAAGACATCGAAGGATATAAAAAGACGACACAGGATGATTTGATTAATATGCAGACTGGTCTTTTCGGATATAAAGGCAGGGTACATTTTCAGGTTGCTCCTTGCCTGAATGATGACTTGCAAGACTTGGACCGTTCGTTGCCGAAACCGGATTTGTTTGCCCGTATTTCTGCCTGTCTTGATTGCCGCATCCATCGTAATTATCGGATATATCCGGGAAATTATGTGGCGTATGATTGGCTGAATAGCACAACGGAATTCGTGTCCAATTACACGGAAGAAGAGAAACTGCAGTTTATGAACTATATTGAACAACAATTGGCAAAAATCAAGATTCCGAATAAGGATGAAGACTTTTTGCGTGAGAAGTTGTTATTAATGTATTCCAATCCGTTAGTTAATTATTTAGCAGCTTGCCGATGAAAAGAAGAAAATTACATGTTGTTTGGTTGTGGGGATTGCTTTTCCTGATGACTGCCTGTGGAGATGATGACTATTATTATCCTTCGGTGAAACTGGAATTTGTGACTGTGGAGGCTGGAGAAGACGGTCGCATACAAACGCTTATTCCTGATAAGGGAGAAGTCTTGACTGTTTCGGAAGACCGTACGGGTTCTACTATCTCTCCAAACACTTCCAGACGTGTAATGAGTAACTATGAGGTACTTTCCGGTGAGAACACCGCTACTATATATTCTTTGCAATCGCTTATAACACCAGTGCCTAAACCGGAAGATGATCCGGTTTACAAGGACGGAATAAAGCTAGATCCGGTAGAGATGGTCAGTATCTGGCTCGGAAGGGATTATCTGAATATGATTTTGAATCTCAAGGTCAGTATAGGTAAGGGGCATGTTTTCGGTATAGTGGAAGATGTGTCCGAACTTAAAACAAATGGTATTGTGAATATGTTGTTATACCATGATGCGAACAGTGATGGAGAATACTATAATCGGCGTGCTTACATTTCTGTTCCTTTGGCGCAATATATTGATGAGGAGCATCCGGGTCGGACGATAAAGATTAAATTTAAATATTATACGTACGATAAGGATGGCTCTCCGATAGAATCTGATAAGTACAGTGATCCCGGGTTTGACTATACTCCGGGACAGAATTGAATAATGGAGTGTATATGTTTAAATTGAATCAATTAATCGTGGGAATATTTTTGTTTCTCTCTTCCCTTTTCTCTTGTCAGCAGAAAGGGGATTTTCAATCAATGAATGTAGAGGAGTTTGATTCTCTTATTCAGAATGAGGATATACAACGTCTGGATGTTCGCACACTTGCGGAATATTCGGAGGGGCATATCACGAAGACAATGAACATCAATGTGATGGATGACTCTTTTGCTTCAATGGCTGATTCTTTGTTGCAAAAAGACAAACCGGTGGCTGTATATTGTCGCAGTGGAAAACGAAGCAAGAAGGCTGCGGCAATTTTGAGCGAGAAGGGATATAAAGTCTTTGAGCTTGATAAGGGATTTAATTCCTGGGAGGAAGCAGGTAAAGAAATAGAAAAATAAAGTGCTGATTTATCAGCACTTTATTTTTTGGGGTTATTTCAGTCCTTCCAATAATCTTTTCAGAACGACAGTTGCCGAGATTTCACGGTTGGCAGCTTCCGGAATCACAATAGATTGCGGACTTTCAATGACATCGTCTGTCACAATCATATTTCTACGAACCGGAAGACAATGCATGAAATAAGCATTGTTGGTAACTGCCATTTGGCGGTCGCTGACAGTCCAATCACGATCTTTGCTTAATATCTGTCCATAGTTGTCGCCAGAATAAGCAGCCCAGTTCTTGGCATATATGAAGTCGGCTCCTTCGAAAGCCTTCATCTGGTCATATTCTACTTTTGCATTACCTACAAATTGCGGATCAAGCTCATAACCTTCGGGATGAGTGATGACAAATTCGTAATCCGTTGCATTCATCCATTCGGCAAAGGAATTAGGAACAGCCTGTGGCAATGGACGTGGATGCGGAGCCCAGGTCATAACTACTTTGGGACGTGCTGTTTTCTTGTATTCCTCGATGGTAATTAGATCGGCAAAGCTCTGCAAT
>OLOD01001408.1_pt1 | contig 15115 bp, 15 predicted proteins | sample 1671921 | NCBI WGS metagenome assembly OLOD01 (sample SAMEA3136626, study PRJEB25190) | human gut metagenome | biome: human gut; feature: human-associated habitat; material: faeces | place: Austria | collected 2013
GCTGGGCGAAGGTATTTAACATTAAGCAGATGGCCGCCGCTCTTGCCTATATACAAGACAATGGCCTGACCGATTATGAGCAGTTGGCAGATAAAGTCACAGCGACAACCGACTGTTTTCATACCCTTTCCGAGCAGATCAAGCAGACGGAAAACGCTATGAAAGCAAACGCAGAATTAAAGGGAGCCATTGTACAGTATGCAAAAGCCAGACCGGTCTTTGAGCAGTATAAAGCTACAAAATACAGCCGAAAATTTCTTGCGGAGCATGAGGCGGAAATTGAACTGTACCGGGCAGCACAGGCAGATATGAAGCGGCTTTTGAATGGGGCAAAGCTGCCCAAAATGGAAACGCTGAAAGAAGAAGGCCGTAAGCTGGCGACAAAGAAAAACAGGCTCTATGGGGAATATCAGAAAGCCCGCCGGGATATGCAGGAGCTTGTGACGATCAAGGCAAATATTGACTGTCTGCTGGGCTACAATGAGCCAGGCAGAAAACAAGAAAAGGAGCGATAGGGATATGAAAACAAGGAGCAAAGCGACGCTACTGCTTCAGGCCATGTTGGCCCGAGGCTCGGGTTTGGGGCGAGCCCCAACAAGCCGCCTCTGTGCCACTTGTGGCCACAGAGGCATTGCTTGCCACTTAGCGGCAGCCCCTAAAATGGCGCAAAAAAACAGAGGCCCTTATTCTGGAACCTCCGTTTCTCTGGCTTTCTTAATGCCCTCGGCTGTGGCTTCTATCACGACAAGCTCTTTTTCATTCATGGAGTTTAGAAGTACATCAATGTTCTTTCTGCAAGAGCTTGACCTTGCCCCTCCATCCGCATGAATAAACTGGTCAACTGAAACGTCAAACATAGTAATGAGTTTAACAAAAAGGTCGAAGCTGGGATACTGCCCCTTGTTCTCAATATTCATAATGGTACGGGAGTCACGGTCTACTAATTCCGCAACATAGGCTTGTGTCCAGCCCTTTTCTTCTCTAGCTCTTTTGAGAGCCGCCCCGAGGCCGTGAAAGTCAAACCTTCTTTCATCTTGGTTCATTCTCATATCACCCTATATCATTCTACATTTCGCGTTAGATTATGAGAATGTAATGAAATTTGAGGTTAGGTAGTATTTTGTTTCATACTCTGAAATTTGAAAGATTTGATGGCTTCAATTATAATTTAGATAGGAACTACACACGAATCACAAAATTTTATGCTACTATACCAGTGGAGGTGGTTTTATGCAGCACATTTTAATTGTTGAGGACGATTTAGATATTCAAGATCTTTTAAGAAATTTTTTGCAAGAAGTCGGATATGAAATTACGATTGCAAGTGATGGCATGGAGGCTATTGCACTGTTTTCATCCGCTCATTTTGACTTGATATTATTGGATATAATGTTGCCTAAAATTGATGGATTTACAGTCTGCGAGCTAATCCGTAAGCAATCACAGGTTCCTATCATTATGCTAACTGCTCTAAACGGAGAGGAGGAACAAATCCGAGGCTTAGATTTACAGGTTGACGATTATATTACAAAGCCATTCTCCATGCCAATATTGGTTCGCAAAATCGGAGCTGTTCTCCGCAGAAGTTCCATGATACCGGAGCAGGAACACCAAACGATTACCTATAAAAATCTTGTTTTGGATATGGACAGTTATACCGCTGTGGTAGACGGTGTTTCTTTTGACCTTACCCAGCGAGAATTTGAGGTGTTAAGGGAGCTTCTGCTAAATCAAGGGCGTGTACTTACGCGGCAAAATCTGCTGGATAAGCTATGGAAATATGACTTTTATGGCGATGAAAGGGTTGTAGATACTCACATTAAAAATCTTCGCAAAAAGTTGGGGATTGACTTCATCCAGACAATCAGAGGGGTGGGATATAAAATTGATAAAGAAAATTAAAGGAAGTCTATTTGCAAAAATATTTGCAATCACTTTTTTGCTGACCAGTATTTGCTGTGTTCTGACATATACCGTTATTTCATGGCTCGTTCCCAAAACATACAGCACAACACTTGACGCAAGCCTGGAAAATACGGTTTCTTCCTTTATTACGGAGTTGCAAACCATGTCCCCGTTGGAAAGCGGAACGCTTTTTGATGAATTTCTTTTGAACAATAACGGGGTATTGCTTCAACTATCCGACGATGACGGTAACGCAATCGAACTGCCCTCACAGGGGGCAAAAGAATTTCCTCGTTTTCTTGATGGAGGAATAGCAACTGAAAATACTGATCCGGCGGCGTATCGGGCAACACATAGCTACCTGTTCTCTTTCGCAGGATCGGACACTGTTTATACATTGACAGTTGCCGGGAGCGCGCATGAGGTTGACCTGCTTAGGAATACTCTGGCAAATGTGTTTATCATTCTATTTTTTGTTATTCTTATTATTGCTACGCTTGCTTCAATGATTTATTCCCGCTATGTTACAAGGCCCGTATTACGACTTAGCGCAGTGTCAAAAAATATGTCTGAACTAAACTTTAATTGGAATTGTGAAGAAGATCGGACAGACGAGCTTGGTGTCCTGGCGCATAGCTTAAATGAAATGTCTAAAAAGCTATCTGCCGCTTTGGAAAATCTACAGGCGGCAAATATAAAATTGCAGGCAGACATAGAGCACGAAAAAGAATTAGAACAGGCGCAACTTGATTTTTTCTCTGCTGTTTCTCACGAATTAAAAACGCCTATTACGATTATCAAGGGGCAGACAGAGGGGATGATTTTGAATGTGGGCGATTATCAGGATCGCAATAAATATCTATCGCGCTCCCTTGAAATCATCAATACAATGGAGAGCATGGTACAAGAAATACTGACAGTTTCACGCATGAAATCATCTAAAGTAGGTCTACGAAAAGAAAAAATGGATTTTTCTGATCTTCTGAAACGGGAATATGCTTTATTTGAGGATCTGATCGTACAAAAGGAAATTGACTGGAACGAGAATATTTCTCCCGCCCTGCAAATTGTCGCAGACAAAATGCTGATACAAAAAGCAATTAACAATATTGTTTCTAATGCCATCTTGTATTCTCCGAGAGGCAGTTCGATCTATATGGACGCATTTTCTAAAAATGGGGCGGTAGTTTTTCAAATTGAAAATACAGGTGTGCATATTCCGGAGGCGGAAATTCCAAAATTGTTTGATGCTTTTTATAGGATGGAGCAATCACGCAATCGAAAAACAGGGGGTAGCGGCTTAGGGCTTTATATCGTCAAAACTATTTTAGAACAGCACAATATAATATACAGCTTGAAAAACACGGACAGAGGGGTATTGTTTTCAATCCAATTTTGAAAAATACGGGGCGGTCAAATTTGATCGCCCCGTATTTTTAACTACACATAAAAAACATATTCGCCACAATGGTATCCCAAACAGTTCTGCTACTATATATTCAGAAACAGAAAGGAGTGTTTCAGAATATGAAAAAACAAAAAATCACAACTCTTTTACTCACAATGGCGCTTTGTGCATCGGCTGTTTTAAGTGGCTGTGCGGCAAGCGCGGCAAGCCAGACGGAACCCAACCAGTCAACTACCAGCTCAACGCCTTTTGAGGAGGCGAAAGATAGCGGCACTCCCATTTCCTCTGACGAGGCTTCCTCGGTGCAAGCCTACGAGAATGATGAAGTCCTTTCCTCTGAGGAACAGGCCAAAGCGGAGCAAGAACGCCGGGCTGAGATTGCTGAAAAGTATTCTATCTATGAACCGTATGGTATGACATACGACACGGAAAAGGATCGTTTCTTCTATAACGGGCAAGTCGTGCGTTACTTCAAGGATCAGATCAATTCTAATGAAACGAATGGCTTTTCCTATGATGACGGCGTGATAGACGTTGAACCCATTAGAGATGAAGATGGAACTCTGACAGGTCTAAAGCAATCCTCGGACGCTGACTTTAATGCTCGCACCAAAGAGCAGGAGGCATTGAAAGCCGAATTGGAAAAGGCGGGAATTACGGCCGGAAGTGGTAGCTTTGAACAAGGCGATCCAAATTATCGTGATGACAGTCTGGACGCATACACCGAATTTGGCGTTTCTTATGACAAGTCTTCTAATCATTGGATGTACGGCGAAAAGCCTATCTATATCCTTTACGACAAGGAGCATTACACTTTTTGCGACAAAGGTGTGAGTGATGGCGTTAGTTTGAATGTTGTTCGTGACAAGGCCGGCAACATTGAAAAGCTGGTTTCTGTGGATAAGGGAGAATTAGAACAGTTTGTGAAATAACTTGTGAATTGCCGGACGACGGCAAAAGAAAAAAAGCCGTCGTACAGCAGACACATTTTCACGCGCCTATGAAGCGGCGGCTTTGATTTTCAGAGCCGCCGTTTCTTTGCGTCTACACAAACCAATGACGACTTGCAGGGACACGGTAGCCGATGGGAGGTTATTTTGCCGTGTCCTTTTCTCTTTTTCGCAGTATCCATGATCTGCACCAGTTAAAAAAAGCGTAGCTCCCCCATCGGAGCAGTCCGGCTTTGAATGTGAAATTAAACAGTACATAACCGATAATATATTTTCGTGCGCTTGTGTGGCCTTGTGTCGCGCAGGCGTATTTTGCTTTCCAGACTTCGAGACAAAGTGTCCCGAGGTGCGGTGCCGTTCTCCGCCATTACTCCATTTCGTTTCCGACCAACCCCGAACAAACTGAAATGGAGGATTTTACGATGACTACTATCAATCTGAAAGATCTTTATTATTGGTACACGCAGGATCAGCTTATCGAAGTTTCTGACGAGGTTGCCGAGGTATTCAAGGCCGATGCCCGTTATGAAATGGCCTACCAGCGGCGGCTCTCCCGGCACAAGGCGCAGTATTCTCTGGACTGCGATGACGGGATTGAGTATTCCGCTTGCCTGCATGAGCCGACCCCGCAGGAGCTCCTTGAACGGATGGAAACCTTTCTTCGTCTGTGGAACGCTCTCAATTCTCTGCCGGAGATCCAAGGCCGTAGAATTGACGCACATATCATTCTTGGCAAGTCGATTAAGGAAATTGCCGAGGCCGAGGGCGTACATGAGGAGTCTATTCGCCAGTCGATCAAGCGTGGCCTTGAACGCATGAAAAAAACTTTTTGATTTTTTCTTCTTAACCCACTTGGAATTGATGAAAAAATGTCTCGGTTTATGAGAGGAGGTTTTCTTCCTAACGCAAGGGAATAACGACAACCCTGAGTAAGTACGTGGAGCCAGACGGTGGGTGCGCGGTGACATTTCCCAAAAGAGATTGAGCGAACAACACCAACACTGTAAATGGGCCCGGCCATCCCAAGGCCATGATCCGGCGCTGAACAGGTTGGCTGCCTGTTCCTCCGGGCTTGTCGCTTTACTTGCGTTGAGAGCGCCGCACAGAAAATAACGATTGTCTTTGGACAGGCCAAGTAAATATGTGCGGCGCTCTCTAATATTCAAAAACTATAATGAACCTCGAGACAAAGTGTCCCAAGGTGGAGTAAGGCAACAGGCCAGCATCCCGGTGGTGCTGGCCTGTTGCGTTTCCCCACCAAACAGCGGGAGGCGTTCTATCAATCTGCGAAGGAGGTTTACCGTGAAATTAACTACACAGAAACTTGAACAAATGAGAAGCGTTGACATTGGCGCGGTGGCTGCCGAGTCCCTGCCTGATGTGAGCGGTATGACCTTTGACAATGCGCTTTCCCGAAAGGAGCGCATCTCTCGATTTTTGCAGACTGTCAAAAATCCATACTGCTTTTGCATCGGTGGTGTTGGCGTGAAAATTGAATTTGCTGAAAGCGGGCCATCTCTCCAAGACAAGCTGACGGATTTCCTGCTGCGGCAAAGAAGCGGGCTGTAACTTCGGTTACAGCTCGTTTTGCTTCTTCGAGACAAAGTGTCCCGAAGTGGAGGCATCCTTGTTGTCCTCCCCGGACAGAGTTATAATATAAGTGTAATGTGATAGGGAAGGAGGAACAATGGCACGAGCAAAAAACAGAGGGTATCAGCAGAGTTTCTCTCCCTCTTACACAGTCCGCCGCTGGCGGCTGGGCATCTATATCCGGCTTTCAAAGGAAGATTTGAAAAAAGGAAAAGACGATAGCAACAGCGTAAAGAACCAGCGTGACCTACTGAACGATTTTTACCGACGCAACATTGACGAGTTTGAAAGCATCACGGAATATGTGGATGATGGTCATACTGGAACGGACGCCAACCGTGAAGATTTTCAACGGCTCTTGGCGGATGTCATGAGTGGCAAAATCAACTGCGTTATAGTAAAAGACCTGTCCCGCTTCGCACGAAATTATAGCGATGCCGGAAGTTTGATCGATAACCTGTTTGTTCAAATGGGTGTTCGCTTTATCAGCCTTGCTGAGAATGTGGACAGCTACAAGAACCCCGACAGCGTTTCAAATATCATCGTTCCCATTACAAACGTGATGAACGATAATTACTGCTATCAGACTTCCAAAAAGATCCGGCAGGTATTTGATTACAAACGGCGCAACGGCCAGTATATCGGAGCATTTGCTCCTTACGGCTATGTAAAGCACCCAAAGGACAAGCACAGGCTGATTGTTGATCCCGATGCTGCTGAAAATGTCAAACTCATTTTCACAATGCTTATTCAAGGGTCATCAAAACGTGCTATCGCGCTGTACCTGAACGAACACGGCGTACCGAGCCCCTCGGCTTACAAGGTACAAAAGGGCTTGCCTGTTTCGACAAGAGGGTATGACGATCCTATGTGGGGAGTCCGCATGATCCACTCCATTCTTACCAATCCGACCTACACCGGGGATTTAGCCCAAGGCCGGAGCCGGGTGAAAAGCTACAAGGTACACCAGATTGAAGCTGTTCCACGCGAGGAATGGGTGGAAGTGGCTGGAACGCATGAGGCCATTATCGACTATGAAACTTTCGACAAGGTACAGGCTCTCTTACAGCGTGATACCCGTACTTCCCCGAAAGGCCGTGAGGTACATTTATTCAGCGGCTTTCTGAAATGTGCCGATTGCGGGCGGGCCATTACCCGATGCGTTGGCAAGAACAACAATGTATATTATTCTTGCTCAACCTACAAGAACCGTTCCCGGACAGCCTGCACTATGCACTCAATCAAGCATGAACGGCTGGAGGCTGCTGTTTTGTTCGCTGTACAGCATCAGGTACATTTGGCTGTTTCCTACTCGGAAATCGTCACGCAGATCAATTCCGCTCCAATCAAAAAAAGCCAGTCTTACCGACTGGACGATCTGATAGCTGCAAAAGAGCGGGAACTGACAAAGATAACACGCTACAAGCAATCTCTTTATCAGGACTGGAAAGACGGTGAAATCACCCAGCAGGAATACCGGGATATGAAGGCTGACTATGAACGGCAGACTTCTGATATTTCCGCGGTGCTTACCCGGCTGAACGCTGAACGCGCAGAACTGGCAAACGGCGTGGACAATGAGCATCCCGCACTGGTAGCCTTTATGAAGTATCAAAACATTGAAGCCCTCAATCGGGAAATCTTGGTTGAGCTTGTGGACTATATCAAGGTCTATGAAAACGGCAATATCAGCGTGAAATTCAAATTTGCTGACGAGCTCCACAAGATTGCAGAGTACATTGAAATTAACACTACGGAAGATACCGCAGTAGCGGGCTAACCCCCGCTACAAACCCCTTTGACAGTGTGTTTTCCTAATAGGCGCTAATCATATCATAAGCATTATAAACAAAACCACAGCTAAATTGATTCCCATTATTATAAGAAACTTTAAAATAATGTTTAAAAGTCGTAAACCTTCACCATCATCGCTCTTAGAGTTTACATTCTGATATTGTAGTTGCTCCCCTTCTCCTCCTTCCGTATATCTGATATATTTAACATCCTCGACAGCTTTATATGAACTCTTTTCTCTCCTGTACCGAGCCAAAGGGTCTGTAGTTTTCATAATTTCTTTATAAAAATTATTTAACCACTCTATATCGTCTCTTGTACAAATATCATATTGTGATGTTCCAACCTCATGTACATAATTATTTCTAATATGTCTATAATGTTTTAACTTATATAGCGTTTTATTCCATAAAGGGACATATCTATTTCCATCATTTACTTCTTTCATCGTATCTATATATGTAGTAACACCTTTCTCACTATTAAAAATTTCTTTACATATTTTATCCAGATGTTTATAAGATTCCATAAAATCATTATTTAAATTAGTCATTTCTTACCTTTCTTCTATTCTATCAGAAAATTCTCCGTAATACATTTTATACTGCTCAAAGACTTCCAAGTTTTTTAACCAGCAATTCTCCTTGTACAGAATTTGTCTTTAATCAATCTTATTTTCACTATACTCTACATGAAAAGCCATTGCCACATCTTTATCTCTCCTCATAAATAATACAGTATATATTTCTTAAAGAGCTGTCAATTTTAATAGTTAACTCCTTTTAAATAATAAAGAACTTTTCTAATATCAATTTATTATTTTCCCTGACGAGAATGAAGATACCATAAACATTATATTTCCATATTGTCCCATATTCAACAATACTTATAATTTATTCTTAATGAAATATTCTAAACAAAAAAGAACTCTACCTCACAAACGTAGTAGAATAAAGAAAGATATATCCGTATATCTTCCAAAAACGATACCACGCCATCGGTAGAGTCCTTTTTCTTTTGAAGTATAGTTACTACCATAATTTCTATAGTAGCTCAATTACATTCTATAATTATTCAGCTTTTCCGATAGAACCGAAGATTTCCATCTTTTCTTTTACAGTAGCTTTGATTGCTTCTGCACCAGGAGCTAATAACTTACGAGGGTCAAATCCTTTTCCTTCTAAGTCTTTACCTGCTTCGATATATTTACGTGTAGCTTCTGCGAAAGAAATCTGACACTCTGTGTTTACATTGATCTTAGAAACACCAAGAGAGATTGCTTTTTTGATCATGTCTTCAGGAATTCCTGTACCACCGTGTAATACGAGAGGCATTTCTCCTGTTAACTTCTGAATGTCATCTAATACGTCAAACTGTAATCCAGCCCAGTTTGCAGGGTACTTACCATGGATGTTACCGATACCTGCTGCTAACATTGTTACACCAAGATCAGCGATAGCTTTACATTCCTGAGGATCTGCACATTCGCCCATTCCTACAACACCATCTTCTTCTCCACCGATAGAACCAACTTCTGCTTCGAGAGACATTCCTTTTTCGTTACAGATTGCTACTAATTCTTTTGTCTTCTCTACGTTCTCTTCAAATGGAAGATGAGAACCGTCAAACATGATACTGGAGAATCCAGCTTCAATACACTTCTTAGCTCCTTCATATGAACCATGATCAAGATGAAGTACTACAGGTACTGTAATGTTTAACTCTTCTAACATTCCGTTTACCATACCTACAACAGTTTTGTATCCTGCCATGTATTTGCCCGCACCTTCGGATACACCTAAAATAACTGGGGATTTACATTCTTCTGCTGTTAACAGGATTGCCTTTGTCCACTCAAGGTTATTGATATTGAACTGTCCTACTGCATAATGTCCTGCTTTTGCTTTCTGAAGCATCTCTTTTGCTGATACTAATGCCATAATTATTAACCTCCATAAATATAAATATCTGCTTACGCAGTTGTCGATGTATGGTCGCATCGCCCTAAGTTATACGAACTTATTATAACCCTAACATCATTTGAATTCAAGACCGTATTTTTCAATCATTGCCTGGCGTACTTCCATATACTTCTTATTCTGTGCCTCTGTTGTAAGCTGCTGCATAATCTGTGGGTAAACTTCTGCAAATTCAGACTGTTCTCCACCTGTCAGCTCATCTACACAGATTAAATGATAACCGAAGTCTGTCTTTACCGGTCCGATAATCTTACCAACCTCTGCAGTAAATACCGCTTCATCAAACTCTTTTACCATCTGTCCGCATCCAAATGTTCCAAGACTTCCACCCTGTGCTTTTGATGGGCATTTGGAATATTCCTTTGCAGCATCTTCAAATGTCTTAGCACCACTTTCGATTTCTTCTAATACTTTCTTACTTTCTTCTTCTGTTTCTGTAAGAATGTGCTTTGCCGTAGCCTTTGCTTCTTTTACGAACATTGCTTTATGCTCGTTATAATATGCCTCACACTCTTCCTGTGTTGCCTGGATATCTTTGATCTCCTGAGTTAAAGCATACTGACCTAAAAGTTCTCTCTTCACTGCTTCCATTGTAGCAATAAAAGCTTCATCCTGATCATACTTCTTGTCATATCCAAGCTTCTCAAATAAGAAGTAGTTTGCATACTGAGTTAATGCCTGCTTTCTTCCTTCTTCTGTTGCTACATAAGCCTGCTGCTGTTCTGGAAGCTTGCTTAAAAATTCGTTAAATTCTGTTTCTGTGATTTCTCTTCCTGCGGAAACTGCAATAATTTTTTCTGCCATAGTTAATCTGCCTTCTATAATTACATTCTATAATTACATAGGATAAATTCAAGAATGTCTCGACATTCTTCTATATATTATGTCTATATTAATGTCTGTCTTTATGTCTCTCTTCTTCGCTTATCTTATCAGCTTGTAGAATTCTATCCTATAAATTTAAATTAAGAAGGCTTCTCCCTTTCTTTTCTTAATTATGACTCCTGTGATACCACAAATGCCACGTATTTTATATAATACCACAGAAATACTTATCTTTGTGAACTATTTTTTAATTTTAATGGTAATTAAAATAAGAGATGTATTTTCTCTTTCTTACCTGTCATGTTTCGTTTTCTTTTCCAAAAGTATACATAATTTCGTCTTGATAAATAGTACCTGTTATGGTAAAATTAGATACATAAAATAAGCTTTTATAAAGCACTAACATTTAACATTGGAAGGAGTTACAACATGTATTTAGACGAGTACAAACGCTGGCTTGCTGCTGACCTTGAAGATAGTGATCTTCATCCTGAGCTTGCCGGTATCGAGGGAAATGATGACGAGATTAAAGACCGTTTTGCAGTTGCACTGAAGTTTGGAACTGCCGGCCTTCGAGGTGTTCTTGGAGCCGGAACTAACCGTATGAACATCTATGTAGTACGTCAGGCTACACAGGGTCTCGCCAACTGGGTAAAGACACAGGGTGGTAACCAGACGGTTGCCATCAGCTACGACAGCCGTATTAAAAGTGATGTTTTTGCCAAAACTGCTGCTGCCGTTCTCGCCGCTAACGGAATTAAGGTTCGTATCTATGATGCACTGATGCCAGTTCCTGCACTTTCTTTTGCTACACGCTATTATGAGTGTAATGCAGGTATCATGGTTACTGCATCTCATAACCCAGCTAAGTATAACGGTTATAAGGCTTATGGTCCTGACGGATGCCAGATGACTGATGATGCGGCTGCTATCGTATACGAAGAGATTCAGAAGACTGATGTTCTTAACGGGGCAAAATACATTTCTTTTGCAGAAGGTGTTGAGCAGGGACTCATCCGCTTTGTAGGAGATGATTGTAAGAACGCATTCTATGAAGCTATCGAAGCACGTCAGGTTCGTCCGGGTCTTTGTAAGACTGCCGGTCTTAAGCTGGTATACAGCCCACTGAACGGTTCCGGTCTTGTTCCTGTAACAAGAGTTTTAAATGACATTGGTATCACAGATATCACTATCGTTCCTGAACAGGAATATCCTAACGGATATTTTACAACATGCAGCTATCCTAATCCGGAGATTTTTGAAGCCTTAAAACTCGGTCTTGAACTTGCGAAGGAATCCGGTGCAGACCTGATGCTCGCTACCGATCCTGATGCTGATCGTGTCGGCATTGCTATGAAGTGTCCGGACGGCTCTTATGAACTTGTATCAGGTAATGAGATGGGTGTTCTGCTTCTTGATTACATATGTGCAGGACGTAAAGAATTAGGTACACTCCCTGAAAAGGCTGTTGCAGTGAAGTCAATCGTTTCCACACCACTTGCAGAAGCCGTTGCTTCTCATTATGGCGTAGAGATGAGAAATGTACTTACAGGATTTAAGTGGATCGGTGACCAGATCGCTTCCTTAGAAACTGCCGGAGAAGTAGACCGATTCATCTTTGGATTTGAAGAGAGTTATGGTTACTTAGCAGGACCTTACGTTCGTGATAAAGATGCTGTAATCAGCTCCATGCTCATCTGTGAGATGGCTGCTTACTACAGAAGTATCGGAAGCTCTTTAAAACAGAGACTGGAAGAGATTTATACGGAATACGGCCGTTACTTAAATGTTGTAGACAGCTTCGAATTCCCTGGACTTACAGGTATGGATAAGATGGCTGGCATCATGCAGGAACTTCGTGATAACCCACCTGCAGCAATCGGAGAAAGAAAGGTTGTCAGTGTAACAGATTACAAGAACACTGAAGCTACCGGTCTTCCATCTGCTAACGTACTGACATATGGACTCAATAACGGCGCAACTGTTGTTGTTCGTCCATCTGGTACAGAACCTAAGATCAAGACCTACTTCACCACCCTTGGAAAGGATCTTGCAGAAGCTCAGGCAATCAAAGATGAATTAGCTACTGCATTAGCTCCACTGTTTAAATAATTTAATGGACTAAAGAAACGAAAAGCAGAAATTTAATATAGAGTGGAATGTGAAGATAGTCGCAGCGTAGAAAATGCCTCTTCAGCATTTTTACTTGCTCCGACATCACATTCCACTCTATATTAAATTTCTGCTTTTCTGTTCTTTGGCGCCAGATGGATTTAGTATTTTGTGTGGGAAAAATAAGGGATGTCTCCAGAATTATAACTATTCTTTTTTTCTTTATCATAGTTTTCTTACAATTCAGCATAAAATTTTATCTCAGCGGCTGTCTGTTTTTAATAAAGAATTATAGTATTTTAGTCTGAGGGAAAAGAGGGGATTGTCCAGAAGTCTATGGTTTTCACTAGAATAAAAATCTCCAGAGGAAAATATTTTCCCACTGGATTTGTAGTCGATCTTCTAAAGCAAAAGGAATTATAAGGACATTATTATAGGGAAAGAAATCGGAAGGCTTTGACCTCCACTGCTATTTTCTTATGCGAAACAGTTCTTTGATTAAAAATCATATCCTTCGGGACAATACCCTTATTCCCATCCAAGATTTAAATACTAATTTCCATCTGGAACCAAAGAACAGAAAACCAGAAATTGTGGATTTAGATAGTCAGAAAAAAGAAAAAATACCATATCCCAGATGCGGCTTCGGAGTGTGTTTAAGATGCGGACAAGCATTTTAAACACAGCGACTACAGAGCATCTGGGATAGGGTATTTTTTCTTTTTTCGTCTACACCAAATCTACAATCAAATTTTCATTAATAGCAGGCTCCATATTGGAGTTGTGAGCAGTGAAGCAGCTGTGGAAAACACAACGAGTTTTACGGAAAATTCTTCTTCACAGTCATATTTAGAAGCAAGTATCGTTGTGGTCGCTCCAGCCGGCATTGCTGCAAGAAGTACACTGACACCTTTAACAAGACTGTCTATATGCAGCATCCAACATGGGATAAATACACAGAACGGAATAAAGATTAAACGAACCACACTATAAAAAAGCACATCTTTATCCACCAGAGTTCTTGGATCGGCATCAGCAAGTGTCATTCCAATTACAAGCATGGACATTGCCGTATTACAGTTACTTATCGAAGTAATCGTTTCCTGTAAGAAATGTGGCGGCCGCCATCCGGTCAACATTAAAACTACTCCGATCTCACAGGCAATGATACATGGATGACTAAATATCTTTTTTAACATTTCCTTTTTCGTCGGTGCTTCCGTAAATACAGAAACACCTTCCGACCACATCATGATTCTCTGCGGAATCAGATAAATGGAAGCCAGTGTAAGACCCATCATTCCGTATACACCCTGTGCGATCGGATTGCCAAGAAAACCTGCATTCGAGCAAATGGTTGCATAACGCAGACATTTCTTTCTTTTTACAGAACATTTATTATATAATACACTGCCTAAGATAACACAAAATACTTGAATTAATATAGAAATGATCAAAATTACCATAAAGTCCTGTGCAATTTTCGATGAAAACTTTATCATAAAAGAAAAGATAATATTACATGGCAAAATAAGGTCAATAACAAGATTCGTCATGCTTTTCTGTCCTTCCTTGCCAATCACTTTGGTCTTTTTCAAAATCAACCCAATAATAATCAGGGCAAACATCATCAACTGTAAATTTATTAATTCTTTCACTCTTGTGTATCTCCGTTTCTCTGTTTAGAAAAATACTTTCTGCGCTATTTCCACCAATAATTGTAACAAAATCGCCATCATCGAGATGAAGATTCACTCCATTTAACGCCTTCTTTTCATGAATTGTTCCCAGATTAAATATTCTATTCCTTTTCCTTCCAAAATGCAAGTGAAAAATGAATTTTTTTATTTTTTTCTTGCATTTTTAAGTGACCCACAAGTAAACTTATGTTATGATATTTTTTGGGATTATTACTATAAATTTTTCAGTTATTTTACATGTATTCTCGGAATCTTTTTGCGCTTGATTTTGTGAGAAAGACTTCGAGAGTACATTTACATCGAATGGAGGTTATTTTTTTGGATAATGTACATTGGAGGAACATTATGACAGAAAAACTAGAGAAACTGAAGCAGGGTTACACAAACTTAAGCGAATGGTTAGAACATATCATGGCCGCGATTGTTCTCATCGCCATCGTAATCGCTATTGCTTCCTTATGGGAACCATTTAAAGAATTCCTGCATACCCGTACGGAATCCGGTTCCTTCCTTGAATACATGGCAAGCGTATTCGATATCGTTATCGGCATCGAATTTTTCAAACTCTTATGCAAACCACGAAAAGATACAATGTTAGAAGTTCTCATGTTCGTAATCGCACGACATATGATCATCGAGCATACTACTGCAGTCGAGAACCTTCTCTCCATCATTGCCATCTCTATTCTGATCATCGTAGACCGCTACTTTCTAAAATCAAAAACATTAAATTAAATACTAATTTGCTGGGGACACAGACGCCGCTTTGGTAGAAGATATTGAGCTGAATTGTAGTTAGTCTTCTAAAGAAAAAAGAATTGTTATAAGTTTGATTTTGTTCCGTTGCGCTAA
>OLOD01001413.1_pt1 | contig 15092 bp, 11 predicted proteins | sample 1671921 | NCBI WGS metagenome assembly OLOD01 (sample SAMEA3136626, study PRJEB25190) | human gut metagenome | biome: human gut; feature: human-associated habitat; material: faeces | place: Austria | collected 2013
ACCAAAGAGTGACATGGAAAATCTATTATCCGCAATCCAGTTATACTTCATATTAAACGTGACCTGACGGGAAAGGGACAGATTCGGATTGCCGGTCTTATACATCAGCTCATTATCCTGCAAAATGTTAGGGGTCTTGACACTCTCCCCGGGATAGTTCGCACCATAATGGACAAAAGCCTGTAGCGAATGATGATCTGATGGAGAGTATGTGCCTGAAACATTTATCAATGGATATGTCTCACTTGCGTATACCCCATTGATGCCGTTGCGTTCCCATTGCAAGGCTACATTCGAATTGAACCGCCACCTACGGTTATTAAAATTATATCCGATTCGTAAACCCGCGTAACTATCTGAAAATTTATTTTCATAAGGTGAAGAGCCTTTATATTTCACGTCATTCCTGTTTGTCCCGGTATAGATACCGGCAAAAGCGCTATGATTGGCCGTGAAACCTTTATACAGTGTGGCGCTCCCGCTTACCTTATAATAATTTTCACGCGAAGTATTGTCAATCGCTTCACTTCCCGGCAACGAAGCAACATAGGAATAAGCGTAGTCGGTATATCCGTAATTTACCCTCGGGCTCAGGCTTAACTGAAAATTATCAGGGAGAATAAAATAATACGCTCCTGACCATATAAAATGTCGGGTAGTATAAGGCTGATTATTTTTGTAGGAGTAAGCAGTGGCGTTACTCTGTGAATAAGAAAGATGACCTTGTGTTTCAGCCAAAGGACTCTGGTCGAAATTGAAACCGATCGTATTGCCAATCTGTGTTTTGTCACTGTCATACACTGCACGCAGTGTGACAGGATACTGATTGTATTTGAAATGCGAGTTGTCAAATTTTTCCTTTCGTATTATCGTATTATCATTCCCGTCATCGGCAGTCAGTCTGTATTCCCCAATCCGGGATGTACCGGCATGATGAAAATCATGATTTGACGCACCGGCATATAAATCAAAAATCATATTCTTATATATAAACTTTGAATATAGGGAAGTTCTGCTTGACAGACCGACCATAACATTCTCGCTCGCTGATAACTTTGTATATCCGCCATATTCATACTTCTGCATTATAAAGTTTATGACATGCTCATGACCGTTAAACCGGGGATCTGTAGGAAAATCGAGATACTCCACCCTTTTCACATCCGCAGTCCTCATCCCCTGCAGTTCTTCGGATGAAGCCGGCAAGCCGTTTACATATATAGCCACCGCGCCACCTGTCAGAGTCCTTACGGATTCATCCACAAGATTTATGCTTATTTGTGGTATTGCAAGATTCCTTAGTAAATCAACCCCGGTCTGCGACGCATTTTTTTGACGCTGAGTCGGGCGATAAACCGTTTTATCAGTGTATGTCCGTGAATATTCGGCTTCAACATTTACATTCTGTAGGCGAACCGGCAATTCTGTCATGATTATGTTACCCAATGAGAATGATTCACATTTCCTGTATGTCGGCTTATATCCGAGACAAATAATTTTTGCTGTCACTCCTTCTCTGTCGCATGGAATGGAGAAACATCCCTCATAATCAGTCATACCATACGTGACGACAGTGGAATCTTTATTGGCAAGCAACATAACCGTTGCTGCAACGACAGCTTCTCCATCCGTACCGATTGTACGGCCCGAATACATAAACCTGCCATGCTGAAGCGCCTCGATATAATAACGTCCATCCCGTTTTATCACGGAAACAGGATTAAGGCCGACAATCTGTCTCAATGCTTCGTGTGCATCATCCGTATCCACATTGGCTGTCACTTTGTAGTTGCCAAGTTCGTTATAGATAAAATTGACCTGAAGATCAGGATGCTCCTCTGCAATACGGACAAGAACATCCGACAGGCGTACCGAATGGAGGGCATAACTAAACCTGTTTGCGTATGTTGTGATGACACACAGCATAGCTACAAGGACAAAACATAACTTTCTCATCGTTATTCTATGGTCAAAGTGTTACCGGCAAGTTTTATATTGATTTGCTCGAAATTGTTGAGTTGCTCAACGATTTCTTTTAGAGAAAGTGTCTGATTCCATTGAAAATACAGATGAAGATCCTTTGATTTATCGCTGTCGTAAGCCACTGTCGCACCATAATACTCTGCAATCGTCCGTATCACGGCAATGAATGGTTCATCTTTGAAAATCAACGTCTTTGGTTCTATAGGCATAATGTCTGAATCATACACTGTATCACTCTTTTCATTACAATCTGACATGGCGACAACGGAAATCACATCTCCCCTATGCTGATGTTGCAATTCTTTCCGGGGATGTGTAATCGAATATTTAATTCCAATTGTAGCTGCCACGACCGCAAGAGAGCCAACCATACATATCAGTATGGCAGCAGCATTTCGAGAAAAAAAGGCTCTTATCGAACTGTATGACTCGCTTGGAAGCGGAACCGTCTTACCGTGTCTCTCGACAAAACATTCCCATTCTATATCTATGTCCGGGTCTTTTGTTTCGGTCAGAGCATCGGAAGTTTTGTTGATGATCTTATAAAGCTCTTGGATTTCACTGTCTTCGAGCATTCTTCGAAGTTCTTCATCTGAAAAACGGTCGGGATATTCGATTGCCTCTAAAAGCCGGTCGGTATTATCTTTCATGTTCATTGAAATATTGGCGTAAAACATTCATCGCATGACGCAGATGCTTATAGACACTGACCTCACTGATGGAGAGAAGTTTAGCTATTTCCTTATAAGTCATTAGCTCGCAGAATCTAAGACGGACAATCCTCCTCGTCTGTTCAGGAAGATGGCTGTCAACTATATCATTTAGCTTTGCGATGTCCTCATCATCAGGCCACTTATCATCTTCGATTTCTTGGCAATCAACAGCATACAGACTATTGAGGCGTTCCCTGACTGATAAATGCCTGATATGTTTCAGACAGGCAAAACGCACCCCGTTTAGAAGATAAGCGGTTGTAGCGGTCTTTACATTTCCCGACAGCAATGAGGCAAAGACATCGTGCACTATGTCTCTTGCACTTTCCTCGTCGTGCAGAAGCCGCTTAGCGAGAATAAGCATTTCCTTATAATTGCTCCGGAAGAGTTGTTCAATGTCATCTGTTGTCATCATACATATATATAAACCGTAACTTTCAATTTCCCAAACCTTACATCTCGTTTTCCATAGTTTTTCTTACAAAGTTATACAATAATCAAAAACAGCTCTTATTAAAATTTTTTCTATTTTTTGTTACAATCCGCAGCATGCTTCGTTAAGATAAGTGAAAGCTACTACAAATAGGTTTAAGTTTATTTGTACACTTTTAGGTATGGCAAGGAATTTTAATAGGCCATAACTTTGCAACGTAGTAATTCAAATTATAGAATGACATGAAAACTGCTTTACCAATCATCTGCGCATTGTTCCCGTTGACAACCTTGGCTCAGTCAGCGCAAAACGACAGCATTGAGACCCAGCAACTCAACGAAGTCGTGGTCGAAGGACAGATGCAGAATGTCAAACCCGGAATATCGACATATTACCCTGAAAGCAATCAGAAAAAATCAGCTCAGGATGCAATTGACCTGCTCTCGCAGATGGGTATGGCACAGATCAGTGTGAATCCCGTATCAAACTCGGTTCTCACCCTTAACGGAAATACTGTCTCAATTTATATCGACAAGCAACCCGCCTCACAAGCCCAGCTGGATGCTTTAAAGCCGGAGGACGTAAAGAAAGTGGAATATCTTGTCTACCCTACCGACCCTCGCTACCAGCATAAACCCTATGTCGTAAACTTCACCATGCGCAGATACGAAATCGGAGGCTATGCCAAATTTACAGGGAAAGACAATATTATGACCGGCTCGGGCAGCGGGATGGCCTATGGCAAGATGGCCTATAAGAGCATGACTTACGACCTCGTGGTTTCCGACAGATACACCGACCGTCACAATCAGGGCTCTGACCGGAAACAGATATTCCGTTTCCCCGAAGCCGACGGCTCTCTGAAAGAGATTACGCGGGAAAACGTCATGGACTACAGCCGGTTGCAGCGGAACAATCTCGGCATATCTTTCCGTGCCGTCTACGGGACTGAAAAAATCTCCATATCCAACACAGTCTCTCTGGATGCCACAAACCGTCCACGCCTCAACACTGAGGGTTCAGTGATTTTCACTCCCGATATTTACAGTCAGTCAGACTACAGCTCAACGGCAAGCTCTAATGTTATATATCCCACTTGGACCGGCAACTTTTATTTTGACATCGGCCACGGTTATCAGTTAAACGCCGTGACACAGTTGCAGTATCAGCACACGACAAGCAACAGCACCTATCGTGGCGCTGGTGAGACCGCCATTGTCAATAATGCCCGCGACAAGGCGATGTTGGGTCAGCTGATGGTGCAGCTCAACAAGAATATCAATGACCGGAATACGGTAGACGTGCAGGCATACTATGTAGTCAACCACGACAAAGTAGACTACTTAGGCTCAACCCGCTCGACCGACCGTTTCAGGCAGATTGCCTACGGTGCTCTCGCCGGATACTCATATAATGCGGAAAAATTCTACGGACGCTTTGAAGGTGGCATAATCGGCGAACAAAACAAAATCGACAACACGACGATGTCTGACATTCTCCCTCTCTTCAATCTCAACATGCAATATGTCTTCAACGATAAAAATTCGCTCAATTTTTCCGCAAACTATAACTGCAATTTCGTTGACCAGTCCGACAAGACATCTACAATCCTACAGGAGAATGAACTTCTCTACAAGACAGGCAACCCCGACCTCAAAAACACGCGGTGGGTAGCGGCTGACCTCCAATACACTTGGCTTCCGAATAATCGATTTCAAATTGCAGCCTCAGGCGGCTGGAGTCAGTATTTTGACAGGCCTGTCCCGATGTTCACACCCACAGGGCCCGACGGCATGATGCTCCGCTCCATAGTAAACAGCGGCGACTGCCGGAATTTTGATGTCGGCGTCTCGTTTACGGCACGTCTGTTCAAACGATCACTTGTCTTACAGCTACAGCCACGCATGTGGTTCGGCAAACTGACAGGAATATACAACGACTCTTACAACTACCTGATGGTCTCGGCCAGCGCCACATACTACTTTAAACCGTTCTATGCCTCACTGTATTATTCGACGGCAGACCGTGGACTTGTGCAGTATTCACTCAATGAAACCTTCACCCGAGGCAAGTCGCTATATCAGTTTAAACTCGGCTGGCGAAATAAAAACTGGAACATCAGCGTCGCAGCCGTAAATATCTTCCGCAAAAGCTGGATAGACCAGACATCCAGTCTCAAAAGCGAGTACTTTGACCAGTATAACACTGTATACAATTCCGGCAGTCACAGATGCATTCGTCTTACGGCAAGCTACACCTTTGGCTTCGGCAAGAAAATCAAAAGAGGCGACGAAATTCAAACCATAACCTCATCCGGCTCAGCCATAATGAAATAGGGATGTCTAATATTAATCCATACGCTCATCTATAATAATCCAACAATATATTGTCATTTCAACATTCAGCTATAAGATATGAAATTTAAACAAAACCAATTATTAAAGAAAAGCCTGAAAGTTCTACTTGTTTTAGTAGGACTTTTAGGCTTTGCCTTTATCAGCTTAATCATCTATTTCAAATTCATTTATTCATCAGAAGCTCCTGCAGAAAGCTATTACGTAGAAGACCTACCTTTGAAAAGTGACTGCTTCAATGATGATTTTCATGAAATTTCTGAGATTGTAAAAAACAATTATTCACTTTATGAATCCAAACATATAAATATAGATTCATTATGCAATTTATACACCGAACGCATAGGAAGCATTTCCACCCCAAAAGAATATGGTGAGCTTTTGCAAGAATTCTTCGCATCGTTGAAAGTCGGACATTCATTTGCATATTTCAAAGAGTATAGCGCCGGCGCATTCCCCGTATTCATAAATGATTCAGTTTTTATCAACAACCCAAGCAACATTCTGACAAATGCAGGATTAAAAGACAAGGACAGGGTTATTTCCGTGAATGGAGAGCCTGTTGCAGAGTGGATGAATCGGAATGAAAAGTATGTATCTGCATCTACTTCACTAAATCGCAGGTTGTACACGGCTGCAAACATTTTTAGAAGCCTCTCTGACAGTGTGCGTAATTATAGTGTCTGCCGTGGGACAGACACTATCAATGTGAAATTACCATTGTTACCTAATGACAAATTACCCTCCATTGTAACAGCTAAGACAAGCAGCAAAATATTAAACGATAGCATTGGATATATGGCCATCAATACAATGATGGATGGCGTTATTGAAAGTTTTACATCAGATTTCAATAATGTAAGAAATCTTCCATATCTTATAATCGATGTCAGAAATAATGAAGGTGGCAATAGCGGTAATGGACGAGAACTATGTCGGTATTTCATCCATAGCAATCAGCCTCATTGTATTGACACTCAGTTGATGACACCGGCCGATAACACTTATCAGGGCAAAGTGGTCATGCTCATAAGTCCTATAACTTTTTCAGCCGCCGAAAGTTTCGTGATTGACATGAAAGAGAGTGGCAATGTCATATTGATTGGAGAACCGACAGCCGGAGATACCGGAAACCACCCTAAAACTTTTAGAACTTCAAATGGCATTTGCTTCCGCATTCCGACTGCTGAACCAGCCGTTTCACCTAAAGGTTTTCCATTGGAAGGTATTGGGATTACACCCGACTACCATATATCTCTGACTGTTTCTGATTACTTTAACGACAAAGACACTCAGCTTAATTTCGCAATAAATTATTTCAAAAAGGAGTTTAACAACGATAGTAACGAATCCATCAGATAAAGATAAATTCATCAGACAAAAACAACGAGATTTCAGTCAGAAAAATTACCGAACTTATCGAAAATAAACTCAATGAACGCGTGTACATAGTGTGAATCGAGTAGAACGAAGCTCCGAGTTCAATTTTTAATTTAGTATGTTTTTGTGAATCCATATTTTAATATTATCTTTGAAATGTAATCCAATCGGCTAAGTTCAAATTCGCCAGAACAAAGAACCACTCTCTATGGCAATATATCTAAAATCGCTAAAACTAAAGGACTATAAATCCTTTGCAGGTGAAAATACTTTTAATTTCGCCTATAACCATAATGAAACAGGAAATTATAAGTTGCCTCAATGCACAGTATTTCTTGGAGACAACGGTACGGGAAAAACAAATCTTCTAAAAGTATTGGCGAATCTTCAACCTGAACGTCGAACAATCACAGATGTAAAGTCTAATGAGAATTCAAAAAACTCTGATAATAAAATACAAGATTTACATTTAGAATTGACCTTTGAGGGAAATGAACCAAAAACAAATACACTCACCGAATTATACGGTCCGAAAGTTTATGAACGATACCTCGATGACAATTACGAAGTTGATCTTGATTTTATTATAAACGAAGGCTCTATAACCAAACTTTCAAGTACAAAATTCAAGCCTTATGGAAAAAACATAAGACATAATAACTTTATACTCTCGTCTAACTATCACATAGGTTATAGAAAATCAATCAATATAGTAGAACACAATACACCGGATTTATCCGATGTGTTGATATATGCATACGGAGTAAACCGTTTTGCAGACACCCAACGCAACTTGGAGTCTTCATCCTTAGCCGATACTCTGTTTGACAACAACCATCCTCTTATCAATCTTGAGGAATGGTTACTACAATTACACATGGCTGCAAGCTCAAGCGAGGATGCCAATCAGAGAAAAAAAGCATCAAAGAGAATCAATCTTATAAAATCAATCATTCGTGAAGCCAAAATTTTTCCCGGGCTTGAAACATTCCGTGTAGATTTTGATGAGAATCTGAATGCAAATATCATATTCGTTACCGAATATGGAGAACTACATTACCATGATTTAGGATATGGATACCAATGCATGATGGCTTGGATATTTGATTTTATAAAGAAAATGTTTGATCGATATCCGGATTCATCAAAACCGTTGCATGAACCGGCAATATTAATGGTTGACGAAATAGACCTTCATCTACATCCCCACTGGCAACGCCATGTATTAAAAGATTTATGTAATCTATTTCCTGCGACACAGATAATAGTCTCAACACATAGTCCTTTGGTCATCCAGTCTGTATCAAGCATGAATTTATTTCTTTTACAGAACGTTGACAGACATACTGCAATTATACAATATCCTGCCCGGACATTCCAAGGATGGAGCGTAGAAGAAATCCTAAGTGAACTTATGGCACTCGGACCAGATACACGTTCTGAGGAATATATAATATTAAAGAATAAATTTGAGCACGCTCTTAATACAGGAAATGTAAAAAGCGGTCTTGAATATTACGGAAGACTAAAGGAAATGTTGTTTCCCGGAAGTGCCGAAAGCGATTTATTAGAAATGGACAAAGACCATCTTGAATCAATTTCCAATGATTAAATTAACACTCAGTCCCATTCCTGAATTTCTGTCCGTTGAAAAACAGAAGGAACTTACCGACAGATTCATTGCTGATAATAGCCAAAGAGTATGGAATATACCGGCTCTTAAAGAGGTTATATTGACAATGTCTTACGGAAAATGCGTATATTCCGAAATAAAGCTAAATGAAGAAGGAAAGTATATGCAGATAGAACACTTCTATCCCAAGAGCAGATATCCGGACAAGGTTTTGGAATGGGGTAATTTAATGGCATCTTCAAATATTTGCAATGCAAAGAAAAATGATTGCGATCCTTATAATACTCCAATCGTCAACCCATTTATAGATAACCCCAAAGATTATTTTTACATTGAGAATGGACGTATTTGGCCATTAAACAAATCACGTAAAGCTATTAATACATTAGAAAAATGTGATTTGAACAACCATACTCATCTAAGACAAGTCAGGTATAAAATTGAGCAGAAACTTTCTGAAAGATTGAATATCTGTCATAGCCTATATCAGTATGAGGCTGCCAGCGCCATAAAAAATCTTAAATCCATCATGAAAAGTTGTGGTCGTAAAGCGGCATTTTCCGCTACAAAATCAACTTTGATTTTATCTAATTCCGATTATCTATCCCTAAAGGGTCTGATAAAAAATGACGGATATTGGGATTTTGAATTTGACAGTCTCGAACAAGAACTTTCATTCTGCAGTTTACCTAAGCCTAAATACGAAAAATCATAATATCATACAATAATGAAACGCAGTTTTATATCTATTTTTATGTCCGTGGCTGCGATCTCTGCCTTCGGATGGGGGCAAAAAGGTCACGACGTGACAGCTTTTATAGCCGAAAATCATCTTACGCCCACAGCCCGGGCGGCTGTCGATTCGCTGCTCGAAGGCCGTTCGATGGTCTATTGGGCAAACTGGCTTGACAATGCAAGCCATACTCCCGAGTATGCCTACACTAAAACTTGGCACTACAAAAACGTCGATGAAGGCGAACGCTATGAAGAAGCCCAAGCCAACCCATCGGGAGATGCAGTCACTGCCATCAAGGCCCAGATTGAAACCCTCACCGGCAAAGATACTCCTTTGAATGATTCACAGCTCGCCCTTAAAATACTCGTCCATGTGATGGGCGACCTCCACCAGCCACTCCACATGGGCCATGCCACAGATCTCGGGGGCAACCGAACGCAAGTCAAATATTTCGGCAAACCTTCATTCCGTATGGGACTCTTCAATCCCCGAATCGGCTCACAAATGGAGCTATACGGAATGGCAGAACCAGATTGACCGCGTGCCCGAAACCGTAGAAGCAGAAATCATTTCCGGCACAATCGACGACTGGGCCAAACAGACCATAGAAATATGCGACGACGTTTACAAAGCATTTCCAGTCGGCTCTAAGATCTCATACAATGAAGTAGCGGAGTGGACACCTGTCGTCGAGAATCAATTCCTCAACGGCGGCCTTCGCCTCGCCCACGTCCTGAATCTGATTTTCGACCCCGCCTACCGCTCGTCGTCCACATCAACAATCGTCAGATAGACATCCATTTTGAAAGCATAAAACCCGGCAACAAGGGGGCTGAATCCTGAAAAACGGAATCAGTCCCTGTTTTTTTCATCCCGCCCCCACATCCGACCATACAGCATTGTTATGTCGGTTATGTCATTTCCTATACAATACGGATCAAAAACCATTATTACAGCCAAGCCATCGTCACTTCACAGAAAGGATATATCCTCTTTTCTTAATCGACGCAATTGAAACTGACGGATCTGTCAGCATCCGGCGGATATATGTTATCTGCACGTTAAGAGCGAGAGAGTTTGAATAGCTTGAATCGCCCCATATCCTGTCGAGTATCACATCACGCTCTACCGTATTACCCAAATTGTCGGCAAGCATCTGTAGAATTTCTGTCTGGCGTACTGAAAGTGAGTGGGTTTCTCCACGGTAGGTCAGCGAAGAGAGATTGGGACGGAAAATAGTATCACCCAACTGATACTCTACATCCTGATTCACCGTCATGCTTTCAAACCGTTCATTGATCTTGGCAATCAGCTCTTCAGGATAAAACGGTTTTGGTATATAGTCGTTCCCTTTGAGAGAAAAACCGTGCAGACGGTCTACCTTGTCTGTCCTGTCCGTAAGAAAGAAAATAATCACCCTCTTGTCATTCTGCCTGATAATACGTGCCATTTCAAATCCGTCGAGTTCAGGCATATTTATATCAAGCAGAATCAGATCGGGGCGGATTTCACGATACATCTCCAACCCAACCCTCCCGTTGTTGGCATAGGTTACCTCATAGCCTTCCGACTCGATAAAGCGCTTGAGAAGCATCGAGTTTTTTATGTCATCATCAACCAACAGAATTTTAATCGCTTTCATCATTGCGGTAATCTTATTGTGAAACATGTCCCCTTGCCTTCGTCGCTCTCAGCGGATATAGATCCGCCATGAGCATCGACCAGCAATTTCACATATGCAAGGCCGAGTCCCATTCCGGGTTGCTCTCCGGCTGAAGCCTTTCCGCGATAGAAACGCTGAAATATATGCTTCAGATCGCCTGACGAAATGCCATTGCCTGTATCGCTTATGTGAAGCTCGACATTTCCGTTGTTCTCAATTGCGTCTGCTTTGATTTCAACCGAATCATCTGAATACTTCACAGCATTTTCAACGAGATTATTCAATATATTATATAAATGTGACCGGTCGGCTGACACCTCAACCGATTTATCAATATTGTTGCTGACTCTTACAGTCTTACCGGGAGGCAACACCGTCGCCGACGCCACGGTCTCAAACAGCTCATGCAGATTGACACATTGAATATTCAAGGGGATTTGCTCCACATTGTTAAAAGTTATATCCCTCAGTTTCGAGAAATAGGCCGAAAGATTGTCAAGGGCATTTCTTGTTTCAGACAACAATTCTTTCTTTACATCCCTGTCCTCCATCATCCGTGGGTTCTCCAACCCTGACACACACATTTTTAGCGTGGAAATCGGTCGTTTAAGCTCATGAATCATCGTAGTGACAAAACTGTTGCGCATCCTGTCGAGCCGCGACAGCTTCAACACGGTGGAAAATTGCAAAACAAGACAGACGATGAGCATACACGACGCCAGCAGGGTTATGATAAGTGCCTGCCACATCTCCGGCAAAACATCGAAGGGATTTATCTGGCTTATTATACATACGGTTTTCCCTTGCAACTCAGAATAAGGAATTGTCATTGTCAGAGCCGGCGAGAAAACTGAAATGTGGTCTGTTACCGTCGTATTCCATACCATACTGTCGGCTTCAATCAGTCGTATGCGGGCTTTTATTCCGGATTTGTGCAAAATTGAGTCAATGCCTTCCACGGCAAACGGACATTTTCTTTCAATCTGGACATTGCTTGTGGCAAGCCACGCCTGACTTTCATCTCTGGCGCCCGATGCGTCGAAAACCATCGAATCAACCGGTGTCGCCATCTGAACCTGAGCAAGATCCATCACACGCTGTTTCTGCCCCTCTGAAAGAAGCGTTCCCGGTTCTAATCCGAGGAGTTCGTGGGCAGAAAAGAGATATGTATAAATTTTAGAAGTACGCGTCGTCTTTACCGTATCTCCATACTCCTGTTTCAAGGAAAATGTCGGGACAGAGAACACTTCGGCGTTGTTTCCCTTTTGCTTCAAAGAATCAGCGCTTTTATCAGGTCTTTTTGCCCTGATCGCATTATAATCGTCCACACATGCCGTGATCCTTTCACTCAAATTCCTGTCATATTCCTTGAGCGAAAACACATAGCGGCCATACAGCCAATACATCTGCATTCCGAGGAAAGCGATGATAGCAATGATTGTGACTATATAAAGTGTCTTTATCCGTTTTTCCATGATGCAAAATTAAACAATTTTAATTTGTCGGAGTGACTGTATATCAAGCCATTTGCCTGACAGTAATAATTTAGTAACAATTCCATAATGTTTGAGTAATAATTATTTTCAGCTCTAAGACCGGCTCGCAAGTAACTTTGCAGCAAGAAAATCAATCAACAAAAGACAACAGACATGAAAAAATCTTTTTTATTCCTCACCATCGTTCTTACCATCTGGGCTACAGTATCAGGAAAAGTCGTGCGCCGTCAACTCAGCATCTTTCAAAACACTGTCCCCGAAACAGAAACACTCGCCAATGAGACAATGGAGTTTGTCTATGACTACCGATGCTGCGTAGATACCACAGGCTTGCTTGACGACAACATATCAAGCGACAATATGCTCCTTCAGATAGGGCCGGACGGACTCTCGAAGTTCTCAAGCTACAAGAATCTCACTGTTGATTCCATTCTCATGCGCTCTACTTCCGAACAGATAGCCGACGCAGCAATGGAAGGAAAGCTCAGCAACGGTGAGTTCATGACCATCTACAAGAATTATCCGTCAGGAAAACTCACACACACTGAAAAAATATGTCAGGACTGGTTCCGCTACGAGGAAGAGATGCCGAAGTTCGACTGGGAACTAACCGATTCGGTCACAACCGTACTCGGTTACGAATGCCGGAGCGCTCAATGCAAGTTCCGCGGACGCGAGTGGACTGTATTCTACACCGAGGATATTCCCCTGATGGACGGTCCTTGGAAACTCCACGGTCTTCCCGGTCTCATCATGAAAGCTTCGGATGAGAACGGACACTACACTTTCGAGTGCATAGGTATCCGATCGAAAGCCGACCGCCCCATCACCATCTACAAAGTACCCTTCAACAAAACAGACCGCAAGGGATATTATGACACCAAACATCGTTACGAAATAAATCCTTACGCCTATTTCGAAGCCACGACAGGCGGCCATATCACAGTCACCGACATGGAAGGAAATCCATCACTCGACGCATACGACCCCATAGAACTGCCATACGATTACCTCGAACTTGACTGGAAGAAATGAACAGATACAGCTTTTTTATACTTTGCGTTTTCCTCGGTCTGCTGTCGGTTTCGGCAGCAGACCCGGGTGAACTGCGTGGAAAAGTCATTAATGCCGACACAGATGAACCGGTAACCGGATGTATTGTGAAATCCAAAGGTGCGTTTACCTCAACCGACAAAGAAGGCCGCTTCGTGATCACTCCCAAATCCGGTGCTGACTCTATATCTTTCCGCTTCATGGGCTACGAATCCCTGTCTCTACCTGTAACTGCCGACTTTTCTTGTGTACGTCTTAGTCCCAGAACCACGCAACTGAACGACGTGATAGTCAAAGCTCCCGATATATATGCCAAAGGTGACACACTTGTGTTCAATGTGGCTAAATATGCAAATGCAAAGGACAATGCCATCATTGATGTCATCAAGCGTCTGCCCGGTATAAAAGTGAAGGATGACGGCACTATAGAATATCAGGGAAAGCCAATCAATAAATTCTATCTCGATGGCAACGACTTCATAGGTGGCCAATATGGTCTTGCCACCAACAACATCTCGCATAAGGATGTTGCATCAGTCGAAGTGATGGAAAACCATCAGCCTGTCAAGGCTCTTGAAGGCATCGAGTTCCCGGAGGAGGCAGGTATCAATCTCAAACTGAAGGATGATGCCCGCAGCCGATGGGTAGGCGTTGCGCAGGTGGCGGCCGGAGCTCAGCCATTACTCTACGACGGTTCGCTGTTCACAATGCGCATGGCTTCAAAAATTCAGAATATGTTTACATTGAAAGCCGACAATACAGGATGGAATCCGGCAAATGAGATACGGGAGCATGATTTTGACGATATGTTCTCTTCGGACTATACCGCCACCCTTTGGCCTGAGTACATTTCCGCCGACATTATCAACGCACCACTGACTGAGAAGCGCACCCGCGACAACCTGTCATGGCTGGCCAACGCGATAACGGTCTGGAAAAAGAATGATACTTCAATGCGCTTAAAACTCAATTATATGGGCGACCGCCTTGACTACAATTCCGGGATGACCACCGATTATTTCAGCTCGCAGATTCCTCAGTTCATCCAGAATAATGCACAGCGGACTCAGACACATGATATGTCGGCTCAGTTCTATAGCCAGACTAACAAGCGTGATTATTTTCTTAAGGAAAAATTTACTGTTGCGGGAATATGGGACAAGTCCAACTCGGCAGTGACGGGTTCGTATGACCTCGCCCAGCGTGTTGACCGAAAGAGTTTCTCTGCCTCAAACGACCTGAAACTTGTGAAGCGCAATGAGAAAAAACTCTTCACTCTTATATCGCGAAACACTTTCGGGCATAATCCGGACCTATTGACAGTGGCCGGTGACGAAGATGCTGTGCAGAGTCTGGGAACTACTGATTTCCGAAGCACAACGGAAACCAGATTCGGGAAGATGACACGTTTCTGGAAATATTATTTAACTGCCGGACTTGATCTTGACTGGCTCCGTATGAACAGTTCTCTTGCCGGACTTGGCGAATTTGACAACAACGGAATCCATGAAGCATTCCTGTCTAATCTATACGCCACTCCACAGATTGATTACGAACGTAACGGCTGGCGCGCATCGCTTCGGATACCGCTGAAATGGCTGCATCACTCCGTGGCCGGCCGGCATGATTATGTCAATACATCCCCGCG
>OLOD01001421.1_pt1 | contig 15030 bp, 20 predicted proteins | sample 1671921 | NCBI WGS metagenome assembly OLOD01 (sample SAMEA3136626, study PRJEB25190) | human gut metagenome | biome: human gut; feature: human-associated habitat; material: faeces | place: Austria | collected 2013
ATCCTTCACCTGCGAACGGCGCGAACGGATGAAACGCACAATGACATTGTCACAGTTGCCAAAATAAAGGGTATAGTAACGCAATGTTATGCCTCCCTCCGGAGCGGTCTGTCCTGCAATGGTGGTATTGGAAGTCACATTCAACTGCGAACGCAGATCAATGTAACCACTCACATCAAAAACAATAATTTTGGGAGCTGTTCCGGACAATGCCTGACGGAGTGATCCGGGTCCGCTATCGTTAAGATTTGTCACATGGCGCACCTCTCCGCCACGTCCGCCGGTCACGTAACGGCCATGTCCTTCAGCCCCGGGAAAAGCAGGAGCGGATTCTGAAGCCGAAAGCCCGAATGCAAACAACAGTGATGAGACTGAAATTAACAGTTTTTTCATTGATTAATGATTGGGTGAATTGAAAAGAGTATTTATATTTTATTGATATATCATGGTATAATAGTGACAAAATTATGAAAAAATCATGATTTCAACATAGCCGGAATTAAAAAAATCGGTTTTCTTTGGAGGAAAGCCCGAAAAAATACGATTTATAAGAAATTTTGCTCTACGAGCTAAAATGTCGGTCAGATAGCATTTTAACAGAGCAATGGACAGTGACTGACAACATTCGCGGACTCCCTTTGCGACGTTGACCTGCGGATGCCACACCTGTCCTGTGAAATATAGTTGCAGACACATCATATCTCGATTATTTTTTGTAACTTCGTGATTCAAAATCAGACGATAATCACTCTTTTTCACACCCCCGGTTATGGCTAAAAAACTTGACTATGAATATTGCAAGGCTGCCCCGATGCTTGAATGGCTCGGCAACAAGTGGGCATTGGTGGTTCTCTTGAAGATTTCCGAGAACGAGCCGGTGCGCTTTAATGAGCTGTACCGCAACATCCCGTCAGTATCGGAGAAGGTATTGTCACAAGTGCTTCGTCAGCTAACCACCGACGGCATTATAAGCCGCGAACTATTTCCGGATGTTCCTCCCCGGACAGAATACTCGGTGACGGAGTTCGGCAGAACGCTTCTGCCTCATGTCGAGGCTCTGCTCAACTGGGGACGCAAGAATTTTGAACAGATAATGGAAAACCGGAAAAAGCAAGCAAATATCAATGGAGACTAAATTTAATTTCAATACTATCGGACTGTTTACTACAGATAATGCCCGCATGGTGGCGTTTTATCGCGACATTATGGAGTTTGAAACCGATTGGGACGGTAAAGAGCCCAATGTCACTATGCGTCTTGGGAGCATGTGGCTAATTTTGTTTCCTCGCACAGCCTTTGAGCAAATGACAGGACAGGAATATTCTTATCTGAAAGGGCTGAACGGTACGGTCGAACTGGCTTTCCACGTACCGACATTCAGCGATGTTGATGAAGAATATTTGAGGGTGACCGCTCTTGGAGCTAAATCGGTATTTGCCTCTCAAACCATGCCTTGGGGACAACGCACCTGCTACATTTCAGATCCCGAGGGAAATCTGATTGAAATCCACTCTTTCACCAAAGGCTAAATCCAATGGCGTGTACCTCTGAATTTATTGAATCCATCTGCGATATGCTTGCGCCATTAGGCGAAATACGCAGTCGTAAGATGATGGGTGATTACATCATCTACGTCAATGAAAAATGTGTAATTACTGCTTGCGACAATATCGCTTACGTTAAGAAATTACCATGTATTGCCGACATGATGACAGATGCCGAGTGTGGCTGTCCATATAAGGGTGCAAAGGAAGCCTATATCCTTGACCTTTCTGAAACCAGCAAGGCTATCACCATAATTAAAACTCTATGGGAACACCTTCCTTTCCCAAAGTCTAAAACAAAGTAATTAGCAAGCATTTTCCAGATAAAGATGCTACATTCTCCTGCAATTCGTTAAAATCCCATATAGATTCCGTAACTTTGTGGTCGGGTTGACGCAAGTCTTCCCACGACATTTTGAAAATAAGGATGGAAACTGAAAGATTGATATTGAGACCTTGGCTGGAATCCGATGCCGAATCACTTTACAGATATGCGAGTGACCCTGACATCGGACCAATTGCCGGATGGCCTCCGCACACCAGTGTCGGTAATAGCCTTGAAATCATACGCACCGTTTTTGCCGCTCCTGAAGTCTATGCGGTTGTATTAAAAAACACCAATGAGCCGGTTGGCAGTTGTGGAATCATGTTTTCCAACGGTCTTCACTCGGCCAACATGACGCAGCGTGAAGCCGAGATCGGCTACTGGATTGGCAAACCTTATTGGGGTCAAGGTCTTATTCCCGAAGCAGTCAACGCTTTACTTTCACGATGCTTCAATGAGCTGGGTCTTAATGCTGTGTGGTGTGGTCACTACGATGGCAACGTCAAGTCGAAACGCGTCATCGAGAAAAGTGGATTCAAGTACCATCATACTGATCATGATGTCGTTTCACCTCTTGGAGACAAGCGCACTGAACACTTTTACCGCATGACAAAAGAAGACTACAATGCCTTACATATCAATAGAAATCGGTCGTTTGACCGCTGAACAGAAGAAGCAGTTGATTGAGAGGCTTACAGCCACGGCCTCCGAGATAACCCATATCCCGAAGCAGTTCTTCACCGTTACCATCAAGGAACTGCCTGATGAGAACTTTGGGATTGGCGGTAAGTCAATCGACGAGATAAAACAAAATTATAACGGTAAAAAAGTTTAGAAATGGCGTTTGACTACAAGAAAGAATACAAGGGTTTGTATATGCCTAAGACTACACCGGCTATCGTGGATGTGCCTGAGATGAAGTTTATCGCTGTCAATGGCTGTGGAAATCCTAATGAACCGGACGGAGAATACCAGCAGGCTTTGGGTATTCTTTATCCTGTGGCTTATGCTTTGAAAATGAGCTATAAGACAGATTACTATATCGATGGTTTCTTTGAATACGTTGTTCCGCCGCTTGAAGGTCTATGGTGGACTGACAATGCCATCACAGATGATTTCACAGATAAGTCAGCTTTCCGATGGATTGCAATGATACGCGTTCCCGATTTTGTAGAGGAGGATGACGTGGAATGGGCAAAAAGAGAGGTGCTCCGTAAGAAAAGGCTTGATTGCTCCTCTCTTTACTATATGAGTTTTGAGGAAGGTCTATGCTCACAAATCATGCATACCGGGTCGTATGACACAGAGCCAGTGTCTCTTGACGCTATTGATAGGTATATTGAATCAAACGGATACATAAAGGATATAACAGCGAGCCGTCGCCACCACGAGATATATCTATCTGATCCGAGAAAATGCACTCCCGAAAAAATGAAAATCGTTCTTAGAATCCCTATCGCCAAGCGCAAATGAGTCTTACATTACGCCCATATCAGCCCACGGATGCTGCGGTGATCACATCGTGGCTGAAAAGCGAATACCTTATGCACCAGTGGTGTGCGGACAGATATGAGCATTATCCCGTAACGCCCGAAGATATGAATTCATATCACGAGCGGTATATTGACGGCCAACGCTCGCGTGCCCTGACAATGACGGATGTCGATGAGGTTGTAGGATACATCACTTTACGCACTCTTGCCAGCGACACGATTGAACAACGACTGGGATTTGTCATTGTAGATGATTCAAAGCGTGGTCGCGGTTTAGGGAAAGCTCTTGTCTCAATGGCGGTAAAATATGCTTTTGAAACGCTTGGAGCCACAAAAGTGTCGCTTGGTGTCTTTGAAAATAATCCGTCCGCCATCCATTGCTATGAAGTGGCGGGATTTCATCGTGTTTCACGGCAGGACACCGAGAGTTACGACTGTCTTGGTGAAACGTGGAATTGCATTGAAATGGAGAGATGTGCAGATGCCATAATTCGCGATATTAAGTCAGACGAGATACCTTTGCTTACCGAGTTTCTTTATGAGGCAATATTCCAGCCACAGGGCGCGCCGAAAGTTTCAAGGACGGTTCTTCAGGTTCCGATGATATGGGCTTATGTGAATGGATTCGGATCGCGCACCGGCGATTTCTGCCGTGTGGCAACAATCGGCGGTGTCATTGTCGGTGCAGCATGGTCAAGACTTGGGTGTTCATACGGCAAAGTCGATGCCTCCATTCCGGAATTGGCAATTTCGCTATATCCGAAATATCGTGGAAGAGGTATAGGCAACCGACTATTGGAATCCTTATTGAACACGCTTTGCGATAATGGATATAAAAAGATTTCACTGTCAGTCGATAAGACCAATTATGCAGTAAGTATGTACCGCAGATTCGGATTTGAGACTATAGTAGAACGAGAGCATGATTATTTAATGGTCAAACATTTGAATCGCAAGTGAATCATGAATCTAAAATCGCAACTGCAACTACTTTGTGGTGATACAGAATTTCTGCGGCTTAATGACATAAATATTGAGCCAGATATGATACGGGCTACCATGATCAACGAAATTGTCCCCATTGATTCTGACGATGACTTCTATGGAAAGCCGGACTCCGCATATATGTCAACGACAATTCCGCTGTTCCGAAAAGCCGGGATAGAGGTAAATAGTATTCAGGATATATTGAACCGCGGCATTTACATCACTAATGCTGTCAAGACGCCTAAATCTGGATACTCAGTTTCAAAGGATAGTATCGAAGAAAGTCTGCCGTATCTTGAAAAGGAGCTTGAGCTGTTTACAAATCTTCAGGTTGTCATGCTGATGGGTGATGTGGCGAAAAAAGCCTTTAATATGATAAGCAAAAAGGCAACCAAGAAAAATGCCGTTCCAAGTATGTCTACCTACAAATTGCGTAACACTGAGATTTTCTATAAAGAAATACGCATTATACCCTCTTACATAATGACCGGACAGAACATTCTGATTGAGAAATCAAAATTCCAAATGGCATCGGAGGATATTGCCTTGATGTATCGGTTGATTAACGAATCTTGATTGAAATATGGCTATTACACCTGATGACATTATGAAATATTGCCTTGACAACTTTGACGGACTTGTCGAGGTAAACAGCTGGGGCGAGCGTGGGGTCTTCTACAATCCCGGCGGTGTGTTGAAACGTGGTGTGTATGTCCTGACAATCAAAGAAAAGGATGGCGACAATGACCGGGCTTCCCGCCTTGACCGCGAGGATGTGTGGCGCGTGAATATAGGCGTCAGAAAACAGACATTCCGCACTTTATTCGCAGAATTGCCACAACGTCCGGATAAAGGTTGTATTGTGGATATGCCGTATGACTTTACTGCAAAGGATGTCATTATGCCGCATCCGGTCTATGCGTGGATGGGATGGATCTGCGCTTTGTCTCCCTCTGAGACGACATTTGAATCAATGAAGCCTTACATCCTTGAGTCTTACGAATACGCGAAAGAGAAATTCAGTAAAAGAAAAACAAGGGCTGCGGAGATAAAAATATAAAATCACAATGAACATTTCTTTGCTTTCCTCCAATTACAATGTCCGCCGATTGACTATCGCAGATGTTCAAGACATATACTCGTTGTGTATTAGAAACGAGTCTTATTACAGATATTGTCCGCCATTTGTCACGAAACAGAGTATTCTTAATGATATGAAAGCTTTGCCTGACGGAAAAGACATATCCGACAAATACTTTATAGGCTACTACGACGGCAAAGATTTAATCGCTGTGATGGACTTAATAATGTCGTATCCGAAAGAGCAAAATGCTTTTATCGGTTTCTTTATGACATCTCTGTCAATTCAGAACACAGGAATCGGGAGCTGTATTATTGATGAGCTATGCCAATATATGAAGAAATCCGGAATTACCGGCATTCGACTCGGCTGGGCTAAAGGAAACTTACACGCCGAGCATTTCTGGCATAAGAACGGCTTTCAGGAAACCGGGATTACATATAACGCCGGAAGCTACACCGTGGTATTAGCCCATAGAACTTTATGACTAATTTCTGAACAATGGCACAAACCGACGGATAAACAATGTAAACAGCATACAAACTATCACAATCCCGACATTTTTATCCGGCGAAGTAGGTATCTCGCATTTTTTGTTGTAAATTTGCGAACATGTACCAGCAACTTGATTCAGACACCATCTGCGCCATTTCCACTCCTTCAGGAGTGGGAGGCATTGCCATAATTCGCGTGAGCGGACCGGAAGCATTCAACATCGTAGACACCATCTGGCGTGGCCGCAAATTATCAGAGGTAACGAGCCACACAGCACACCTCGGAGACATAATCGACCCTGAAAACGAGGAGGAACCACTCGATACAGCCGTCGCTACGGTATTCCGAGCCCCACGCTCTTTTACAGGAGAAAATGTCGTTGAAATCTCTGTCCACGGCTCAAAATGGATTCAACGTGAATTGCTCAATCTTCTGATTCGCCGCGGATGTCGCATGGCAGAAGCAGGAGAATTTACCCGACGTGCATTTGCAAACGGCCGCCTTGATCTTGCACAGGCCGAAGCCGTTGCTGACGTAATCGCAGCTTCGTCTCGCAGCGCCCACCGCCTTGCCGCCTCACAGATGAGAGGCGATTTCTCAAAACATATTTCAGAGTTGCGTGATCAGCTGATTGAGATTGCATCGCTGCTTGAACTCGAACTCGATTTCTCGGAAGAAGACGTTGAATTCGCCTCACGCCAGCATTTAAAAAATCTTGCCGAACAACTCCTGACAAGAATATCCTCCCTCGTATCGTCGTTTTCTACCGGATCGGCGCTTAAAGAGGGGGTTCCGGTGGCCATCATCGGCGAACCAAACGCCGGAAAATCCACTCTGCTCAATCTGTTACTGAATGACAATCGTGCCATCGTAAGTGATATTCCGGGAACGACACGTGATACAATCGAAGATACGATGGAAATTGACGGCGTGCTTTATAGATTTATTGATACTGCCGGTATCCGTGAAACCGCTGATGCTATTGAAAATCTCGGAATCGAGCGATCTTATACAGCCATTTCCAAAGCACGCATAGTCATCTGGCTCGTTACACCCGACATGCCACAAGGACGATTTCAGGCATTCCGCAAGTCAATCGCAGCACATCTGCCGGAAGGTTCGAATCTGATTGTCGCCGTCAACAAGATCGACACATTACATTCTTCTGACTGCAACAGGCCTATCAATTTAGTGAATGGCGATTCCGTAGGCATCGATTCAACAGATGATGCGATGAAAGATGAAAGACATGTCAATGAAAATTTCACCCCCGAAACATTTGGCGTAAGTAGCGTGAATCCATCATTCGCTCTGTTTACCGAGTCAACCAGTACCACCGATACTCCCCTACTCTATATCTCCGCCTCTACTGGACTGAACATCTCTTCATTGTTAAAACAGCTCCACAGATATTCCGGTGCGGATGAAAGCGGCAATGCTGATTTAATAGTAACAAATGCCCGCCATTATGAAGCCCTTACCCACGCCAGATCATCATTAATCCGCGTAATCGATGGCATTAACACAGGTCTCTCCGGCGACTTCATAGCCCAAGACCTCCGCGAAACAATCCACCACCTTTCATCCATCACCGGCACAATAACCACCGACGATCTGCTTAAAACTATATTTGAACGGTTTTGCATCGGCAAGTAATTAGTTGATTATCAATGCGTTATATTGATAGCAATTGACTGTTACTGAACGATAAAACTTAAATCTTACAAGAACGCCTAATGCTGATAACTGTCAGTGTTAGGCGTTTTTATGCACCATTTTGTACGGATTCTGTACGACAGCGACTCATTTCACCATTCGCGTTAGCAAGGTGGTGGAGAAAGTGGTACGTCACGATACGTAGTGATACGCCATGATACGATTAATAACGAAATTAACACGTATAACATGAGTAGCAACATCAAAGTTGAGAGAATCTGTGAATGGTGCGGAAAGAAATTCACCGCCCAGACTACAGTGACACGCTTCTGCTCGAAGCGGTGTGCCGAACACTCTTACAAGGAGCGACTACGGCAAAAGAAAATGGCAGTATCAAATCTTGAAACTGCATCAGTGCCCAATGGCAATAAATGGAGAGATAAGGATTATCTGACACCTACTCAAGCAGCCGACTTACTCGGAATTGGAAGGATGTCAATATATCGCTATATTCGTAATGGGAAAATTAAGGTGGTTCGCTTTCAGCGAAAGACTCTAATCAGCAAAGCCAACATTCAGGCGATGTTTGATTTTCTGACACCAAAAGAAACGGAGCCGTCGGAATCAACTGAGAGAAAATCAAAGTCAATCTCTGATTTCTATACCCGTGCTGAAATTAGGGAGAAGTATGGCGTAAAGGATTCATGGATATACAAGGTCGTTGCTGAGAACAATGTGCCCAAGACAATCCTTCGTGGTAAGGCATATTTCAGCAAGAGCCATATCGACCGGCTTTTCTCGGCGAGAAAGGAGAATCCGGAAATTACAGAGTGGTATTCGGTGGAGGATATTCAGTCCAAGTATGGGATGACTCTCTCGGCGATTTACTCGCTGGTGTCGAAAATCGGTATTCCGAAGCGCAAAGAGGGAGCGAAGGTCTATTACTCCAAATATCACTTTGATGTGGCCAAGGGTGCCAAGTCTGCCGAGGATGTAGAGTTTATTTCGGTGGCTGATGCCATGGAAAAATACTCGCTTACCCGTGACCAGCTGTATCACTACGTCAAAACATATAAGATAACCAAGCTCCGCTGCGGTAAGTATGTTAAACTGAACGCCAAAGAGTTAGCAGAGTTATTCAATCCCAAGATTGAGTTATAATCCGGTGATTTCTTTCACCGGGCAACCACCTCTTTCCCTTACACATTATAAATCTAAAACAAAGAAATATGGAATCAGCAACAATCACCAAAGTGACCCTCCGAAAAGAAAAACTCCGCAGCGGCAAACTGTCGCTCTATCTCGACTATTACCCTCCTATCTGGAATCCGCACATCAAGAAGATGTCGCGCAGGGAGTTTCTCGGTCTTTATCTCATCGGTAATCCAAAAGACAAATTCGAGCTTGACTACAACGAGGAGATTATGCTCAAAGCCCGTGGAATCCGCGCTACCCGCGAGTTGGCTATCATCAATGAGGAGTTCGGTTTTCTCGACCGCACCAAGAAACAGGCGGACTTTCTTGAATACTTCGAGAGCAAGACCAAAGAGAAATATCAGAAATGGGAAATCGTCTATAAACACTTCAAGGACTTCTGCAATGGTAGATGTCTGATGAAAGACGTGACTATCGGACTGTGTAACGACTTCCGAACATACATTCTTAAAATCCGTGTGAAGCAAACTGGCAACATAATCTCACGCAACTCTGCCGCCGGATACTGGTCCACCTTCCGAGCCCTGTTGAAATTGGCATACAAGGAAGGCTGGCTCCGGGAAAATGTAAACGACTATCTCGACCGCATCGACTGGGAGGAACCCAAAATCAACTATCTCGAAATCGAGGAGGTGAAGAAGTTGGCTGCTACCCCCTGCAAGGTTGAGGTACTGAAAAGAGCATCACTCTTCGCCTGTATGACAGGACTTCGCATCAGCGATATTCTCCAACTCCGTTGGGAGAATATTGAGTTGTCGCCCGATGGCGGCTACTGTATGCGCATCCGCACCCAAAAGACCAAGACTCAGGCGACATTGCCATTGAGCGATGAAGCCTTATCTTACTGCGGTGAACAAGGTCGGGGCATGGTATTCAAAGGTCTGAGCCGTGCCCACACCCGCGAGCCGTTCAAGAAATGGATCAAAGATGCCGGTATCAAGAAGAAAATCACCTTCCACGGGCTGCGCCACACTTATGCTACATTACTGATAACCAACGGCACTGACATCTACACTGTCAGCAAGATGCTTACGCATAAAAACGTGGCCACGACGCAAATCTACGCCGAGGTCGTAAACCAAAAGAAGCGCGATGCCGCTAATTCCATCTCGCTGAAATAACTTCCAAGTGAAATATCCCAAATAATAAAAGCGAATCGCCCCAAAAACACCAAACAAATCACCCCAAAAACACCGATTTGTTTGGAATCATCATAATCTGTGATGCCATCAACTCAATCTCTCTGAAATAAATACATGAATAATTTTGCCAAAGTAAACTTTTTAGTTAACTTTGCGGTTACATAATAAGATATGGCGAATAGAACCATAAAACTATATAAAGACTACTTTAAGGAGTTCTACGTGGCTCAAACTGATGCGGTAAGACGCAAAATCAACTACTGCATCAACGTAGTCAAGACTGTGGATAGAGTTCCAAAGACTATTCTGAAGAATATGGAAGATGCCGACGGGTTATATGAAATCCGCGTTGAAGTCGGAAATAACATATTCCGCATCTTCTGTTGCTTTGACGAAGGTTTTCTTGTAATTCTCTTCAATGGTTTTCAGAAGAAGACACAGAAGACTCCCAAGCAGCAAATCGAACGAGCTAAAAAATTACTTAAAGAATACTTTAACGATAAAGAAAATGAATAAAGCAAAGAAAGGAGCCATCATGAACGCTCAGACTTTCGATGAGCTTCTTGATGCGGAATATGGCAAACCCGGAACTGCCGAGCGTGAACAGTTCGATGCCGATGCAACAGCATTCTGCTTGGCTGAAACTCTCAAGGAAGAACGCCTTAGAGCTGGGCTGACACAAGAACAGCTTGCAGAGCGTATCGGCACAAAGAAAACTTATATATCCCGTCTTGAAAACGGCAAAGCCGATGTTCAGCTCAATACCCTCTTCCGAATCTTTGAGGGTCTCGGAAGACGTGTATCTCTGACAATCCTGTAAAATCGGATGATATTAATCATTGTAAAACAGTCTGAATAGTATGATCGATAAAACTATTGAGTTATGAAAACGACAGCTCAACTATTCGATCACAGATTTTAGACGCTATCGGTGTCAATCTGCTGACAATCTAAGTATTCTTAATTCATAAAGACTTCAATAACCATGAAAATATATCCTGACAAAGACAAGGCATTTCCTAACCCTGCGATTCCGAGCCTTTGCTACATAAAGAATGTGGTGAAGAATCCGAGAATAATCATTGGCAATTATACATATTATGACGATGTTGACGGAGCCGACAGATTTGAGGAACACATTACACATTTTTATGAGTTCATCGGTGATAGGCTGATAATCGGTAACTTCTGCGCTATTGCCAAGGGGGTTACCTTTGTCATGAACGGTGCCAACCATCGGATGGATTGCGCCACCACCTATCCTTTCTACATAATGGGAGGAGATTGGGGTGGTGCGATTGCACCTGTAATGGATGAATTGCCCATCAAAGGTGACACTGTCATCGGCAATGATGTATGGATTGGGCAGAATGTGACAATCATGCCCGGCGTACATATTGGCAACGGAGCTATAATTGGCACAAATGCCACGGTTGCCTCAGACATCCCGCCTTTTTCGATAGCCGTCGGCAATCCGGCAAAAGTCATACGCCGCAGATTTGACGATGAAATGATAGACTTGCTGGAGCGTCTACAATGGTGGAACCGTCCCATTGAAGAGGTTGATATATTGATTCCGATACTCTCCAATCCTAATATCGCTCAGGCAAAAAGTGAAATAGAAGAATATCTCCGTGCTCAAAACAATTAAATTGCAGCCTGACCTGAGTGAACAAAACAGTGAGTTAAATTGTCTATAAAGACGTAAAATTTAATTTACTGTTTTTATATGAGAAATACGCCCCAGCGCATGAGGAGCTTCGCTCCCCCTACCCGGGACAAGATTTTTATCTGGAGTGCCATTGTTGCCGGATGCGGCATCATGGCTTTACTTGGTCGTCACGCCGCCATTCACCGTTTCGGCACCGACCAATTTACCGGCAATGTACTCTTTGCAGTTTTCTTTGTCCTTTTAGTCGGTCTTTATTGCGGTTTCCAATCAGTAATCGAAGACGTGTTCAATCGTCTCTCGACACTTTTTCGCCGCCGTGAAGTCATGACTATTGCCGAGACACCGACCGGTGAAAAGGTCTCAATATCCACGACAGATGTACAGGAAATACAGGAACAATGCTCAACGCCGATTCCAGAAACTGCTTGTGTAGCAGAGAACAAAGGAGAATCGAAAGTCGCCATTCCCATGAATGAAAACCGACAGTTTGAGGTATTGGAAATTGTAGACGATATGCGTCATATACGTTTCCCTGATGGAGAAGAGGCTTATGTAGGCATGGAATTATCTGACGATGAGATTCTGATTGAGAAATCATATAATGATTCGAGAGACTATGATGCTGAACTTGAGGAAGCATACAACGTATATCTTGACTCTATGACAGATGAGGAGCGTTATGACCATGAGCACGGAGTTACCCGCATTCAAAAGAAGCGGGAATATGATGAAGATGTAGGTTTCTTCTCATCGGTATGCATTCAGGATGTTCACAAGAATCCGGATGGGTCCACTTTGATAGAGGAAACAGAGCAAGAGGTTTACGTTACTCCCGATGGTTCGGTGTATTATCTTGAGGACATGGGTCCAATTTGTGATTTTTATGAAAAACACAAAGACAATATCGAATCGCATGAGGAGATAATGACACGAAAGCAGCGATGTGATGAGGCGTTTAACGAACTAAAACGTCACGAAGAACTATATAATCTTGAACAAGTGTCGTTTATCTGTGCATATATCACACATACGATGGAACAGTTCATGGAGTCTCACGAACTGGACAAACTACACAATAATGCAAAAATCTGGACAGTCAATCCGTTAGCCCAGTTCGATGCTGTTCAGCTACGGAGCAATCACCTGTCAAAAGAAGACTTGAAACATCTTGGCTATAATGTCGGGAAATTCCTGAAACTGAAAGGCGAAAACATCGCCTTATTCATCAAGAATGTATTTGCTGAAAGTTTCGGCACCGTGCAGGTGGGAACTATTATTGCGAAACTTGCCGATAGGAATCCGGGGAAAGACCGCATTCCTTTACTCTCTGCCAAAGAAATGAATTATCTTTTCGAGCATTATAAACGCTATAAGACCATTAATCTCGACATTATCCCCAAGAGATTGGCAGAGGAAGAGGTTAAAGCCAAATTAGAGGCAGCTAAAAAGAAGAATAGGAAATAATAAGGGAATTTTCCGGTATAGTATTGGCGAATAGCCGTGACTTTTGTCATGGTTATTCGCCCCTTTTGTTATAAATCAATCTTATATAGCACATGAACACACAGTGGAGAATCATCCGACAGATTAGGATGCCTGAACTCTCCGGCCTTTACCATTCCAATCTTTTGCATCACACGCTCTGACGGGGCATTTATCTTGGCAGTGAAAGAAAACAGCCTTTCAATCCCCACACTCTTTGCCAGACTCAGCACAGCTTTGGCAGCTTCGGTTGCATATCCCTGATTGTGATAATCAGCGGCAAGACGCCACCCTATTTCAACTCCGGGAGTGAAGTCTGCATCGAAACCAATCTCATGCAGTCCAACATATCCGATAAACTCCCCTGTAGACTTTATTTCCAAAGCATAGAGCCCCCAATCCTTTTGACTGAACTCATTCTGTATCCGTCTGTAAAATGCCTCCGTCTCGGAATCATTTAGAATTGCCGGAAAATAACGCATAACGCGAACGTCCTTGTTCATTGCAATGAACAAAGGCAAATCTTCCGGTTTCCATGAACGTAAAATAAGTCGTTCAGTTTCGATATATATCATAATGAGTTCGATTTATGGTACAAAATTACTCAACTTTTCACACTGGCGAAAGTCATCTATGGTTATTACTCAAAATAACCACAAATTCACCTAATCTTTGATTAAATCACCACACAAATATTTCCAAGAAATATCGTCTGATTTTCAAAGCGTTAACACTTGCCAATCGGTTATTTTAGGAAGTGGGTATGGTTATTTATTTCACCATCAACTCACTTTCAATCAGTGCGGTTCTATTTCCAAAAACAATTCAACACCGTACTGATATGGAAACATCAACACCAACTTTCGACCAGCTGCCACATGTGGTAAGCGGTCTCTCCGAGAAACTCGACCGAGTGCTTGACCTACTTGAAAAGGCAGGCATCGCCAGCCACTCTAAACAGTCCAAGTCCTCACGCAGACTCGTGTATGCGAAAGAGGCTTGCCAGATAATAGGCAAGTCACTTTCCACCCTTTACCGCGCGGTCAAAGCTCCGCATGACCCCATTCCGAGCTATAAGCGCGGCAAGCTCCTCTACTTTTATGAGGATGAAATCTACGCATGGATCGAGGGAGGGCGCAAACATTCCGCAGCTCCTTCCCTCGCTGAAACCGCAGCGGCCATCACTGCCGGTATGAAACGCCGTCCCCGCGGGGGCTATAAATTCTGAGCCTATGGAAAAGAATATTACCCCGGACTCTGTGATCAGCGCGTTTATGAATCACGCCAAGACATCCGACAGTGATTTCCCGGTGCAGGTGTTTCCCGCCAAGATGCAACGTATTATCCTCGAACTCAACACCACCTGCGGATTTCCGATTGACTACACGGCATCGGCTATGATTGCCGCCATATCCGTGGCAATCGGCAATACCCACCGAATCGAAGTGAAACGCAACTGGCAGGAATCGGCAATCGTGTATATAGCGATTGTCGGACGTCCCGGAGATTGCAAGTCACACCCGCTTACATTCGTGATGCGTCCGCTTGTCAATGCTGACTGGAATAATAATCAGGAGTTTCAGAAAAAGCATTGCGAGTATCAGCAGGCAGTGGCGATGAGCCGCAAAGAGCGCATCAGTGCCGGACTGGAGGAATTTCCGAAAGAGCCTAAGCGTCTGCGCTACCTCGTGTCGGATGTGACTCAGGAGGGTCTCAGTGCCATTCATTCCCACAATCCTCGTGGCCTATGCCTCTGGGTTGATGAGTTGTCGGCATGGTTCAAGAACTTCACCCGCTACAACACCGGTTCGGAAGAACAATTCTGGCTTTCGGCTTTCAACGGCAGCACTACAATGTCTGACCGCAAGAATTGTCAGAACTCCATCTTCATCTTACGTCCTTACCTTCTTCAAAAGCTACTTCTTTTCATCTTAACAT
>OLOD01001428.1_pt1 | contig 15020 bp, 12 predicted proteins | sample 1671921 | NCBI WGS metagenome assembly OLOD01 (sample SAMEA3136626, study PRJEB25190) | human gut metagenome | biome: human gut; feature: human-associated habitat; material: faeces | place: Austria | collected 2013
TTGCCAAACTTCCCGCCGACAAACAACCTGAAAACGTCGACACGCTCTATGAGGTGATTTTCAACCCTTCGATAATGGCCAAGCGTGTGAATCAGGCAGAAGGACAGGACCTGATTGCTACTTCCGCCAACAATCTCTATGAGGGTGTGACTCAGGCTGAGGTCGAAAAATTCTATAACGCTCTCAAGGACACTACCGACGCTACTCCCGTGTCATGGGGTCTGAATACACGTGTCGTCAAGGAAGACGGAAAGATTGTCGAGCAGACCTACAAGGTGGGCGGTCTTTATTCCGAGGCCATTACCCGTATTGTCGACCTTCTCGGCAAAGCTTCGCAGTATGCCGAAAATGATACTCAGCGCGGTGTCATCAACAAGCTTATCGAGTTCTACACTACAGGTAATCTCAAGTCATTCGACGATTATTCCATCGCATGGGTTGAGGACACAGACTCGAAGGTCGATTTTATCAATGGATTTATTGAAAGCTACGGTGACCCGCTTGGCATGACCGGCGCTTTTGAATCGATTGTCAATTTCAAGAATGAGGAAGCTTCTCACCGCACCGAACTTATTTCAGGCAACGCTGAATGGTTCGAGCAGAATTCACCTGTCGATCCGCGTTTCCGCAAAGACAAGGTGAAGGGTGTAACCGCCAAGGTCATCACTGCCGCTATTCTTGCCGGTGACTCATATCCCGCCACTCCTATCGGCATCAATCTCCCCAATGCCAACTGGATTCGTGCCACCCACGGTTCTAAATCGGTGACGCTTGAAAATATCACTCAAGCCTACGACGAGGCTTCTCACGGCAACGGATTCAACGAGGAATTTGTGATTGACAAGGAGACATCCGACCTCATGGACAAATATCTCTTCATCACCGACAATCTCCACACAGACCTTCACGAATGTCTTGGACATGCCTCTGGCCGTCTGCTCCCCGGTGTTGACCCCGACGCTCTCAAGGCTCATGGCTCTACTCTTGAAGAAGCCCGCGCCGACCTCTTTGCTCTCTACTATCTTGCCGACCCGAAACTTCTCGAACTTGGTCTGCTTGACAATCCAGATGCCTATAAGGCCGAATACTACAAGTATATCCTCAACGGTCTCATGACCCAGCTCATGCGCATCGAGCCGGGCAAGGATGTCGAGGAGGCACACATGCGTAACCGCCAGCTCATTTCAGCGTGGGTCTTCGAAAAGGGTAAGGCCGACAATGTGATTGAAATGGTGAAGCGCGACGGCAAGACATACATCAAGATCAATGACTACGCCAAGCTCCGCGACCTCTTCGGCCAGCTTCTTGCCGAAGTGCAGCGTATCAAGAGCGAGGGTGACTATGAAGCAGGCCGAGACCTTGTGGAGACCTATGCAGTAAAGGTCGACCCGCAGCTCCACAAAGAAGTGCTTGACCGCTATGCTACTCTTGACATCGCTCCTTACAAGGGCTTCGTCAACCCCGTCTATACTCCTGTTACCGACAAGGATGGAAATATAACCGATGTCAATATCACTTACGGTGAAGACTATCTGCCTCAGGTGCTCCGATACTCTGAGCAGTATCGCACTCTTCCGGCCAACAGCAAGTGATGCCGCCTGCCACCGTGTCGTTGAAATGACACATTGACATCTTGAAAAATCAACAGACCGCATGTCGCAATGACGAGCGGTCTGTTGATTTTTATTGATTTGTCGTGTAAAACCGTCTTTATGCGATAGGCTATTATGAACGGCTTGGAATACGTTTCACCTGACGGTGTCTGATTTTCCAGACTACAGCGTCGTAGGGTGGAATCATTGTCCTGAACGGTTTTGTCGCACGCAGTTCCTTGATGTCCTGCTGGCGTGTGATGAGTTCGGTTGCGAACACCTCTCCTTCGGGGATGTTGAGCATATCAAACGCATGGCGCGGGATGTCAATCGCGAGGTCACAGGAGTCGGCCGAGAAATTCACGGCTATGATAAGCGTTTCGCCGTCATACGAACGGATAAACGCATACTGGCGGTGGGGATTGAGGGTCGGATTGTGATAGTTGACGTACATCAGGTCGAAGAAACGGCCGTTGGAAATGGCACGCTCTCGGTTGCAGAGCCCGAGGATTGTGCAGTATTTGTTTCTCAGCCAGCGTTCGCGCGGAGTGAGCTGTGAGCCGTCGGGATTGCCGTGGTTATACCATCTGCGCAATGTGGCCACGCTCCAGTAGTCAAAGATTGTCGTGCGGCCGTCATAACCGCTGAACCCTTCCGTATCTGTCGCCTGTTCGCCGAGTTCCTGCCCTGCATATATCATCATCGGACCTGTCGAGATCATCGAGCTGATGACGAGCGACGGGATTACTTTTGCAGGGTCGCCGGCATAGAATTTCGAACCGAAACGCTGTTCGTCGTGGTTTTCAAGGAAATTGAGCATCTTGTCCGAGATTCCCTCTACAGTCTGCCAGCAGTTGGTGATAGTCGCCGCCGAGTAGTTTGAACATTGTATGCCTCGCAGCGTGTCATAGAGGTTCACTTTGTCGTAGAGATAGTCGAAACCGCCTTTCTCGATGAAGTCGCGGTAGATCTTGACATCATAGAGCTCGGCTATGAATTTGATTCGCGGATAGCGGTCCTTGACATTGGGTATCGCCCACTGCCAGAATTCGAGAGGAACCATGTGGGCCATGTCACATCTGAATGCGTCCACGCCTTTCGATGCCCAGAACCGCAGGATGTTGAGCATCTTCATCCATGTGTCTGGAATCGGCTGATAGTGTGTGCTCCAGTTGCCCGGATCGCGTCCGTAGTTTAGTTTTGCTGTCTCATACCAGTTGTTGACCGTCGGGAATGCTGAGAAACAGTCGTCGCCAGTCGCTTTTGCCGGAAATTCGACGTAAGCTTTCTTGCCTGTGCCAAGGTCGATTGACGGTGCGAAAAGCTGGCGGGTCATATAATAATAGTTATTGTTGGGGCTGAAGAACATATCGGTGTTGTCATCCTCCCCGAAATCTTTTACTCCGGCCGGTTTGGCATCGCTGTTGTAGCAGCGGGCGGTGTGGTTCGGCACAAAGTCTATGATAACGTCAAGACCTGCGTCATGCGTGCGGGCGACGAGTGCTTCGAATTCGCCCATTCGGTTTTCGACATTTACTGCAAGGTCAGGGTCGATGTCGTAATAGTCCTTGATTGCATAAGGCGAACCGGCCTGCCCTTTGACCACGTAGGGATTGTCGGGCTTGATACCGTAGCGGCTGTAATCGGTTTTGGTCGCATGTTCAATGATTCCCGTATACCATACGTGTGTAGCTCCGAGTTCTTTGATTCCGGCGAGTACGGTATCGGTGATATCGTTCATCTTGCCTGAACCGTTCTGGGCGTATGTGCCGTTTGGCACGCAATGATTGTTTGTATTTGTGAAGAGACGTGGTAAGAGCTGATAGATGACTGGTTTCTGATCCATTATATAATTACTGTATATTGCTGCTGTGTGTTGATGTTCTGATTTATTTTGTTCCTATTTCTTTCTGACCGGGCCACGGTGAGTGAAGCCGGCGTCAAGCAACGCGGACAGAGTGTTGTCGTAACCCGAACGGAACACTCGTCGGATTTCCTTTAGGTTGAACACCTTATAGGAGGCAACATCGTCAATGCTGATGGCGAGGTCACACAGTTCCATCTGCGATTGCGAATTATTTTTTACGAGAAGGTCGTAGGTGCGGTGGGCAATGTCCATGATTGATTTGGGCTTGCCTCTGCGGGGGACAGGGCTGCAGTTGATTCCAATGACATATTTGCAACTGTCTCTGAGTGCCCATGCCGGAAGATTGGCGAGCACGCCGCCGTCGACGTATGTCACGCCGTTGATTCTTACAGGCTTGAACACGATCGGAATACTGCACGATGCAGCCACGCAGTCCACGATGCTCCCTTCCGAGAATGCCACCGGCTTGTTGTTGTCGAGGTCGGTTGCACAGATGAGTGCCGGAATCGGGAGATCCTCGATGCGTTCATATTTGATTTGCTTCTTAAGAAATTTCTTGAAGCCGTCCATTGAGAAAAAACCGTCGCGAGGCACTCCGATTTCCGCTAAGTTTCCGAAAGAAATATTGCTGAACGCAGTTACAATCTCCTCCGGGGCGATTCCTGAGGCATACATGGCTGTCACCACAGAGCCCGCGCTGACACCGGCGATTATGTCGGGTTTGATGCCGACTTCTTCAAGGGCGAGCAGTGCGCCCGCGTGTGCGAATCCACGTGCTCCCCCTCCGCTGAGGACGAGACCTACTTTGTAAGGTTTCCGTGAAAATTTAAGCATATCAAGCATAGCCGGTACACAATTTTGATTAGCCGTAAATTAGCGGATGCAAATTTACGCAATTTCCACGAACCCCGTGCCACATCACGGTTAAAATGCTTGCAAAATTTATTGACCCGGTGTTAAAAACAGCATGACAGTGATATGTTTGGCTTTTAAGGCACGATATAGTCCGTGACGATATAGTCGACTCCGCAGTCTTTAAGTCGGGCATATTCTTCGGGGGTATTGACTGTCCACACGTTGACTTTGACACCTGCATCATGGTAACGCTTCACACAGTCGGCATCGACGAGATCAGCGCGTATCTGCACGTCGAGTTTGCGCGAGCATGACCATTCGAAGCGTTCCTGCCACTTTGTGTCGGCCTGAAACTGGAGTCTGATTTCAGGATGGTTGGCCATCAGATAGTCTATATAGTCAGGTTCGGATGTCAGTATGGTGCAGTCGCCGGTAGCACCTTTCTCTGCGATAAGCTTTGCGAGTGGCGTGAGATGTCCGCAATCTTTCGTATCCTTTGAAAATGTCTTCAGATGGAGCAGCGGTGCGACTCCGTTTTCTTTACAGATGTCGAGGAATTCGCCGACGGTGCAGATTCCCGAACCTTCATAAGTAGCGCTGTCGCGTGTCTGTGTGTAGCGCTCGGTACGCAGTTCGGCTATGGTCGAGTTTGATATTTTCATTTTTCCTCCCAGCCGGTCTGTCTTTCCGTCGTGAGATGTGACAAACACCGAGTCGGCTGTTGCGCGTACATGAGCTTCCATCATCTTGTAGCCGCGTCGCGCGCCTTCGAGGTATGCTTCGGCTGTATTTTCTATGGCATATCCGCAGCCGCGCCGTCCGATTAGGGTCGGTTCGGAAGCTTGTGTGAAAAAAGCGCTGCCTATGACAGCTATCAGTGACAGTTTAAATCGTTTCATGGTCTTTGGCTATTTATTTTCAATGCAGTTATAGCATATTTTTTGACTGCAAATATAGCGATTTCCTTTGGATTTGCGATATCTCCTCAAGCCTCAGGACTATAGATTAACTTGTGGATGTCAGGATTTTCCGTACTATCTTTATTTTGTAATATTTGCGAATCAGATTCGTTATATATGGTGGTAGGACACGATTGGCATTAAATGAAACACGGAAACTTCAATGAATATAAGGCGATGGTTGATCTAACGGCTATAAAAGACTATTGCCGGGAGAATGGCAGACTGTGTCACTACGCTAAAGGGGAGACCATTGTCCGGCAGGGAGCGGTCGGAAAATATTTAGGTGTAATTGAATCAGGGTATTTCAAGTATATCACCATAACCACTGACGGAAATGAGGCTGTTGTCGGATTTGCGTTTGAAGGGGAGTGCGTTTGTGATTTTAACAATTCTTTCCGTAGCCTCCCCTCTGAGGTGTCTATTGTAGCAGGAAGTGAGACTATTGTTTGGCAGGTCAGTTTCAAGGTTGTACAAGACCTTATTGAAAACAGGTTGACAGGTTTCCAGGAAAGAGTCACTGATGCGTTGTTCAGGGAAATTTATCACCGTCATCTTGAGCTATATCGTAAGTCACCGACAGAAAGATACCTTGAACTGCTCAACCATCACCCCGATATATTTGATATTGTGACAATGAGAGAGATTGCGTCATATTTGCTTGTGACTCCGATCTATCTAAGCCGAATCCGAAAAAAATTATCAGAAAACGGGAGGACATAAACTTTGTTTTATATACATGATAAACCTAATTCCTAATTTTGTAAAAAAACAATAACAGGTTTATTATGAATATCCTTATAATCGGGGCTACCTCAGGTATTGGTAATAATTTATGGCGACACTATTGCTCGACAGGGAATATGGTCTCGGTGGTGGGGCGCAGACATGATGAACTGGATAAGATGGTGAATATGGCTCCGGACAATACCATGTCTTTTCAATGTGACATTTCTGACTTGGATTCTTTTAACACTGCATTTTGCAGTATTATTAATAAAATGAAGACCATTGATATTGCAGTTGTTTGTGCCGGGATTGGTGAATTAAATCCGAAGCTTGATATAAAAACCGAAATTGACACTATTAAAGTCAATGTCAATGGCTGGACTAATTGTGTAAATACTATATATAATCAGTTCATGAGTCAGGGGAAAGGACATCTTGTTACAATCACATCTATTGGAGGGCTTCAACCTACACCGATAGCTCCTGCTTATAGTGCATCAAAAGCTTTTCAGATAAATTATACAAAATCATTACAGAAGAAATCAAAAGGCATAGGTGTCATGGTGACTGAAATCCGTCCCGGCTAAATAGATACGCGGATGGCTAAAGGCGAAGGCTTGTTTTGGGTAATGCCATTGGCTGATGCAACGGCTGCCGTTATCAAAGCGATAGATAAAGAGAAGAAAAGGGCAATTATCAATAATAGATGGCGCATAATAAACTTTCTGTTAAGACATTTTACGTAACTACAAGTAAGATGAATAGATAGATGCAATAGCAGGGTGGGGACTTACGGATGAAAAGGGTAATATTCTCATCCCGGTATTGCATAGAAACAGTAATGACAATATTGATTATCTGTGCAGAAGCATCACCGACAAATTAAGCGATGCCGTTAAGAAATATTGCTCTGCATGGCACACAGGTCATAATATTCATTCAGAGCGGGTGGGACAAATCATATTCTACCACGAAGTAATGTGGGACTTGCTTGATATACTTGAATCAAAAGGTATGATTACAATGCCTGCGATTCTAAAAGGTGAGGAAGTCGGAAAGCAGCATTTCGGAGATATATGCTTTATTGTCGTGGATGATTCCGGAAGATAATGTCCTTCAGACTTTTATGAGATTAAGAAGTATGGCGTTTGATGTGAGCCATTGGTTTTCAGGAATGGCATAACGATGGTCGGGTGTTAGAACGAGTCGGCCGTCTTCAATCATGGGTGTGGATTCTTCTTTGAATGTTTCAGCCATCTTCTTGCCGAACTTTTCACTGATTTCATCGAGACTGATTCCGCGAGCCGTGCGCAGACGGGTGATGAGCATGTCGTTAAACAGATTTTCGATCGTTTCGTCCTCCGTCTCGTTAACTCCTGAGCCATTTCCCTCGATATATTTTTTGAGATTGCATGGATTGGCCGACCGCTTTGTGCCGTCCCAAGAGTGTGCGCCCGGACCGAGACCTATATATGGCGACCCGTCCCAGTATGAAGAGTTGTGTATCGCTTCTTTTCCCGGTAGGGCGAAGTTTGAGATTTCATAGTGGCGATAGCCTTCCTTGGCCGTGACTTCGCAGAGATGTGCATACATAGCTTCGACAACTTCGTCGGGCGTTTCCTCGATTTTTCCCTTGTCGAGCATGGCGAAAAGCCGTGTTCCGGGTTCGTAGGACAGCAGATAGGCCGAGATATGTTCCGGGCGGAGTCCTGTCAGAGTTGAAAGTGACCGTTTCCATGACTTCATGTCCTGTCCGGGTAATCCGTAGATGAGGTCACAGCTGATATTGGCGATTCCTTCCGCTCGGAGGATCTCGGTTGCTTCGATAGCCCGCGCGGCGGTATGCCGTCGGCCCACTGTGTGTAGTTCCGAGTCGTCAAATGACTGGATTCCCATGCTGACGCGTCGCAGCGGTGTCTCATTGACAATAAACCGCACCCATTCCGGGCTTACGTCCTCAGGATTGGCTTCAATGGTCGCCTCACGTAGCAGACGTGTGTCAAGGTCGAGTGCGTCGATTATGCGTTTGAGCAGGGCAGGGGGGAGTGACGACGGTGTCCCTCCTCCGAAATAGAGAGTGTCGATACCCTCGTCAAACGTCTCAGAGCGGACGTGCCATTCATTGATAAGCGCATCGGTGTAAGCTTCCATCCATTCCTTTCGGGGGGTGGAGTAGAAATCGCAATAGGCGCATTTCGAATGGCAGAATGGGACGTGGATATAGAGTTTCATCGTTGTGTCGCGGAAATGGGTTACGTATATAATAATATATTGTGTATCGCTCAGTGTTTCCGGCAGATTGGCTTGAATCCGCAGAACTTGCATGCGGAATCGTCCACGGCCTGTGTGAACGGTACGTTCGGGTCAAACATTTCCGTCAGAGTGGCGTTGAAGCGTTCGATAAATTCTTTGTTGATGGCGCGGTAGTCAGTAAAATCGTTTTTCTGATATTTCAGAGCTTGCAGTCCCGTGGTCGACATGGTTTTGAACGAATAGATCTGTGGCATAATAGGCCCGTCGAAACCTATTTTTCCGGCGTATGCGTTACAATAGAACATCAGCTGTAGGATTGCCTTGCGTCTGTGGTCGGTCTCCGGGTTGAAGAGCTCGTCGATATCGGAGAAATCAGTCTTGTCAGAGCCGGTCTTGTAGTCGACGATTCTCAACAGTCCGAGTCCTTCGCCGTAACGGCCTCCGGGATAGATGCGGTCGATTCTGTCGATATACTGGAGTATGTTGATTGTCAGTCCGTCAGAAATTTTCATCGTTGCCGTTACCTTGTGCTCGCCGTCGATGAAGTCAAACGGAGCTATCTCTTTCTCGCGACGGAACATAAGGATGAGGAAGTGTTTCATCACCTTGCCGAGCACAAGGCTCTCGCCGACGAGCGGTGTGCGGTCGCCTTCGGGCAGACGGTTATATTTTTCGTTGATGAGCTCTGTGATGAGTGTGTCGAGTCTGACTTCGTCTCTGATGAAACTGTCGAGAATCTCAGTCGTGACCTTCACTTCGTCGCGGTCGCCGCGCAGCTCTTTGTAGAGCCGTTCGGCCACTTCGTGCAGGATGTTGCCGTATGTCCCTGAGTCCATATAGTCCATCACATCTTCGTCAAGGTCGAGATTGCAGATGCGTTTCAGATAAAACGACAGCGGACAGTTGATGTAGTCGTTTATTGCTGTGGCCGAGAGTGTGCGTTTGCCTCCTTCGGGTGTGAATTCACGCATTTTTTCCATTATCGCGGCTGTCTTTTCTACTGAAATGGTCTCCTCGTCGAGCGGATGTGTGGTGAACGATGCGAGGTCGTGGTCAATCCGGCATTCGGGAAACAGGTAGAGAAGCTGGGCTATATAGCGTGAGATCTCACTGTTCTTTCCGCTCAGCGTACGCGCGTCGTAAAAGAGTCTGACCTTCGACGCACGCGAAATGAGACGGTAGAACGAGTAGGCGAATATCGACTCCTGAAGTTCCGTGGTAGCCATGCCGTAGCTCTTCCGGAGTGTGTCAGGGATAAACGAGCGGGTGTATTGTTTGTGGGGGAACACATGCTCGTTCATCGAGAGCATGATGAGTTTATCGAAATCAAGCGCACGGGTTTCGAGCACACCCATCACCTGAAGTCCGGCAAGCGGTTCGCCGGTGAAGCGGACACTGACTGATGAGATGGTCCGCTGGAGCAGTTCGATGAATGTCTTGTCGCGCATGGTAATGTTCCATCGAGAGCATGCCGCACGTAGGTTTTCAAGCTCTACGAGATATGTGTCGAGGAAATAGTTTTCGATTTTCAGCTCCTTGTGGACGAGCGTATATGCGCGAAGTCCTTCGATTAGCCTGAAAAAATAGGCGTGAACTTCCTCGACTCCGTTTGTGTCGTGCACCGGGCTGAACACGAATGCCAGCGCCGGGGCGGTCCCGGTGATTTTGGACACGGGAACCATGTAAAGCCTTCGGTCGAGCATCAGCCTGAGCAGCGCGTTGCATCCGTCCGGGTCGATTGCCTGAAGGAGCGGATGGGTCAGCACCGACCGCAGGTCCTCGTAGAAATAGCTCCATTCCTCGCGGGAGCGCGAAGCCCTCAGATGAAGGGCGACAATCGCCGACATCAGCGATGAGATTGATGTGCTTTTCAGCGGGAAGCCCATCGTGACATTGAGTGCGGTGATTCCCGGCGGGACAGCGTGGATCATCGGGATGAAGAGCGATTCGTCGGGGAGCACTACTGCCGTGTCAATGGCATTGGCAGGATTTCCGATCGTTCCGTCGGCAATCCATTTCTGTAGCTGGAGTCCGGCCGCTTTAGTCTGTCCGAATGCCGTAGGTACGCCGGTGATGTGGATGTAGGGGAATGTCGGCTTTTCGGGATAGAGTTCCGCAAGATTGTAGCGCGAAGGAAAACACTCAACATTGCGGCGCATGAAAAATGCGGCTCTGTTGCCTTCGTCGGCAAATGCCGGCGAGGCCATGTCCCAGTAGAAATCGGCGATGCCTTTTGCCTGAAGTTTCTCGAATATCTTGATTTCCGACAGCGTGAGCACATTGAATCCGACGAAGATATATCTTTCAAACGGCAGACTGGTGTCTCCTCCCCGGCTGAGGTAGTTGACAGCGTTGCGGGCAAACATGCCGCGCGATGCCATACCGTTGTCGAGGAGACGTTTTTTGAAGCGTTCGAAAAGTGTGTCGAGCACCTCCCACAGTTTCAGAAATTTGCTTTCGAGTGAAGTCGGCTGGTGATGGAGATGATTCCAGAATTCGTCAGGACTGGTGTGGACGAATCTTTCACCCCAGTAACGGTTGATGATTTCAACCTGTTCCTCGGTCAGATAGTTGGAGCTGACCTCGCGGAAGCGTTTCAGATTGACAAACAGCTTGTGAGGGTCGACGAGATAGAGGTCGACATCATTGAAATCGTTGAGCAGCATCTCGCCCCAGAAAATGAACTGGTCAAAGTCGACAACATCGTCGCTCAGCTCGCGGTATTCATTGTATAGTATGAACAGCTGGTCGAGTCGCGGCGCTTCGGTCAGTGCCGAAAATCGGTTTGTCACTTCTGCGATAGTGCCTATTTCCGGCATGATGAACGGACGGCCTTTTGCTTCGAGCGACAGGTAGTGGCGGAAAAACACACCGCTGCGCTTGTTCGGGAAGACAAAGCAGTAGTCTGCGAGCTGTGTAAGTTCGTTGTTGATATATACCGAGGCTACTTGCTGGAGGAATGGAGTCATAGTGTGTGTCGCTGTGGAGGAATCAGAAATTCTTGATGAGGATTATCATTTTTATCGCGAAGTCAAAATTGACAATCTTTCCGTTGGCGTTGCCGGCAATGTCGGTGATGGCGCGATCCATTTCGCAGATGATTTTTTCGGCATTGTTCTCGGTTATGAAGCGGGCGAAATTTTTGCTGAAGCCTGCTTCCTCGCGGTTGAGATAAAGGAGGTCGGGCACACGGAAGTTATACACGAAGTTCTCGCGTATGAGCCGCTGGGCATAGTCATAGAATTTTATTTCCTGCTCCCGGCCGAGGGCGGCAAGATCGCTGCTCCATTCTTTAAGGGCTTTGACATCGCGCTGATAGGCCAGACGCATCAGCCTGACGAAATAGTCGAAGAACATGCGGCTGACGCTTGTCGCGTCCATTGCGCGCAGGGCGCTGTTGATGTCGCCTGCGGCTATGTGGGCCATTGCGAGAGCGTCCTGCGGGTCGATGGCGAGACGTGATGTCAGATACGATGCGATTGTCTCGTCGCTCAGACGTTTCATCTCTATCGGACGGCATCGAGAATATATGGTCGGCAGGATGGCCTTGGCGTTGTCGGAAACGAGTATGAAGATCGTGTCGGAGAAGGGTTCTTCGATAAGTTTTAACAGCTTGTTGGCCGTCTGTTCGTTCATCTTTTCAGGCAGCCAGATTATGACTGTCTTGTATTTCGACACTGTGGTTGTGACCGAAAGACGTTGTTCGAGCGCTTCACTTTCGCTGACATAGATGACCGGCTGGGCGTTCTTCTTGTCGAAATATCCTGTCCAGCGCTCGAAATCCATAAAGGGGCTTGCCTCGACAAATTCCTTGAATTCCGTCATGTAGTCGTCAGACACCGGCGCTTTCAGCTTGTCGGTCTTGACGACAGGAAACACATACAGGCTGTCGATATGATTGAACGATTCATGCTGACGGCACGCGGGGCACTCTCCGCAAGGTTCTCCTTCGGGTAGCGGTGACTGGCAGTGGAGATATTGCGAAAATGTGCGTGCTGTCAGGAACTTACCTATTCCTGCCGGGCCGTGGAGCAGGAGGGCATGGGGGATACGATGGTCGGCGACCATGTCGCGCAACTGTCGCTTTACATTCTCGTGGTCTGGAATCTGGCTGAACTTCATGGTTAGGCAAAGTTAGGCAATTACTGCGATAAATGGAAATCTTTGCCTGAGATATAGACTGACATTGCTCACGATTCAGCCGAATCATGTCACAGCGACAGATGAAGTATGGGAAAAGGGCGTCCGGCATCGTCGGTCGGAGTGCGGCCGACAATCCGAAATCCTTTTGACCTGTAGAATCCAAGTGCTGCGGGATTCTGTTCGTTGACATCGACAAGCTTAGCTCCTTTCCCGATGGCGAAATCAAGCAGGGCCGTTCCACATCCCTTGCCCTGACAAGCTGAGTCGACAAACAGCATTTCAATCTTGTTTCCGGCCATGCCGATGAAACCTTCCGGTTTGCCGTCGACATCAAGAATGTGGATGTCAACAGCCGGAAAATATTCTGAGGCAAGTTTTGATTTTATCTCAAGTATATCATCTTCGGTGAGAAATTCATGTGTAGCGCGTACTGACCGTTCCCACAGGGCAACGATTGAAGGATAGTCCGTTTCGTGGCATGGCCTGATGCTATGTCGGCGTTCATTGTTATCTGTAACGGTTGGGGTATCTGTATTTGAAATATCCATAGTGGGCATGATTAAATTGCAAAGATGGCATTTATTTCCTGATAAACCATAATTTTGAACTTTTTATGTCTGTAGAGGGTATATAAGACGTATTTTATAATTTTTTCTACAATGGATTTCAAACTTCATTTCGATCACTACAATATCAACGTGGCAGACCGAGACCGTTCGATGGAATTTTATCGGAAAGCATTGGGGCTTAAAGAGGTCGGCCACATCGACGGCCCTGACGGGGCGTTTACAATCACCTATATGGGCGACGGTTCTACCGGTTTCCGCTTGGAACTGACATGTATGCGCGACCATCCGCAGCCCTACGACCTCGGCGAAAACGAAACTCATCTCGCACTCCGGCTTGATGCCGGACAGGATTATGAAAGACTCCGCGAGTTTCACCGGCAGATGGGTGTGGTGTGTTATGAGAATCCGGCTATGGGGATATATTTCATCGAAGACCCCGACGGCTACTGGATTGAACTGCTGCGCCCGGAAAAACTTTGACACATAGAGGGTAGAAGCCCGTTTTATTCGGAAATTTCCGTCACGACCAATCTCTTTTAATTGTAAGATTGTTAAATCTACGTGCAGACATCTACTCCTACATCCCGGTCTCCCGCCGTAGCCGATTTGAAATTGTCGGGCGCGTGCTCAAGATCATCCTGCCGTTGGCTGTTTCGGCGGGACTGATCTTATGGCTTTTTCATAAGGTCAACATCCATCAGGTAGAGTCAATAATAAAGCAGGGTGTCGATTATCGCTATATTATCGCTATGATGGTGCTGACAGTGCTCTCACATATCATACGAGGTATCCGGTGGGGCATTCAGCTGCGTGCTGCCGGCATCCCTCGCATTCCGGTAGTCGCGGAAAGTGTGTCGATTTTCGGGGCATACGCTCTGAATCTTGTTTTTCCGTTTCTGGGTGAGGCGTGGCGTTGTGTCTACATCACCCGTCGTGAGGGGTGTAAGCTGTCGACAGTCGTCGGCACAGACCTTGGCGACAGGGCATCGGACGGCATAATGATATTCCTTATAATAATTCTGACTCTTTTTGTGGCTCATCCGGCGATGGACCGTTTCCTTGACCGTTATCCGATCGGTGAGCATATCCACCGAGTGGTGACCGACGGAGGCATGTGGGTCATTGTGATTGCTGTGATTGCCCTGTTGGTCGTGTGTGACTACTGTTTCCGCAACACATCATTTGTCAAGGGAATCAATACAAGTATTATCAGGATATGGGACGGTTTCAAGGTGCTGTTCCACATGAAAGGCACAGGGCTCTATCTCATCCTGACCCTCGGGATATGGATTTGTTATTTCTTCGAGGCTTATGTTTGTTTCTTTGCCTTCCCCTTTACCCGTGAGCTTGTCACGCATTCGGCTTATCCGTTGGGGCTTGTGCCGGGGCTTGTGGTGTTTGTCTTCGGTTCGTGCAGCATGGCCGTTCCCTCAAACGGCGGTCTCGGCCCGTGGAACATAGCGGTAATGTTTGCCTTGAGCCTGTTTGGAATCAGCGACAGTGACGGAGCGGCATATTCGATTGTCTGCTGGAGTTTTCAGGCCATAATCCTCGTGGCTACCGGCATATTCAGTGCTTTTTACATCATGGCGAGCCGCAGGAACGTGAAACGTCAGCTTGCCCGAAGCCGGAATAATTTGTAATTTTGCGGGGAAAGCAAATTTATAACAGGAACGATGATAATAATGATAACCGGTGGGCAGCGGTCGGGCAAGAGCCTGTTTGCCGAACGTCTTGCCTTGTCTCTGTCAGCCAATCCTCGATACATCGCTACCGCGCAGATTTTTGATGAGGATTTCCGTCATCGCGTCGATGTCCACAAGCAGCGTCGCGGTCGGCTGTGGACCACTTTTGAAGAGCCGCTACACGTCGATTCCATAAGTCTGACATCGGATGATGTGGTAGTGTTTGACTGCGTGACCCTCTGGGCGACCAACTGGTTTTTTGAATGCGGAGAGGACGGTACGAGAGCGCTCGACGAGATGAAAAAGGCGTTTGACAGGCTTGTCTCGTCGGGAGCCACACTCATCATGGTTACAAATGAAATCGGACT
>OLOD01001435.1_pt1 | contig 14982 bp, 10 predicted proteins | sample 1671921 | NCBI WGS metagenome assembly OLOD01 (sample SAMEA3136626, study PRJEB25190) | human gut metagenome | biome: human gut; feature: human-associated habitat; material: faeces | place: Austria | collected 2013
CTCTCCCGTCAATGGCCGAGGACGATGCTCCGAAACTTTCAGTCAAACCGACCGGCCGCATCCTCATGGACGGTGCAGTCTACATGGGAGGCAACGGTAATATCCAGAACGATGAAGAAGACACCAAGTTTGTCGACGGCGTGGCCATCCCCGATGTCCGTCTCGGAGTCAAGGCAAGCTATGGCAAATGGAAGGCCAAGGTCGATGTCGGATTCGCCTATGGCAAAGTCGGACTGAAGGACACATATCTCGAATATGATTTCAATCCGGCCAACCTCATCCGCGTAGGTTACTTCGTCCCGCAATGGGGACTGAACTCAGAGACGAGCTCGTCAATGAAGCAGACCTATGAAGAACCCACCTCCAACGAGTTTTTCTATGCCAATCCCCGGCTGCTCGCCGCGATGTGGGTCTATGACAAAGACCAGTTCTTTGCAGGAACTTCAGTGTTCTCGGAAGCAGCCTCGATGACACAAAACGCAACCGCTATGGGTAAACAGGGCTGGGGTGCGCAGACACGTCTCGTATGGCGACCGATGCACAGCGACGGCGATGTGTTGCAGATAGGTTCATCATTCAACTATTCGTCACCGACAGCCTTTGACCATACAGGTTTCGAATACAGCGCCAATTTCCCGAGCCGAGTTTCAAAAGTGCCCGTACTCTCAGCCGGTATCGATCATGCTCGCGGACTCTTCAAGATGACTCCCGAACTACTCCTGATAAAAAGTAATTTCGCTCTTGAAGCCCAGTACTACTACATGAACGTAGCCCGCAAGGACGGTTTCAGAAACTACACAGCACAGGGCGCCTACGGTATGATACGAACACTGCTCATCGGATCGCAATATACCTATTCACACGCTGATGCCGGTGTCGCCACTCCGGCCAAAGGCTCGCTTGAATTCGTGTTGGGCTACAACTACACAAACGCGTCTGATTCCAAGGCCGGAATCAAGGGAGGTATCATGAACGACATCAACTGCACGTTCAACTACTACATCAACTCATGGATGCTCGCCCGTCTGCGCTATTCCTACAGCACGGTCCGCAACAGAGACGTTGAAAACCTGCTCCCAAAACGCCACGTAAACATTCTTGAAGCCCGTCTTCAGATTATATTCTAAGAGCCTCCAAACCTCTCACAGCCCCCAGAAACGATAAAGAGTTGCAGACGGAAGATGTCTGCAACTCTTTATCGTTTCTCCTTATATGTCCCTGTCATTTAGAAGTCATGATCTGCAGCACAAGGCGGTCGGTCTCGTTCATGGCCTCACGCCCGATAGAGGTAAGATTGTGGATGGTCGCATCGACATCCTCGCTGATTATACCTTCGGCTGACGACACACACTTTCCGTTCATGGCAAGCATGGCCGACATCATGGCAGTAGATACTCCTGACGAAATCTTAAGCGCGCACGACGGTTTCGCTCCGTCGCAAATCATACCTGTAAGATTCGCAACCATGTTCTTGACTGCCGAGCAGACCTCGCTGAAACCGCCTCCCATCAGATAGACGATGGCTGCCGATGCGCCTGTGGAGGCAACAACACATCCGCAGAGCGCCGACAGACGCCCAAGGCTCTGCTTGATGTAGATGCTCGTTAGATGACTCAGGATGAGCGCACGGATGGTCTGTTCCTCTCCGGCCTCCATATCGGCGGCAAAGCTGACCACAGGCATAGTTGCGGTGATGCCCTGATTGCCGCTTCCTGAGTTTGACATCACAGCAACCGGTGCGCCACCCATGCGTGCGTCGCAGGCGGCAGACGTGTATGAAATCATGTGTTCGACGGGTGTGTCACCATAATATTTCAGTCCGTAGTTGCGTATGGTAGCGCCGAGAGAATGACCATAATCGCCTGAAAGCGCAGTTTCAGCCGCGGCCATGTTAAGCCGTTTCGCTTCAAGAATGAATGAAATCTCGTCGACAGGTGTCTCTGTTGCAAATTCATAGACCGTAGCAAGGTCAAGAGCAATGTCATCGGTGCTTTCGGCGGCATCGCCTGCGGCAGCCTCGCTGAGAATCGTCTCTCCGTTCTTCTGAAGAAGAATGAAATGGGTGTGTTCACACGAAATCACCGCTCTCGCCTTATTTCCGTCATCGTCAGAAACTGTCACATCGACGTGGAGCTTCGAGGGTGCTGTTTCATCATGTGAAATCGCAATACGCCCTTCGGAAATATAGCGTGTACCCATCTCGACAGCCTCGGGTGTGACATCCTTCAGCACTTCAAGGCCATATTCCGACTTCCCGACGAGAGCGCCGAGCGCCATTGCGATTGGCAGTCCGATCATCCCTGTCCCGGGAATTCCTACTCCCATTGCATTTTTCAACATGTTACCGCTCAGAGCCACCTCTATGCGTGCAGGAAGCACCCCGAGAAGTTCTGTGGCCTTGGCCACACAAAGAGCCACCGCAACAGGTTCGGTACAGCCTATGGCCGGCACTACTTCGCGATTGATAAGCGCGATAATCTTCTCTCTTTTTGATTCACTTACCATATCTTCTGTGAATATTAGATGTATCGGTATTTAAAATTAAGGTTACCTCGGCAAAGGTACGCCATTTACATCACCGAAACAAGCAAACAGGACTAATTTAAAAGCATGGTTATTTACAAAAACGTAAATTTGCACAGGAGTGTAACACTTTGCCGTGACACAGACAAAAGTCAGGGGAGGACACCGCAAGCAGCATCCTCCCCTGTTTTTCCGGGAGCGGTTTCCGGGCTTTTTTTATTCCATATAGCCAAACGACCGCAGTTTGTTCTCGCGGTTACGCCAATTCGGCTCGACTTTCACAAACAGCTCAAGGAACACGCTCTTGTCAAAGAATTTTTCAATATCCTTGCGTGCCTCCATGCCGACTTTCTTGATTTTGCTTCCCTGATGACCGATGATGATACCCTTCTGGGAATCTCTCTCGACATAGATGACGGCCATAATGTGGATCGACTTCTCTTTTTCCTCGAATTTCTCGACAATGACCTCCACCGAATAGGGAATCTCTTTCTCATAGAGAGTCAGAATCTTCTCACGGATGATTTCAGTGACAAAGAAACGGGCAGGCTTGTCGGTCAGGGCATCCTTGCCGAAATATGGTGCGGACACAGGAAGAAGCTCAACTATGCGTTTGAGAAGATTGTCGGTATTGAAACCCTCCTTGGCTGAAATCGGGAATATTTCGGCATTAGGCAGAATGCCGCGCCAGCGTTCGGTGAGATCTTCGAGTTCCTTCTGTTCCTTTACGAGGTCAATCTTGTTGATGACGAGCAACACCGGCATCTTTTCCTTGGCAACCTTCGCGAGAAAGTCGGCATTTTTCGATGGATCTTCGACCACATCGGTGACATAGATAAGCACATCCGCATCCACCAGAGCGCCCTCGCTGAAATTGAGCATGCTTTCCTGAAGCTTGTATTTGGGCTGAAGGACACCGGGAGTGTCGGAAAACACGATCTGATAGTCGGGAGTGTTGACAATTCCCATTATGCGGTGGCGGGTAGTCTGGGCTTTGGAAGTTATGATGCTTATGCGTTCGCCTACGAGGTCGTTCATTAGAGTCGACTTTCCGACATTCGGATTACCGACAATATTGACAAATCCTGCTTTATGTTCCATATCGCTGATTTTTCTGTTTTGATGATTATAATTATTGACTATAATTATAAACAAAAATAGCACCTGAAAAGATGCTATTTCCGTTTAAAATTACAGAGAGTGTCTTTTCCGTCGTCATGACGTTAAGCCACATTCCAATGATGTCAGGGTTCTGATCAGAGATCCCAGATAATGTACATAGCGCCCCATGTGAAGCCTGCGCCGAAGGCGGTAAGGATGATTTTGTCACCCTTCTTCAGACGGTCCTGATATTCATCAAGACAGAGGGGAACGGAAGCAGCCGAGGTGTTTCCGTATTTCTCGATATTCACAAGCACCTTGTCATTGTCGATGCCGAGGCGTGAACCTACGGCTTCGATGATACGGAGATTGGCCTGATGTGAAACAAACCAGTCGATATTGTCGACGGTGAGACCGTTGCGGTTCATCACTTCAAGCGATGATTCAAGCATATCGGTCACAGCATTCTTGTAGACATTGCGACCGTCCTGAATTACGAAATGCTGCTGTGCGTCAACAGTCTCGTGAGAAGCGGGGAGCACAGAGCCGCCGGCGGGCATCCAGAGATGTTCGAGACCCTCGCCGTCAACGTAGAACACTCCGTCCATCACACCGACATTCTCTTCGGTCGGTTCGAGGAGCATCGCACCAGCACCGTCGCCGAAGAGCGGACATGTAGCGCGATCCTGATAGTTGGTCATCGACGACATCTTTTCAGCCGCAACGACAACCACTTTCTTGCGAAGACCTGAACGGACATAAGCCGAACCGTCCTCAAGCGCAACAAGGAATCCGGCGCATGCAGCCTGCACGTCGTAGGCGTATGCGTTCTTGAGGCCAAGCTGGTGAGCGATTACCGAGCCGGTAGAAGGGAAACGGTAGTCGGGATTGGAAGTGGCACAAATGAGAAGGTCAACTTCCTCAGGCTTTGTTCCGGTGCGTTCGAGGAGTTTCTCGACAGCCTTGATACCGAGATATGACGAACCTTTGCCGGGTTCGCGAAGGATTCGACGTTCCTTGATGCCTACACGGGTGGTAATCCACTCGTCGTTCGTGTCGACCATCTTCGACAGCATTTCGTTGTCGAGGATATCGTCAGGCGCATAGGAAGCTAATCCTGAAATTCGTGCATGGAGCATAACTAAATTTCGATTTAAAGTTAGCGGAGGTCAGCTGACGTTACTTTATCATGTAATACTAATATAAACCATGCGCGAGTCTGACCGACCCGCGGATGGTTGATATTTTCTGAACACTCCGTTCAATAAGTTCATCCCGCAAGTCTGCCTGAGCCGCGCGAGATTCATTGCGTAAAAGCCGGCTTGGCTTAGACAGCTGCTGTCTTTTCGATGGCGATGCGTCCGCGATAGTAACCGCATTCACCGCATACGGTGTGATACAGATGCCATGAACCGCAGTTGGGGCAGAGGGCGAGTGTGGGGACTACAGCCTTGTCATGTGTACGACGCTTTGCTGTACGGGTCTTTGATTGCTTGCGTTTAGGATGTGCCATGATTTATTATTATTTTTTGTTTTGCTTGATGAAATGTGAAAACACGTATATTATCTATATTTATCTTGACCGTTCCGGCTGTGGCGTTTCAGTCGGCCGGTTCTGAAGAGTCTGTCGCAAGTTTTTTCAGCGCGTCCCAACGGGAATCGACAGGTTGCTGAGATTCTCCGGGAGTGTCGGGGGCTGCTTCCATCGAATCCATCTCGTCCATCAGCTGATCGGTAAGCTCTGCATCCTCGTCGTCAATCTTGGTCGCACGGTGCTTGCGGAGCAGGGCGCTCATAGCACGGTTGCACTTGCCGAGAGGGTGGACATGCTTGACCGGTATGGCCAGTGATGCGGTGTCGAAAATCATATATGACACGTTCAGCCAATTTTCGCTTTCAGGAATGATGAGCAATTCATCGGTTTCCGAATAGTCCTCGCCATACTTAACAGCGATTTCGTATGTAGCGTCAATCGGATGGATGAGATCGTCAAGACAACGGTCACATATAAGCGTGACAGTGCCGGTGACATGGAATGCAAGATTATAAATATCATGCTTGTGAGTCACCGTCAGCCTTACCGTAAGGTCGGCATCGTGTATGTCTGCACTCTCCATGTTAACGAAAAACTGCTTGCCGAGATGATATTCAAACTCTTGAACACCTTCGGGGATGTTTTTCAATTGGAGGCGGAATTCTGAAAATTTTCCCACAACAATATTGGTTGAAAAAACTGCGCAAAGGTAGTCAAAAAGTTTCATAAATCAAAACAAAACGCGCCAAAACAGCAATTTTCGATGAAACCTAACATTTTCGGAGGATAACGAAGAGCAGGGAAACAACGGTTTTCACCCGGAGGCATCCCTGCACTTCGTCAAAATATCATAACTGACGGGTCATAGGCCAATCCATCGACAGGCTATCAGAGCCATGTCGCTATCATTTCCGGATTAGCCCGGCTGACCGCACAGCGCCGTCAGATTTCCTTGCTGTCGATTTCCGACATGAGCTTGAGAGCATCGACATACTGCATTATGCCGTCAGACACCTTGCGGGCATCCTGCATGGCATGGACTACAGTCGCCGGACGGTTGGTGACATCGCCTCCGGCAAACACACCCTTGCGGCTCGTCATGCCGTAGGGAGTCTCACGGGTGAGGACATATCCCTTGTCATCGACCTTTATACCTTCTGTGGTCGAGACTATTCGGCTCGCAGGCTGGCTGCCGACAGCCATCACAATCCTGTCGGCCGGAAGGACAATCTCCTCTCCTTCTCGGTTAATGGTGACATCTTTTATGATTCCGTTCTCGCCACGGATTTCCGTAATCGAGGAATTCCACATAAACCGGACTCCTTCATTGACGGCATCGTCATACTCTGCCCTCAGAGCGCTCATATTCTCAATCGACCTGTGGTAGACAACTGTAACCTCCTTGGCATCCATGCGCAAAGCCGTACGGGCGGCATCCATAGCGGTGTTGCCGCAGCCGATGACAAACACTCGGTCATTTTCCTTAACCGGGATTTCATCACGGCTGATAAGCCCCGAATTATAGAGGCTTACACGGCGGAGGAAGTAGATGGCCTGACGGACTCCTTCGTAGTCTTTTCCGGGAATAGAAAGCTTCTTGGGCTTACCTGTGCCCGTACCCATGAAAATAGCATCGAAACCTTTCTCGAACAGGTCGTCAACAGTGAAATCCTTGCCGATGGTGACGTTGCAGTGTATGCGCACACCAAGCTCACAGATTTTTTTGATTTCGTTGCGGACCACCTCTTTTGGCAGACGGTATTCGGGAATGCCGAGCATCAGCACACCTCCGGCCTCAGGCTCCATTTCGAAAATCTCCACATCGAAACCCTTGCGTGAAAGTTCACCAGCGACCGTAAGGCCGGCGGGACCGCTGCCGATGACAGCCACACGGCCACGCGTCTTCGGGACAAGATTCTCGCGTGTGAGATTCATCGCGCTGTCGAAATCAGCGACGAAACGTTCGAGTTTGCCGATATGGATATGGGCGTTTTTCTTGTTAAGGATACAATTGCCCTCACACTGACGCTCGTGGGCGCAGACCCTGCCGCAGACTGCCGGCAGATTGCTCTTCGCGTTGATGATGGCCATCGCATTGCCGAGGTTGCCCATCGAAAGTTCACGTATCCAGTCGGGCATGTCGTTGCTGATGGGACAGCCTTTCTTGCACAAGGGATTTTTACAGTGAAGACAGCGTTTCGCTTCATCTATAGCCTCAAGCATCGTGTAGTCGTCGGAGGCTGAATCATTGATTTTTCTATTCATTGTCAAAATTGATTATTCGTTTTGTGATGATAAATCCGGTCCGTCGTGACGGTAACGGAAATAATCAAAATGTGTTTTCCCATAGTCTTCCGTTGTCGAATAGGCATAGATGCCGGTTCTGACACCTTTCCAGAAACCTTCTTTCATTTCAAAGGCTTCTCCGAGCGGCATGTAGTTTTTCCCGTCAAGGCTATAGCTGAAACGGAAATCACCATCTACGGTGTCAATCGACAGGCGGACATTCACTTTCCCTGACTCTGCCACTTCAAACGGCTTGCTGAACACCACCAGACTGTCGTTTTCCATATAGACCGATGTCACACGACGGCCGTCAACGTCCTCGACCATGACACCGCCTCCGACAAATTGCTTGCCAAGGCATTCAAGCCCGCTCCTGTCGCCCGGCTTCATATCGGATATGTCGAAAGAAAGTTCCGCCTCCGAGCGGAAGCCCATTATTTTTTGTGTGAGCTGATTGCGTGCGGTGCGCAGCATCGGTGACTGCATAGGGATTATGGTCAGGCATCCTTCACGATGGCCGAAAGATATATTGCCGGACACAGGATTATGATTGGTCTGCCACTGGATTCCCAGCCGTCCCTCATCGAACTCGTCGGAGGTCCGAGGCACTTCACGGCGTGATAATCCGGCCAACGGCTTAGGGCATATCTTCATAGGCTCGCCCACTCCGTTGCCGTCATAGTCTTCTCCGATGAAAGGAAAGCCGTCAATCCATTTCACAGGCTGGAGATGGACGACGCGGCCACGCGTCCCGCCCGACTGGAAATGATAGAACCACCAGTCGCCGTCGGGTGTGTCGACAAGCGCCCCCTGATGCGGGCCATTGACATCCGTACTTCCCCTTTCGAGCACACGGCGTGACTCATAAGGCCCGTAGACTTCTTTGGAACGAAGGACCGTCTGCCATCCTTTACTGACACCGCCTTCGGGAATACTTATATAATAGTAGCCATCCTTTTTAAACATCTTCGGACCTTCGGCGACCGGCCCTTTATAGACAGTCACCCCTTCATCGAGCAATTCACGTCCGTCGGGACTCATACGATGAATTATTATAGGCCCTGCGCGATGACGGCTGCGCACAAGATAAGCGTCACCGTTGTCATCCCAGAAAGGACAGGGATCTTCCCATTTGGCCACACCTTTTACAAGATGCAACGGACTCCACGGCCCGGCGGGATCCTCCGCAACGGTCTTGAAGAGCCCCTCTTCGGGAGTGCAGACAAAAATCCAGAATTTACCGTCGTGGTAACGCAAGGCAGGAGCCCATGTTCCTTCGGCATACTTTATCATGTCTCCATATCCGGGCATTCCGATATTGTCATATACCTGTCCGATGATACGCCAGTTGACCATATCGTCAGATTCCAGAACCGGCATACCCATGAAATGGAACTCGGAGCATGTCATGTAGTACTTATCGCCCACACGGATCACATCAAGATCTGAATAGTCGGCATTTAGAACCGGATTTGCAAAAGTGCCGTCGCCTCTGTCGCCCCAAGCAAAAGCCAAGCCACCGTTACCGGCATGTCCTGCAACCGCGACAGCAAGAATCAAGGTTAAAATTATTATACTTCTACGTAACATCAGAACGTGTATTATACAATATGGGGTGCAAATTTACACAGATTTTTCTTCTATTTGGGACATTTCAGTTACAATTCTATCATATATACATGTATTTTGGATTTTTTCAGTTATCTTTGCATTGTGGCGGTCTGACCCCAAAAGGAAGCTGACATCCGAAGGCGGTCAGACATACCGTCATCAGTACTCCCTGCCATACCCTGAAACTTATAGGGCACCAGCCCGTCTATCATCATAACACAGAGCCAATATGTCTGTAATGACAATCCTACGTCGTGCATTCGGTTTTTCGCCGGAAACCGAAGAGGAGGAAGGGGAATATGACCCGACAGTCCCCACCTATGCTGTCAACAATGATACGGAGACACCAACCGAATCTCCGACCGCACCGACAACACCTCACGAAGAACCGGAATCCGAGACATCGGACTCCGAAGCCGGTGACACACCTAAAGATGAGGACTCATCTGACCCCGGCCTCACAAACGACCTGTTTGACGCGGTAATCGACCTGTTCAACCGGACTCAGCCTGAATTCGTCAGGGAATGCCTTAACGTAGAAGCCCAGCGTCAATACATCCTTAACTCGCTCTCCGAATCGCTTCGTCAACGGGTCGATTCCGCCCTTTCAGCCGACAGCAAGATGTGGGAAAAAGAGCGAGAGGAGCTTCTGAAAAAAATAGCAGAACTTGAAGGAGGTGAAAATGAGCTGACATCGATTCGCGACGAAAACCGCAAACTCCGTCTGAGCGCTGACCGCCAGAAGCACGCTCTTCTCGACCGCATCAATGATCTGGAGGCACAGCTTACAAAACAAGTGCAGGAAAAAGAGCGCTTCTTCAGCCGTAAGCCCTCACACGATGCCGAGGAACTGGCCAAGGCTACAGCCCGGGTAAAAGGTCTTGAAGATGAAAGCGAATCGCTGAAAGCTAAAAATTCAGAACTCGAGATCCGTGGCAATGAACTCGAAACCCGAAGAAACGAGCTTGAGGCCAAAATCAAGGAACTCGAAGCTGAAAAAGCCGACCTGATATTGAAATCGGAGACTCAGATGGCTACTTCCACCGACATCTGTCCCGAGAATGATGAAAAGATGTCGGCATCGGAAGCGCTCATATCCGAACTTAAATCAAAAAATTCCGGTCTTGAAGCCAAGGTAGCGGAACTGGAAACAAAGATTCCACTGCTTGAGACACAGAACTCGGCTCTTGAACAGGACAACGAAGCAATGGCCGCCGAATGCGAGCGCCTGCGTGGAGAAGTCGTCCGGCAATTGACACTTAAGGAACAGCTTGAAGTCAAATGCTCGATGAGCGATGTGATGATAAACGACCTCCGCAATCAGGTGGCTGCAATGCGAAAAGAACTCGAACGGCAACAGAACGGTCAGGAGGATGTCGTCGGTCAGATTCAGGAACAGCTCGACCGGTTTGAGGAAATCAAAGCACGGAAGGATGCCAAAATCAACGAACTTCAGGAATCGAACGCGTCTCTTCACCGCACTATCGAGACAAATCTCTACAATCAGGCCAACAGCGAAATGAAGCTTCGCAGCGAAATCAAAAAACTGAAAGCTGAACTCGCCCGCCGGGATGCAACTCCGGAAGAACCGCGCACCTATGCTACCGGCCCGGTCAAGCTTCCCGCGCCTTCGCCCGAATCAGCAAAGGCTGCAGAACGTCCGGCCAAACGAAGAGGCCGTCCGAAGAAAGTGCGCATCGACAATGACCTTGACAACACCGAATGGTTCTCCGGAAAGCAGCAGCGAAATGAAGACCCTGATTTCGGTTATCATGAACCGCCGCGCAAGCCGGTCAACGACAACGAGGCTCAGCTGACCCTTTTCTGACCATTCCGCCATCAGGCTCTCACCTGTCCCCTACTCTCTATTCCCGCACTTCAACACATATATTATATAGTATTATTCTATCGACGATAGAGACATGAAAAAAATATTCCCATATCTGTTGATGGCCTCGGTAGCCCTTCCGGCTATCTCAGCCAATATATCCGACGATAAAGATCTCGCGCCATACGTTTTTCCACAGAACTCTCCCGCCCGTGTGTCTCGTCCGGCATATCTCGCCGACGGACTGAGCTATCTCTCACTGTCTGCCGACGGCAAAAAGGTGGTGAAATACGAAACCGCCACCGGCAAGGAAATAGAAACAGTAATGGATGTCACACATACGCGCGAGACAACAATACCGTCAATCGAGAGTTTCGTGATGAGCCCCGACGGATCAAAACTCCTCGTAGGACGCGAACGGAAACCGATCTACCGCCGTTCGTCAATGGCAAAATACTATGTCTACAACATAAGAACCCGCCAGCTGCATCCGCTGTCAGTTAATTTTGAATACCAACGCGAGCCTCTTTTCTCACCCGACGGGCGGATGGTGGCATTCGTAGGCTCGGACAATGACATCCATCTCCATAAAATAGACTATAATACGGAGGTCGATGTAACCACCGACGGCATGACCGACAAGATCATCAACGGTGTGCCTGACTGGGTATATGAAGAAGAATTCACTACTTCTTCGTCAATGGCATGGGCTCCCGACAATCTTACGCTCTGCTACATCAAGTATAATGAGACCGATGTCCCGGCCTATTCATTCCCGCTATATGAAGGGACATGCGATCCGATGGAGCAATATGCGCTCTACCCCGGTTCGTTCACTTACAAATATCCCGTAGCCGGACAACCGAATTCGAAAGTCAGCGTCCACAGCTATGACGTTGACAACCGCAAGACAAAGAATCTTGACATTCCTGCCACTAATTTCGAATATATCCCCAGAATCTCCTACGGAGGAAGCCCCGACCGTCTGATCATCGCGACCCTCAACCGCGCACAGACCCGCATGGAGCTTTTCAGCATGAATCCTAAATCAAACGTGGCCAAATCGATACTTGTGGAAGAGGAATCGGCATGGCTCGAACCGTCGACCTACGAGAATCTGACATTCAACACAGATAATTTTGTCGTCCTTTCGTCGCGCACCGGATTCACCCACGCCTATCAGTACAACTATGCCGGCACAATGACGCGTGCCATTACAAAAGGCGATTTCGATGTGCTTGCTTACTACGGCGCAGATGCAAAAGGAAACCACTACGTTCAGTCGACAGCCACAGGACCGGTCAACAGAGTGGTCTCGCGCATTGACCCCAAAGGAATAATGACCCACATGACTCCTGAGAAGGGCAACGCTTCTGTCTGGTTTACTCCTGCAAAGAACTATTACACCGTCTGCTACAGCAACGCTCAGACACCTCCCGTCTATACTCTGCGCAACATAGCAGGAAAAGACATTCGTGTGCTTGAGGACAATGCTGCGGTAAAGGCGAAATATGCCTCCGCTCCCAAACGTGAGTTCTTCACCGTAACGACGGCCGAGGGTGTCACTATCAATGCCTACATGCTGAAACCGGCCGGATTCTCCGCATCAGGCTCATATCCCGTGATCATGACGCAGTACAGCGGCCCCGGCTCTCAGCAAGTGCTCGACTCATGGGCAATCGACTGGGAACAGTATGCCGCCATGCAGGGATATATCGTAATCTGCGCCGACGGTCGCGGAACAGGCGGACGCGGACGCGCGTGGGAAACCATCGTCTACAAGAATCTCGGCCACTACGAGACAATCGACCAGCAGGCAGTGGCAAAATGGGCTGCCGGACAACCATATGTGAAATCAGGTAGCATTGGCATCTGCGGATGGAGCTACGGAGGCTACGAGACACTTATGTGTGTGTCTACACCATCGACACCTTTCGCTGCAGCCGTGGCCATAGCCCCTGTCACCGACTGGCGTTACTATGACACTATCTACGCCGAGCGCTACATGCTCACTCCGCAGGAAAATGAAGACGGCTACCGCGCGTCTGCCCCTCTCAATTCCGTCGGCAATCTGTCAGTACCGCTGCTCATGATGCACGGGACAGCCGACGACAACGTACATTTCATGAACACTGTCCAGTATACATCCGCACTCCAGTCTGCCGGAAAGTGGTGTGACATGTTCATATATCCTAACATGAACCATTCTATATATGGATGCGGCGCCCGGCTTTCGGTCTACTCGCGGATGCTCGCCTACTTTAAATCCAATCTTCGCTAAGCTACAAGCATCTGACATACATGGCCCAACATCATCACATTACAAACGAAAAAGCGATCTTCACGCTATGGCTCAACTGGACCATTGCCGTGGGGGCTCTCGCTTTGCCTGAAATGGCCGCACTTTTCGTGCCACGACACTGGATTCCGACAATCACTTTCGGACTGATGTTACTCCTCATTATCTACCGCAACAACGGGAGGAAGATGAGTGCGTCGTCGTGCGACCTCATCCAGACAATATGCGTCAGGACATTATGTACATCGGCTCTTATAATGATAATAATATCCATTATCTATACCCGCCATATCATCTCGCTGTTCTATCCCGAAGAGCTGCTTAACATGCACATCCCCTATCTGACAATACTCATACTCGGGCCTGTAGCCACATTCTACTGCCTTTTGTCGGAAATACAGGGAAACAACGCATCTGTATGCCGGGAGTGCATAATACGCAACGGCACAGCTTCTGAGCGAGGATTTCTCGGAAAAGTCTTCTCACAGGAAAGCCGCTATCAGGTCAGGACTTTGCTCGTCCTCTCCGCTACCGTCAGCGTGACGTCATGGGTATATTATGCGCTCTACTATGTCAACGTGAATCTCAACAGTGCCGATCATTTCTTCTATAACTGGATTCCGTCTATCTTATACGGTTTCTCAATCATTTTCTTCGGCATGAGATATTTCGGACTATGGAGCTATTATTACAACCACATCGAGCAGAACCCTCGTGTCTGCATGAACGGCTCCGGCGTACGCTTCCTAATTTTTCATGAAGACAACATATTCCTGAGCCGGACCGAAGGTTTCCATGACTATCCTGATGGCGACAAGTTCGACACTCCTACCGAAATCAGCCTGTCGCACTCGAATTCCATAAGCGTCGAAGATGCCGCCGACCATTTTTCAAATCTGACAGGTCTGCCGGCAGAGGACATGTCGATACGCTTCATGTATAAAAGCACCGACATGTCGGGACAGGCCAACGTATTCCATTTCATCTGCTGTCTACCGTCCAAAGAAACCATTAACAGCACGCCTATACGCGGCCAATGGTTCACACTGTCCCAGCTGCAGCGTCTGCTTTATAATCATGACCTGACCAAGATGCTCGCCTCCGAGATCCACAGGCTCTACACTGTCACTATGGCATGGAAGACCTATGACGCGGATGGCAAAAGGCTCTACCGTATCAAGAATTATCGCCCGACCTTCCGTCTGAAAGGCATCTGTGACTGGGATGTCGATTTCAACGATTCACAATGGCTTGAAGTAGCACGCTTCAATGAGGACAAGCCTCTCTTCCATCTGCGCAAACTTTTCCACCGCCGTCAGCGTAAAGCAACGCAAGCCTGATTCAAAAGACAATGGAAACAGATAATAATAGACCGCTTATAGTAATCACCGGGCCTACAGCCTCGGGGAAAACACGCAGGGCCGTGGACCTTGCCCGGAGAATCGGCGCTGAAATAATCAGTGCCGATTCCCGTCAGATATACCGTGGAATGGACATCGGTACGGGCAAGGACATTGAGGAATACGGTGCAATCCCGGTTCACCTTATAGATATATGCCCTGCCGGCTATAAATATAACCTCTATGAATTTCTACGGGATTTTCATAAGGCAAAGACCGACATTGAATCCAGAGGAAAGTATGTGATCCTATGCGGTGGCACCGGCCTCTACGTCGAAAGTGTCCTCAAAGCCTCCTTCGGCGGCTATAATATGCTTCAGGTGGACACCTTTTTGGACAGCCTGATCGAGGATTACCGCACCCTGTATCAGGAGAACACCTCCCTGAAAAACAAGATGAA
>OLOD01001449.1_pt1 | contig 14882 bp, 9 predicted proteins | sample 1671921 | NCBI WGS metagenome assembly OLOD01 (sample SAMEA3136626, study PRJEB25190) | human gut metagenome | biome: human gut; feature: human-associated habitat; material: faeces | place: Austria | collected 2013
ACATCTCCTCCGCCCACCGGAAAAATCCGCTGACCCGAGATTTTCAGTTTCTGTTGTGCAAATGTTGTGCAAAAATGGCAAAAGAAAATCGCAACTGATTGATATTTAATCAGTTGCGATTTTAAAGTGTTGCCTTGGAAGGATTCGAACCCTCACAGGCGGAACCAGAATCCGACGTGCTACCATTACACCACAAGGCAATTTTTATTGTTTTGTCATCAGGAGTGGCGTTGTTTCCTTTTGACGGTGCAAAGGTAGGGGTAATATTTGAACTGTGCAAATTTTTTCAAAGTTTTTTTCAAAAAAAGTCAAAAAAATTCCAATTCGGGACAAAATCCTCCATTCTCAAGCTCCAATCCCAATCCAATGCTCAGATTTAGGGGCTGAATCTTCAAAAAAACATCACGGTCGGCAACTCTGCTAAAATTAATTTTACTGCAGATTCAATCAGAGTCACAAAACATCGCCTCTACCCCATTGCATATTTCCTATTATTTATGGTTCGGTAATACCCGTAGACAATAAAATTTCATAAACTTCTCCCTCCAAGCATAAATTCAATACAAACAGTTCAATCGCCACAGCTGTCGAGTCCCAACTGTTCGAGTCCATCAATATCATCATAATCCGGGGCACATTCCGATTTCGGTTCTATACGGCGTAAAACACGAGCGGGGTTACCACCAACAATCGTATAGGCATCAACATCCTTCGTGACCACGCTCGCCGCCCCGACCACCGCATTATCGCCAACAGTAACACCGGGGAGTATTGTCGCGCCCGCGCCGATCCATGCATTCCGGCCTATATGTATAGGCTTACAAGTGATAATCCGACGTTCATACAGATCATGATTGTTGGATATAAGCTGTACATTTGCAGCAATCATCGCCCCATCTTCAATTGTTATTCCTCCGGCCGACATCATAAGACATCCCGGCATTACCACGACATTGCGTCCAATCTTCACCATATTAGGTCTTACAGCCGTCAATGGAGCATGAACCACACTCCCCTCTCCTAAATCAGTAAATATCCTGTGCATCAGATACGCATATTCTTCCGTTGCCGGCATCGTATGATTGAATTTGAAAACGAGCCGGGAATGCTCATTCGCGAGTGCAAGTTCTTCGGGAGTCTGTTTTGTCACATCAATCCTCACCTCCACACCTTTTGATCCATTATCAATATTTTCCATATAATACCGAATTTAAAAGTAATACAATAAACATAACATGCCCGTTATTTCCTTTGTTGATTATACCGGGCCATTACCATTATCACGCAAAACGGCTGAAATGAGCAAAGCCATAAATACAATCAGGCATCCCGGAAAGCTAAAAGAACTATATCTTTGAAAAGCGTAAATTTACGAATTTAATATCAAATCCGTCAAAAAGCCGGGCATTATATCACTCTTTCATTCAATTTATTGCAATATAGCCTACCATATTTTACACTATTTAACATCCGGGGGGGTAAATAACAACCATTATCAATCGCACCGTGTTATAACTGTGAACTCGTCAACTATTTATTTTATTGTCATGAGATACATCTCCGCCATCACATTATTGGCCATAAGCCATCTCTTAAGTCACGCAAAAGACATAACAGGCACATTGATTGATGAAACAGGCCAACCGGCTTCATTTGTCAATGTCATACTCATGAAAGATTCTACATTTATTGACGGCAAGACCACCGATGATACCGGTTTATTCATATTTGAAAATGCCGACTCTTTAGCCAACAAAGTCAAGATTACGATGATCGGCTACGAAGATATGGTGCTACCGATTCCTGAAGATGGCAACTATAACACCATTTCCCTGAAACCTTCCACAGTCATGTTGGGAGAGGTTGTCGTAAAAGGTGATTTGCCGTCAACAAGAATCAAAGGAAACGCTTTTGTCACAAGGGTAGAAAACAGCATACTTTCCACCACCGGGTCTGCCAACGATGTATTGAAAAACATCCCAATGGTGACAGGTACAGACGGCAAGTTCAGTGTATTCGGGCGCGGAGACGCCATCATATATATCAATGGCAGACTTGTCAGAAGCTCCGATGAAGTCGGGCAACTTTCGTCCGGCGATATAAAGGAAATTCAGGTCATCAACAATCCCGGCGCACAATACGGCGCAAATGTCAATGCAGTCATTCGCATAGTGACCAAGAAGCCCGTTGGCGAGGGATTCAGCATTTCCGCTTATACCGATAACATCTATAACAAGTGGTTCACTACAAAGGAACAGCTTAATCTCAAATACAGAACAGGCGGTCTGGAAATCTTCGGCATGGGCTATTTCAGACATGGAAAAACATACGATGAAGAATACACCCTGACCACAAGTTATGGCAAGTCTTTACTTGAAATGATTTCTGACCAGTCTGTTTCAACAACACAATCAGACATTACCGGCAAAATTGGATTCAACTATCAGTTAAATGAGAATCATAGCCTTGGGGCATACTATCAATATGACCAGAACAGAGGCCATCATTTCGGTCATTACCTGAATGATATCAAGGAGAACGGAGATCGGTCCGAATCAAGCGTTTCCGACCTCAAAGGATGGTTCAAGGCTTTACCCTGTAACAGCGCCAACATTTATTACAACGGCACGATAGGAAAATTCACTGTCGATGTCAACGCTGATTATATGCAGACAAAAGATAATGACCGTTCATATCAGTACGAACAAAACGAGTTTTCCGACAACCGAAATGTAACCACCTTCAACACAACCCGAAACCGCCTCTTTGCCGAAAAAGCATCCATATCATACGAATTACCTAAAGGCAACATTCTAATCGGAGAAGAATACACCAATTCCCGAAGCCGCAATGATTTCAGAAATCCCGAAAACATACTCAATTCGGAACTTACAGATGTAAGAGAGAGCAATATAGGTGTTTTTACAGAGGTGAGCCAGACCTTCGGAAAGTTCAGCGCCACAGCCGGAGCACGCTACGAACACGTCAAATCAGATTACCGCCTGAACGGCAGATTAGTTGACGGACAAAGCAAGACTTATAACAATCTCTTTCCATCAGCCAACATAACTTATTCACCCGGCGATTTCAGATTCTCCTTGTCGTATGGCAACAGAATCTCCCGACCGACATACCACAATCTCACCGGCAATTATTTCTATGTAAATTCAATGCTCTACACCCGTGGAAACCCATATCTGAAACCGGCCAGACGTCAGGACTTCACCGCTCAGGCATCTTGGAAATATATGACACTTTCGGCCCAATACACTTATACAAAAAATGTCATCACTCAAATTTTCGAGCCATACGATGGCAACGAGAAAATAAATGTATTCACTGTCACCAATACACCGAATCAAAAGCTGTTTTCTCTATATCTAAATGCGTCACCTGTATTTGGCATATATCATCCGTCGCTTTCCTTGGGCATGCAAAAGCAGTGGTTCGGAATAGACTATCGTGACCGATACCTGAAATTAGGCAGCCCCATCTTCACAATACAGATGCAGAACACGTTTACACTGCCCCATGATTGGTTTGTCGAAGCGTCGCTATGGTGGCGCAGCCGCGGCGACTGGAAAAACTGGACCTACACCCATACGCAATCATCCGTCAACGTCCGTGTTTACAAGATGTTTATTGACAAATCGCTGACAATCTATTTAGGTGCAAACGACATTTTTAATGGCATGCTTTATCATGCAGACATATACAGCGGCAATGTCAGAGCGCAGACCAATGTCAACAATCATGGAAGGAATGTCGACCTGACGATCCGCTATAACTTCAACACATCCAAGAGCAGATATAAAGGCACAGGAGCAGGCCAGACTGAAAAGAACCGCTTCTAAGAGCCAATCTGACATGAGCTGCCGGAGTACAGACCATCCTCTCCCCGGCAGCACTTGTCCATCCATACGGCACGCTCCGGCACTATACCGCCGAAGTCAAAGCGATTTTTCAGACCCCTGTCTTTTTATGGCAATCTCACGGGCAAGCGAATATGTCCGATTGACATCCTCTGCCCAATGCTTTTCCCTATAGGCTCTTTTCGCCTCCTCGCTAAACACCTCTACAACATATTTCGAATAGTCCCGAAACTGATACGTATTATAGGCGCATATCCTCTGAGGCTTCATGAAAACATGCCCTAAGAACATATCTATATTATCCATCGCATGCACAGGTGAATAGTCGGATGTAGTATTCATCGTATAGATGGTAACAACGTCAGTCTTTTCGGAAGCCAATGAACGATACCCTGATTCGTATGTCGCAAGTGAAAAACATAGCCTTTCAAGGAAAGCTTTAGTCGCAGCCGACACATCCATCAGATAGATTGGAGATGCCACAACGAGACAATCGGCATCAGATATTTCCTCAAGAATCCGAGACAAATCATCCTTGAGCGAACAGCGTCCGTATCCATTGCCATTTTTCAACTTACACGAAAAACAGCTCTGACATCCTTTAAAAGAATAATCATTCAAATCAAACCGAAACACTTCGGCGCTTTCAGCAACCGATTGGACTCCGTCCTGAAAAGCATCACAAAGGGCAGCCGTATTACCATTTTTGCGAGGGCTTCCATTTACAATTACCACTTTCTTCATTTTACACATATTATTTATATTGAGCTTGCTTCAACACAAAACATTTTAATTAAATTTGCATTGCAAAATTAGCATACAAACAAAGCGGCTACAATAACTTACCAAGAGGTTTGACCCTTACAAAAAAGTTAGCATAACAGGCCGTCAACCAATTGAACCACATCTGCAATGGCAAAAAAGTCAGACTATGGATATTGAAAAGCAGCTCCGATTATCGAATGGCTCGGCAATAAATGGACACAGGCAGCTCTTATCAAAATTACCGATTTTGGCAAATCGCGGCTTCCGCATGTGAATAGCTCACGCTATTAACCTTAGATACCGCACCTTCAGATTTATCCGAGCACTGATACAGCCCGAAAAAGTTGGACACCTCAATTATAATCTACCTCAATGAAGCCGACAAATATACTTGACATACGCACACGAGCCGATTTCCGCAGATGGCTCTCGGCCAACCACGCCACAGAAAAGGAATGCTGGATTGTGGCAAAACGTGGCAAAACACCTCCGGAAGATGCACTGTGGTATCTCGACGCCGTAGAGGAAGCCCTCTGCTTCGGATGGATCGACTCAACCGTAAAAACTGTCGGAGAAACAACTCTCCAGCGATTCGGGCCGAGAACTAAAAACAGCCGCTGGACAGAACTTAACAAAGAGCGCTGCCGCCGGTTAGAAAAAATCGGACTGATGACCGATGCCGGCCGCAAGACCTGCCCGGAACTCGACGATGATTTTGTCGTCCTTCCAGAAATACTCGAGGTATTCCATGCCAACAAAAAGGCCCATGAAAATTTCCTGAAATTTCCTCAGCTCTACCAACGTGTCAGAATCGACAACATCCAACGTGTGAAAACAAAGCCTGAACTATTCAAAAGCCGCCTTGACAAACTGGTTGAAGCCAGCGGAAAAGGGATAATGATCGGAGACTGGCACGACTGTGGACGGCTGCTTGAATATTAAGGCATGTCTCCGCGGAATCGCCCAGTTTATCGATTCGAAAAAACTTTTATCAGTCAACAGCTTTTTTCACCAGATTACCGCTGACATCTTCCAGATGCTCGCGCCCCCATTCCGACAGCTCGTTGAGAATGGGAATCAGCGTCATGCCCAGCTCCGTCAAATCATATTCCACCCTCGGAGGAACCTCGGCATAAAGTACACGCCTGACGAGACCAATCGCCTCAAGAGTTTTCAGATGCCCCGAAAGCACCTTGGGCGATATGTCAGGGATAGCCCTTGACAATTCATTGAAACGCATCACACCGAACTCATCGAGAATAACAAGTAACAGCATCGACCACTTATTGGCGAAATGCGCTATGACGTTACGCATGGGGCAAGTGGCCACACACGAATATTTTTCTGATTTTTTTACATCTTCCATCTGCCTGACATTTAACAACAGTGAGTTTAAAGTAAGCGGCTACTTCCAAGGTAACCTCTTGTATGATAACTTTTTGATATATACTTTTGCAGCCGGTTTCGGCAGCGTATCCTATCCGGCTATCAGCCGACATGCGCGCCAATCACCACCCGTAAATGGCCATTTTACGCTATCAAAAAGATAGTTGCTATCTATCTTGCAAAATTAACAAAACATTATCAAACCACAAATTATGACAGAAACCACCATCAATATCCCCACAAACTCCCGCCCATCCGGCAAAGCCTCGTTCGTAATGCTCGGCACAGGCTTTGATGAAATAGAAGCCCTCGCCACAGTCGATGTCATGCGCAGAGGCGGCATTGAGACATATACCGTATCAATGACCGACGACCGTCTCGTAAAAGGAGCGACCGGCAACCTCGTCGTCGCCGACATGTGCATAACCGACCTGAACCCGGAGTTCATTGACTGGCTGATTTTTCCCGGCGCAGACAAAGGCCAAGTCGCCGTGAACCCTGACGGACACCTCCAGAAAATCATAACGGATCATTGGAACAACGGCGGAAACATAGCTGCAATCTGCGCCGCACCCGCACTCATACTCGGGCCTCTTGGAATCATAAAAGGAATCGAGGCCACAGGCTACCCATTCCTGAAAGACGATTTCGAAAAACACGGAGGCATCTATTCAGACAGTCCAATCGTCGTAAACAACCATCTCATCACATCCAAAGGACCGGGGACAACCCTTGAATTTGCACTCACAATTGTCCGCAAGGCAAAAGGGAAAGAAACCGAGACAGCTTTAAGAGAAGGAATGCTCATCCCCGAATGCAACCATTCCGAATGCTGCTGCAACTGACAGACCCAAACCACATAATCCAACGGAGGGGCGAACCCGGTTCGCTCCTCCTATAATTTATAAGTATCCGATCAACCCTACCCCCCTCCGAAAAGCATCTTGAAAGACCGCCTTGAACCTACCCCGCATCTGTCTGACCATGCAAAGGGACAATAGAGGAAATTTATGCTTTAAAACATAAAATTAACATACGGACAAAGTACAATAAGTAATTTAAGTGTCGTTTTTACACTTTTTATTCTAAAAAAGATTTGCTTTTGCAAAAAAATGTATATCTTTGCATCGGGTTATGAGTCTTTAAGTCAAAGTATATCATCAAAAATACGCTTGCCTTCGCAAAACCCGCCGATGTCAGTGTGCGCCCGTAATCATCCTCAGTAAATCAGGGCGGACAAAACGTGTAAATAGCAACAATAACTCAATTACAAATACACCTTAAGTCCAAAGAAATGACCTCCAAACGTCTGCTCAGTCTACTACTGGCTACATTGCTGGTATTGCCTGTCTTTGCACAAGAGAAGAAATGCGACCATCGCTATAAAGTGGCCGCATGCGACTGGATGATGCTGAAACGCCAGAAAATCGGCTCGTTTAAATTAATGAAAGAACTAAAAGGCGACGGTGTCGAAATGGATGCCGGCGGTCTTGGTGCGCGTGACACGTTTGACAACAAATTCCATCAGCAACATTTCCGTGTGCTCTTCCGCCACACCGCCGACAGTCTTGGCATTGAAGTCCCCTCGGTGGCCATGTCAGGATTTTTCGGACAATCATTCATTGAAAAGAAAACCTATGCCGAACTGATCGACGACTGCCTCTCTACGATGGAAGCCATGAATGCCAAGGTAGCCTTCCTGCCTTTAGGCGGCATAAAGGAAGACTGGACTGTCAAAGGCCCGGCACGCAACGAACTCGTGAAGCGACTCCGCGAATCAGGCGAGAAAGCCAAAGCAAAGGGGATGGTAATCGGAATCCGCGTCCCGTTACCTGCGAAAGACGCTAAAAAACTGCTGAAGGAAATCGATTCCGACGGCATAAAAATCTATTTCAATCTACAGGACGTTCTCGATGCCGGACGCAACCCCGTCAAAGAGCTGAAGGCAATCGGCAAAGACAACATCTGTCAGATCCACCTCAGCAACACCGACGGATTCAATCTCAAAGATGATCCGCAAGTCGACCTTCCGGCCATAAAGAAAGCTCTTGACAAAATGGGATGGAGCGGTTGGCTGGTGGTCGAGCGTTCAAGAGACAAAGACCATGTAAGAGACGTCAAACACAACTTTGGTAACAACATACAATATATAAAAGAGGTGTTTCAGGCAGGTGACTGTATCTGATGTTTCCACCGCCAGCTCTTTCACTTCATTATTTACGTCGAAACTATCTTAACGAAATAATTTTCATTTTATAACCATAACCAAAACTATTGATCAAGAACCATGAACCACAGAATCAAATGGCTCAGTAGTATTTGCTATGCCCCGATGATGCTGGCTCTTGTCACATCGTGCGCCGAAGGTGTCGATGACAACGAGCGTTTCAGTGCCGGAGTAAGCAATACCCAGTTGGAGTCACCGGAACTTGACCCGACTAAATTCAAGACCCAGATCAACTCTGACGGGTCGGAAAGTGTCGAAGTAACATGGCCCGTAGTCTTCGGTGCAGGAGGCTATCTCGCCAACGTGCAGGATGTGACAAATCCGGCCAACCCGGTCTACATCATCAAGGACAGTGTGATCGACGGCTGCCGATTCTCATTCCCGCGCTTGGTCGACACCAAGTATGAAGTGAGTGTCAGCACACTCGGAAACGAGAAGCTTAACAATGCAGCCTCTCTTACCCCCAGCATCGCTGCCTACAGCACATTCCTCCCGGCAACCATCATTCCGGAAGGAGTTGAAATTTCTCAGTTCATCGCTGAAAACCTCGTCGAGTCTGCCGAAGAAGTTGCTTTCGAACTTGAAGCAGGCAAGACATATCAGCTTTCAGGCGCAGTAGACTTCAACCTTACCCCCGTAACTCTGCGTGGCGACAAATACAACCGTCCACTCGTCGTTATCTCAGGAAAAGAAGGCTGCATCACAACTCAGGCCGGTCTTAAGCTCAAGAATATCAACTTTGACATGTCGGCTGCCGAAGCACAGAGCTTCATCACTCTAAGCGGAACTCCGAGCGAAAGCATCACCACAGAAGCTCTCGGATTCAAGGAGATCGGTGCAAACCAGAACAGCTACGTCATCATGGGACAGGTTTCAGTCGAATCCTGCAACTTCCGCAACATGCCAGGCAGCTTCATCTGGGGCAATAAGCAACCCTATAGCCTGTATGACTTCCGCATCACCGACTGCATCGTTCAGCTCAACAATTCTTCGTCAGCAACATTTATCAACTTTGCTGATGCAGGTACAGGATGTATCAAGAGCCTCACCCTCAAGAACAGCACTTTCTACAACCTTGTAGAAAACAATTCGGCCTACTTCATCCGCTACTCACATCCCTCAAACGCTGACCCGCAGAAGATTTTCGGTACAGGAGCCACATCTCTCCATACCCTTGACCACTGCACGCTTGACCGCACATTCTCCGGCAAAGATTTCGCCAACAACATGGCGACTGTCGACAGATTCAATGTAGTCATGAAAGGCAACATCTTCTACGACGTATTCCGTCTCTACCAGTACATCAGAAGCAACAACGTCAAAGTCACCACCGAAAACAACGTCGTATGGGGTAATTTTGCCGGTATTCCTAACAGCAACGACCTCAAATATGCCGAAAACATCAATCCGGAATTTGTAGGTCCGACCATTCAGGAATTTAACCTTGACGAAGCCAAGGGAGGAGTCAACTACCGTCCGCAGAACGCCACATGCGTCGACAACAAGATCGGCGACCCCCGCTGGTATGAATAAAAATCTTAAATTACAACATTCATGAAACACTATATAGCAAAAATCAGCCTTGTTCTCCTGGCTATTCTGCTGACCGTACCGGCATTCGCACAGGATGTCCTCTATCAAGGTACAGTCGTTGATTCTCAGGACGAACCTCTGATCGGCGCGACAGTGCGCGTGCCCGACACAAAAATAGTAACGATAACCGACATTGACGGAAATTTCTCAATCAGAGTCCCGAAAGGCAAGAGTGTTGAAATTTCATACATCGGCTATCTCCCTGTAACCGTCACAAACTTCAACGAGACCAAAATCGTCCTTAAGGATGATTCCGAATCGCTCGACGAAGTCGTTGTCGTAGGCTACGGCACTCAGAAGAAAGCCCACCTCACAGGTGCGATTTCGACAGTGCCTATGGACGACATCAAGGATCTTGCCGACGGCAATCTCGCCTCTTCGCTCAGCGGTCTTGTCAACGGTCTTAGCGTAGTCGGCGGCGATTCGCGTCCCGGCGACCCCGCTTCTGTCTACGTGCGTGGTGTCCGCAGCCTCGGCGATGTCGGCTCTACAGTTCAGCAGCCCCTCTTCGTTATCGACGGAGTGGTCTATAACAACGATGTCAAGGTCGGCAACATCACCACCAATCCCGGCGCCGACGCCTTCAACAACCTCGACCCCAACGACGTTGAGAGCATCACCGTCCTTAAGGACGCATCGGCGGCTGTCTACGGTTCGCGTGCGGCCAACGGCGTTATCCTCGTGACCACCAAGAAAGGCAAGCTTGGCGAACCCGTCATCAGCTACAGCGGCACATTCGGTTTCACCGACGCTGTCTCAAACCCCAAGATGCTCAGTGCATACGACTATGGCCGTCTCTACAACGCCGTTGCAGCAGCCGACCCCACCAACACAACTCTCAACCGTCTCAACGACCTCTTTCAGGCCGACGAACTTCAGGCAATGCGCCGTCTCAATTACGACCTGCTCGACGACTACTGGAAGACAGGTTTCACTATGAAGCACAATGTAGGCATCAGCGGTGCTACCGAAAAAGCCAACTACTATGCAAGCATCGGCTACTACGATCAGGACGGCAACCTCGGCAAACTCGAATATAACCGCTGGAACTACCGTGCAGGTGTCGACCTTACACTCAAGAAGTGGGTAAAGGCAAGTGTCCAGATTTCAGGTGACTACGGCGACAAGAACAATCCTCTTGTGAAAGTAGGCGGAACAAACGCTGAAAAACAGTACAATCTGCTTCTCACTCATCCCCGCTACATCCCCGAATATGTCAACGGACATCCAATGGCTGTTTATGGTCCGACAAATACACGTGTAAACGCCGATCAGGACTACTCTTTCTCTGTTCTTCAGAACTCAGGCGACTACAGCAAGAACAAGACCTCGAATCTCCAGATCAACACCGGTCTCGAACTCGACTTCGGATTCGTCCCCGCGCTCAAAGGTCTTAAGGCCCGTTTCAACTATGCCAAGAGCATCAACACATCCAAGACCAACCAGTTCGGTTCTGCATATAACATCTATTATATGAGCGAACGTGCCGGTTCCGGCTCTCACCTCTACACCCCAATCGCCGGTGAAGAGGCTGCCTACGAAGCTCTCATGACTCCGGGCAACTTCCTCCTCGGCAACAACGGTGTGCCGGTGGCCAACGGCCCCGATGGAGGCTTCCTCAACCGCACAATGGACCGCTCCGACAGCTATCAGATGAACTTCACCGTCAACTACAACCGTGATTTCGGTCCTCACTCTGTCGGCGCACTCTTCTCGATTGAAAAGAGCGAGTTTGAAAACGAATATCTCGAAGGTCAGGTGACCGATCCCTACGAATTCGGAACAGGCCAGTCAAACTCTGTCGGCAAGGACTCTCAGGCCACCACAAACTTCACCCGTTCGGAAGCCGGCAGCCTCTCATACATCTTCCGTGCAAACTACGCCTACAGCAACAAATATCTCTTCGAAGCGCTCCTCCGTATCGACTCGTCGACCAAGTTCGCTCCCGAGAACTACTGGGGCACATTCCCCTCTGTTTCGCTCGGCTGGGTCATCTCTGAAGAAGAATTCTTCAAGGACATCACTTGGATTGACTTCCTCAAAATCCGTGCCTCATACGGTCTCACCGGCCGCGACAACACCCTCGCATGGCAATGGCTTCAGACCTACGGCACCGACAAGGACAAAGGCCCGGTATTCGGCACAGGTAACGACAACCAGTCAGGCAGCCACATTGCAATGAACGACAAATCGTCTGTCAACCGCAACGCACACTGGGACAAGAGCCACAAGTTCAATGCCGGTATCGACATGAACGTGATCCACAGCCACCTCAATCTCGCAATTGACGGCTACTACACATGGGACCGCGAAATGCTCATGCCTTTCAAAGCCTCTGTCCCCGGAACTATCGGCATACAGTCTGCCCCGATGAACTACGGTAAGATGAACCAGTATGGCGTTGAACTTTCAGTCAACTGGCGCAGCAACATCGGCAAAGACTTCCGCTACAAAATCGGACTCAACACCGGTCTTTCCGACAACAAGGTGCTTCTCATGGACTGGGAAACCAACTACATCTACCGACAGATCACACACGGCCACCGCTCCGACATGGGCACATGGGGCATGCAGTGTCTCGGGATGTTCCGCAGCTTCCAGGACATCGACGAATACTTCGCCAAGTATAACATCACCTCTTACATGGGCATGACAAAAGATCAGGTTCGCCCCGGTATGCTCATCTATAAGGATGTCCGCGGTCCTCAGCAGCCCGACGGCACTTATGCGGCTCCCGACGGCATCGTCGACCGCGACAATGACCAAGTGCAGCTCTCAAGCCGTTCGAACCCCTACGGTGTGACACTCAACCTCAACGCCGAGTATAAGAACTTCTCAATCACCGCTCAGCTCAGCGGCCAGTGGGGTGGATATACCACAGTTCCTTCTGCCGCTCTCAAGCCCGGCGACTCGATCGAGTATACCAACATGCCTTCGTTCTGGAATCCTGACAATATGTTTGTCTACAACGACATCTATGATGCCCAGAACCGTCTGCTCCTTGAATCGAACCGCGACGCTTACTATCCCAACCTCGCTTATTCAAGCGTCAACAGCGTTAGCTCGACTTTCTGGCGCGTAAGCGCGGCATCGGTCCGTCTGACCCGTCTGACCCTCGCCTACTCTATTCCTTCGAAATTCACAAAGATGGTAGGCATCAACTCGGCACGCTTCAACGTCACCGGCCAGAACCTTCTGAACTTCCTCAATCCTTATCCCGATAAATTCATGAGCCCGATGGCAGGCAACTACGGCAGCTACCCCAACCTCCGCAGATTCACCGTCGGTGTCAACCTCTCATTCTAATAACCATACAAGATGAAATTCAAGACATATTCAATAGCTGCAATGGCTTGTCTGGCTCTTTCGTCATGTTCCGACGACTTCCTGAAGGACATGAAGAACTATGAATCGACAACCCCGGAAGCATACAATTATTATTCAGGAGCACTCGGCCGTCTCGCCGATGTCTATGCCCTCGCCCTCCCCTACGGCAACAGCAGCAATGTCCCCGTATGGCAAGTCCCGAGCAACGGACGCGCCGACGACGAGTCTAAATCGACTGAGGAATACAGCGGTTTCGGTTGCTACGTCAACGGAGAGATCACACTGTCGTCGACATCGCAGACCAACGCAGTCCCCGACTATTTCCAAGGACAGGCACGCAAGGTGCGCAACTCCACATGGGGTCGCATCCGCAACGTCAACGATGTAATCGCCGGAATCTCCGGAAGCACTCTGACAGAAGAGCAGAAAAACGAGCTTCTCGGTCAGGCTTACTTCCTCCGCGCTTGGTGCTACTACCTCATGTTCAAGTGGTATGGCGGTGTGCCCATCATCACTGAAGTGCAGAATCCCGTCCCCGGCAAGAGCACAGCCCGCTCGACCACCAAGGAGACATTCGATTTTATCTGCGAAGACCTTGACCGCGCTGCCGAACTCCTCGCCCCCTTCACTGCAAACGGCGGCTGGACATCGACCGACTACGGACGCGCTACAACAGCGGCAGCCCTCGCACTCAAGGGACGCATGATGGTGCTATACGCAAGCCCCCTCTTCAACCGCGCCAACGACAAGTCGCGCTGGGAGGCTGCCTACAAGTTCTTCCAGGAAGCAATCCCTGAAATCAACAAGTGTGGCAACCACCTCGCATATGAAGGCAATCCCGGTGAGAACGCATCAAACTGGACCAAGATGTTTATAGAAGACGGAATCAACCCCGAGGCAATCTACGTGGCTCTCTACAACCAGATTGAAACAGGCGGTACTCCCGACTATTCCAAGAACAATGACTGGGAACAGGGCATACGTCCCTCCAACACTCTCGGCAGCGGCGGCAAAGTCCCCTCGGCGGCTATAATCGACCTCTTCCCGATGAAAGACGGCAAGCGCCCTTCAAGCTACAACAGCTACACTGTTCTCAGCCCGTCAGCCATCGAGTATAACCCCGATCTGCCATTCCTTGACCGCGATCCGCGTTTCTACCGCACCTTCGCTTTCCCCGGTGTATGCTGGGCGTTCAACGGTAACCCGAAGAATGATGAGAACCATAATGCTTACAACGGTCCGGACTATCAGCTCTGGAACTATGTGTGGTATTCTGACGCTTCAGACCGTGGCAATCCAGAGAGCGGCAACACATATGGTCCTGACGGCCTTATGGGCAATGTCAAGGGAATGTATGTCCGCAAGCGTACCGACGACCTCCATGTCAACACCTCGGCCCGCTATGCCTACACTCAGGGCTCAGGCTTCAAGAACTCGGCAGCTCCCTACATGGAAATCCGCTACACCGAAGTGCTCCTCAACTATGCTGAGGCAGCCTGCCAGTCAGGCCACAGTGACGTAGCCGTCGAGCAGCTCAAGCGCATCCGCGGCCGTGTCGGCTACACAGCTGAAAACAACTACGGTCTCCAGACCGGTCTCGAAGGCAACGAGGCGGCATGTATGGCAGCCATCCTCTACGAGCGTCAGATCGAGTTTGCTTACGAAGGCAAGCGTTTCGACGACCTCCGTCGCTGGATGCTCTTCGACGGTGG
>OLOD01001455.1_pt1 | contig 14847 bp, 13 predicted proteins | sample 1671921 | NCBI WGS metagenome assembly OLOD01 (sample SAMEA3136626, study PRJEB25190) | human gut metagenome | biome: human gut; feature: human-associated habitat; material: faeces | place: Austria | collected 2013
ACTTATATTTGTTAGAATGTCGTTGCATGAGGTGAATTTATGAAAAAAGGAATAATTATTACATTATTAGGTGGTACATTTTGGGGTATTTCAGGAACTATAGGACAGTTCTTGTTTCAAACATATCATTTGAATACTATGTGGCTTACAACCATGAGAATGATCTTTGCAGGGATTATTCTATTAAGTGTTTGTTTTATCAAAGATACAAAAAAAACATTAAGTATCTGGAATAATAAAAACGATGTCTTTCAACTTATTTTGTTTGCCCTATTAGGATTAATGTTTTGTCAGTATTCTTACATGACTGCTATCTATTATTCAAATAGCTCAACAGCCGCTATTCTACAATACTTAAATCCAATCTTTATTATGTTCTATACATGTCTTGTTTGTAAAAGGCTTCCTTATAAAAAAGAACTCTTATGTGTTGCTTTAGCTTTTGGTGGTACTTTTATCCTTGCAACACATGGAAACATCCACGAAATGGTCTTGTCTTTTGAAGGATTGTTTTGGGGTGTAATGGCAGGACTGGCAGCATCGTTTTATTCTTTACTTCCTAGAAGTATCATGAATAAATATGGTAGCTTGATTCCAACGGGATATGCCATGATTATTGGTGGTGTTGTATTAGGAATAGTCGGTCGTGTTTGGAACATCTCTGTTTCTTTAGATATCTATGGATATTTAGCAATGGCAGGAATTATTGTTATTGGAACAGTTTTGGCATTTTCAATGTATCTTATAGGTGTCAATCTTATAGGACCGATGAGAGCATCATTAATTGCTGCAGTTGAACCATTAAGTGCTACGATTTGTATGTGTTTATGGTTACATTCTCCTTTTACATTCATGGATGTACTTGGTTTTATTATGGTTATGTCTACAATCTTTATTTTATCTTATAAAAAAAGCGCATAAAAAATGGCAAATCTCCTTTGCCATTTTTTTATATTAAATTAAATCCAAATCTTTTAAAATATGAAGTCCTTCTTGGATAGCACCGTGTCCACCTGTTTTAGTAAGTGTATATGTAGCTGCTTCTTTGGCTTTTTGACAACCATTTGCTGGAGTAAAACTATAAGGGAATCCCTCTAACATACATACATCATTTAATCCATCTCCAAAAGTTGCTACTTCGTTAATAGACAACCCCTTTAACTTTAGAACCTCTTTTAACATAATTCCTTTGTCATAATCATCACAAGTAATTTCAATATTATCTTCATATGATGAAGATATATTTAAATGAGGAATACAATCTAAGCGTTCTCTTACACCCATTGCTTCTTCAGGATTTAGATGTCTAGCATCTACTTTTAAAGGAAGTGCTCCTTGTTGATAGATTTCATCAATTGAAGAAACTGAAGTACAATCATTTAAATAACCCCATCTTCTAAAAAAAGTTGTATTAGGAAGATCTTCTAAAGTAACACCTTCTCTATCTTTTAATAACAATTTAACATGTAAATCCCAATAACTTTCAAAATCCGTTAAAATGTATTTACCTTTTGTTGTATGAATAGAAATATGATAATTATATTTTTGTAAAATAGGAATCATCTTTCTAAAAGCATCTTCATCCATTGGATGTGCAATATTTCTTGTTCCTTCAATATTTCGATATTGTGTTCCATTATTAATAATCAAATCACCATCTACATGTGATTTTTTAATCATATCAAGCATCATATTCATATCTCTTCCAGATGCAAACATAAATTCAATACCTTTTTCTTTATAAAAATCAATTTCTTTAATATCATCATCATAAAAATGATTATCTCTATCAATACTTGTCCCATCTACATCTAATACAACTAATTTAATCATCTTAATTCCCTCTATTTTCCAAATCTATCTTTTAATTTATCAAACAAACTTTGTGAAATACCAAATTTTTTACACATTTCTTTAACGTATTGATCAACCTCTTCATTAGACATATTTTTAAGTCTTTCTTCATCGATACCTAAACTTTCCATAGTTGATTTCATTTGATCATACATTCCTGTATCACCATTTTGATAATTACTCATCATTTCATCAACCCATCGTTTAGCTCCTTCTAATTGTTGATTTTCTTGTTGATCTTGATTATTAAAGAAATCTTGTGCTTCATTTAAAGCATCGATTTCATCACTATCAAGTCCTAAACTTTCAAAGAAATCTAAACAATAACGACATAAAGAACGACACTCATCTTGATAATCTAAACCTTGTAATTCTTTAGCCATCTCTAATTCATGTTCAATATCTTTGATTTGTTGGTATTGTTGTTCATTAAGTTCTAAATCTTCATAAACATCTTCTTTTAAATCATTTAAAATAATTGGTATAAAGTATTCTACTTTTTCGTAAGCAGACATTTCATAATGAATCGGCATTTCTAATATTTCACTTAAACATTCAATGAAATTTTTTAAATTTAAATATTTATTTTTAAAAACAAAAGTATTTGACTTTGTTTTGATTTTCGCATAAAAATCAAAACCTTCTTCTTTTTTTACAAGTAATAATTCTTCAATATCTTCATATAAAAATGAATGTGGTTCTTTAAAACAAAAATAAATACCTTGATCCGTAAAAATCATGCCTTTACTTCCATCACTACTAGCATCAATAAATCCAAGTACTTGATAATCTGTGGTACTTCCATATAAATAAAGTGCTTGTGATATTTGTGATGGTATATTTTGTTGATTATAAAATGTAGCAACGTTTACAATATTTTCATCTAAGTTTTCTAATATGATTTCTTTTTCCATTTTTATCACCTTATAATACTTTACTATAAATTTGAATGAATGCAAAGAAAAAATCCTTAATTGCTTAAGGATTTTGAATACATTTTTTTACTTGTGAAAAATGCAATAACTAAAATAACAAAAGTGATATCAAAAGGACTGTTATAAAATAATATTGAAATTAATAATGATATAACAATACCTATTATTTCAATCATAAAAGGTTGAAATGAGACATGATATCGTTTAATTAACTGTCTTTGATTCAAAAGCTGTTTAACGCTAATAACAAGCATAATAACTGCCACTAATAAATCAATATAGTAATTAATTAAATAATGATTTCCTACCAATTCTTTAACAAAAAGAAGCACAATATATATACACATGGTAAGTAATATTCCAGACATTTCATATTTATTGGAATCTCTTTGTTTTAATTGATTGATTTTTTCTTTATAATTTATTTTTCTATCTACTTGATCTATAAATGCTTGACTACCTTTAGAAAGCATTTGTGAAACACTTTTCCCTTTTTCTTGAAAATCTTTCATTTGATCAAGAATTTCAGAAAGCAAAACATTAGTTTTTAAAACATCCTTTTGTTTCTTAAACAATGCTTTTTCAATTTCTTGATAACTTTTAAAATAATCATCATTCAAACTTTTTACTTTAACACTATTTTCAAAATATAAATCGTACTTCTTTTCTTTCATCTTAATCTACCTTTAACGAATGACTATTTACTTCGCTAATGTGACTATTAAAGAACTCTGTCATGACTTGAATCATATAATAAGTATCTTTGATACCAGCTGTTTCATATGTAGAGTGCATTGCAAGTTGTGGTAAACCAATATCTACACTGTTCATAGAAACTTGTGCCATGGCAATATTTCCTAAAGTACTTCCTCCAGCTTCATCAGAACGATTTGCGAAGAATTGTACTGGTACATTAGCTTTTTTGCATAAGTCTTTAAACACCGCAACACTTACCGCATCACTTGTATATTTTTGACCTGCATGAGATTTTACAACAATTCCTTCATTCATATAAACACAGTTTGTAGCATCTGTTTTTTGTGGATGATGTGGATGAACTGCATGTGCATTATCTGCTGATAGCATGAAGCTTGATGCAATTGCACAATAGAAATCTTCTTCTGTTTTTCCAAGTGCACTATTAGCACGTTTTAATACGTCATATAAAAGTGTTGAAGCAGCTCCTTGTTTTGTTCCTGAACCCACTTCTTCATTATCAAAGCAAGCTAAAACATCAATTGATTGATCATTTCCACCAGCTAAGAATCCTTTTAATGAAGTAAATGCACATTGTAAATCATCTAAATGTTGACTTGAAATAAATTCATCGTTTGCTCCCCAAATAGATGGTGCAGTACGATTATAAAGATATAAATCACTACCATAAATATCTTCAACATTTACATTTGCTTCTTTAGCAACTAATTTCATAAAGTCACCAGGTTTACAATCAGCCCCACCAAATAATGGTAACATATCAATTTGTTTATTATATGCATAACCATCATTAACAGCTCTGTTCATATGAATTGCCATATTTGGAATTAAAACTAAATCACGATCAATATTAATTAATTGTGTTTTTAATTCATTTCCATCTTTAACTAATAAACGTCCGGCAATAGATAATGGTTTATCAAACCAAGTTGAACAAATCATTCCTCCATAACCTTCTGTATTTAATTGTGTGTATTTACCCTTCACTTCTAATTCAGCATTTTCTTTTAATTTAAAAGTTGGGCAATCACTATGTGAAGCAGCAACATTAAAACTATAATTTTCTAAATTGCTTCCGACCTTTAAAGCAATAATACTTGAATTATTACGTGTTACATAATATTTTCCACCTGGATTCATTTTCCAAGGTTTTCCCTCTAATAATTCAACAAATCCCTCTTTATTTAATTCTTCTTTAATATTTTCTACAGCATGAAATGCTGTTGGACTTTTTTGTAAAAAGTCTAATAATTCTTTTGATATTTCCCTATACATTTCTAACACCTCTTCTATATTTTATCACAATTATTCTGTAATAGCGTTAGCTTTTTCTCTTTTAGCAATAGCTGGTAAAATTAATCCTAATGAAGTTAAAACAATAGGAGTAATAATATTTAAAGCTAAAGTAAATAAATCAGTTGAGTAAACACCCATGATACAACATGCAGCTGTTACAAAGAAACACCAACCACCAAAGAATAAAGCAACTGGTTGACTCTTAACAAAACGATAATCAGCTGGGAATTTTTCATAAGCTTTTCTTAAACCAATATAAGCTAAGAATACCCAAAGATAACGCATTGGCATACATACAGAATTTAATTTGTTTAATTGTGCTAATACTCCGGCAGCACCACTACCACCAAGAATTTGAATTAAAATAATACTTCCTGATAAAACAACAACCATTTTAATACCATTGACATAAGCACCATATTTATTTTGTTTTAATAATTTAGATGGAATGAATTGTCTTGCATCTTCATTATCTAATAACATTCTAAGTGGGGCGTCAATACTTATTACTAATGTTGAGAATTGACCAATCATATTACATAATGCGTAAATAATTAATAATGCATCACCCATATGATAGTATTGACCTAATTTTTGGAATGACCAATATGAACCATTTGAAACATATGAGTTGAATGATTCAGCAGAACCATTAATAACACTTGGATCAAACATCATACCCATTGCAATTGTTCCTAAAATAGCACATACCATAACCATGATTGCTAGTGCAATCATCCCTTTTGGGAATCCTTTCGAAGGATTTTCTACTTTATTTACATAAGGTGAAATTTTTTCACATCCACCAACAGCAAAAACTAAAATAGAAAGTGATGTAAAGTAATTTACATTAAATTGTGGAACGATTTTGTCAAAGCTAAAATCTAATGATAAATATCCACCATTTGGATTAATTGCTGGAGCAGCAAACATCATTAAGATATATAAAATTGACATTACGAACATACTTGTTCCTGCAAGTGTTGCTAACTTTTTAAGTGGATTTAACCCTCTACTAGCAAACCAGCAGAAAAATAAGAATACTGCAAGTGTAGCAAGTTGTACATATAATGTTGGAAGTGAGTCATAAAATTCAGCATTTCTAAAAACTGCCCAACTTAATGCTTTTAAACCTCCACTACCTTTACTTGCAATATAAGTAACGTGACATGCCCAGTATGTCCATCCAGCATAGTAAGCAAGTTTAGGACCAAATGTTTCATGAACCCAAGAACTTACTCCTCCACCAGAATTTTTAAATGCAGACCCTAATTCCCCTACCATTAATGCGTAAGGTACAAAGTAAAGTGCAAACATTAATATCCAACTAAAAATAACTTGGATACCATTAAAGTAGATAAAGCCATTTAAAACGTTTCCAAATCCCCAAACAGTAGAAAACGCCATGAAAGCTAAACCATACCACTTGATTTTTTTTGAATCTTCCATGATTTTACCTCCGTATTTTTTGAATAACTTAAGGCCGTTTATTCTTTTATAAAATACAAATATTGTACTTCACAATAAACAATTATATCGTATTATGTCGATAAAAGCTATATATTTTAATTTATTGTTCTTATTTTTAGACATTTACCCATAAAATGTCTAAAAAATCACACAATTTGATTTAAAACCAATATTCTATTTTTATCATCAATAAATTTTTATTATTAGTTATTCTATTTTAACACCAAATATTTGCAGTTTAATTATTTTTCTGTTCATCAAAAAAATAAACGAATTGCTACAATAATAACAAGAGGTGAACAATATGGAAAATACATTATATTTTAAAGACATGTCTCATTGTGATCAAAATAATTATCCTAAAAAAGTCTACAAAGTAGAATATTCTAAAATGTTAATAGAAATTTTAGATACTGATCACATTCAAGGTAGACCCTTCTATTTTAGCAGTCCTCACTTACGTGATGAATTTATCCAACATATGAAAGATCATATTTTAAGAATCAATTATGAAGAATTAGAAGATATCCAACTTTATTGGAAGAAAAGCAGATCATATTAAAAAGAGCATCTGCTCTTTTTAATATTCTATAATTCCATTGATATCTTAACAATCTTATTAAAATAAGTATCAAATGAATTATTCTTTTTTAATAAATGATTTTTTATTTTACCATCTTCAATATAATACATTTGAGATGAATAAGCCGCATCTAAAGGATCATGAGTAACCATAATAACTGTAATATTCTTTTCCTTGTTGACCTTTTCTAAATATTGCATCAATTGTTTAGAACGAACACCATCTAAATTGCCTGTAGGTTCATCAGCAAAAATAATCTTTGGATGCATAACAAGTGTTCTTGCAACAGAAATTCTTTGACTTTGTCCTCCTGAACATTCAAAAGGATATTTATCTAAAAGATCATCGATTTCTAAATCCTTAATGATACCTTTAAAATCTTCTTCATCTATTTTTTTACCTGCGAGTTTTAGTGGTAACGTAATATTTTCTTGAACTGTCAAAGTATCTAATAAATTAAAACTTTGAAAAATAAATCCAATATTTTCTTTTCTAAAATGAGCTTTTTCAGTTTCAGACATTTCATAAATATTTTTACCATAAATAAAAAGTTTACCTTTTGTTAAATCATCAATTGTTGATAAAATATTAAGCAATGTTGTTTTCCCTGAACCACTTTTACCCATAATTGCAATAAATTCCCCTTCTTTAATATCTAAAGAAACTTGATCTAATGCTAATTTAGGATTTAAACTTAAAGGATTATAGATTTTTGTTAGTAATTCTGTTTTTATAATTGTTTCCATGTTAAAACACTTCTCCCTTCTTTATAATAAGCTATAAACCACATCATCAACATCGGTAAAATATAAACAAAACAAATAAATAGTATATTTGTTGGTAATATATGCCTAAAAATCAATGTAATTGTTAAAGTTAATATATATAAACTAATACTTACAAAAAGTGTCATATAAAAGAGTGAAATTTCTTTTTGCGAATATTTTTTGATTATTTGTACATCATATCCTAAGGTATATAACTTTTTATAAGTTTGTTTATTTTCTATACGTTTAATTTTTAATCTCTGATATATAATGTAATTTAAAATCATACTTGTAAAAATATACATGAATAAAAACTCTATAAAGAAGCCTTTTTGATTAAGATAAATATAAATCATTAGTGGCATCGTAAGATTGATTAAAACACTTAATAAAATCAACATTCCCATTTGATTAATAATAAAGATGTAGTTTTTTAACATGACTAATGTTTCTCCTTTAATATCTTTTTTTAAAAGTATGACTTGAATCATTCTAGGTAACGTATATTTAATAATTCCATTAACACCAAAAACACAAAGTGAAAGAGGAACGATTAGATCTATCTTTAAAGTAGATGTTAAAATGATATATAAACCATATAAAAATAAAGCAACATACAAAAATTCTTTAAATAAACTCTTTGTTTTTATTTTATAAGAAATCATTTCATCCCCTTTTATTAAATGCGTCGTAGGGGTTTGAATAATGTATCTAAACTCTACAAAAATAATGACTAAGATCGTTAAAAAGAAAAAAGCAAGTGTATCTAAATAACTTTTTCCAAAGAAAACAAAAACCATTTTTTCTTGTAAATAAAATGAAAGAAATTTAAATAAAATGGGTGTAATAACCATACTTAATAAAGTAAATAAGATAAATGAAATAATTAAAATCATTATCATTTGTATCATAAAAAATAAAACTATTTCTTTTGTTGTATATCCAAAAATCTTTAATAGACCTAATATCTTAGAATGCATCTTATTATAATAATTCGTAGAATAAACAACTACATAAATACAAATCAACATAAAAATTAAAATCACTGTCAATCTAAAAAGTTCCATAAAGAAGGCTGCTAAATCATCTGTCTTTAAAGGTGGATTAAGCGTTGTATTATAAAACATACTTAAAATCAAACTCAGTAATAGCATTGCTCCTGTAATCACTCCAATCATACTGATATTCTTTTTGATTTCTTTAAAAAAGTATTTATATGTAAAATCAAACATATTTTTATCTCCTTTCCTTGATTTTCTTCTCTTTACATCTTCAATCTAGACTATAGAGTCCCTCTATACTCAAGTGTTTTTTTGATTTTCATAAAAAAAGCTGAGATTTTACTCAGCTTAACTGTTTTATTGTTCTTTTCTTTTAATAAACCATAACAATATAATTCCTACTAATAAACTCATTGCTATTCCTATAGCCATTAATTGATAATTATAATAGGAACTTCTTACATGACCAATAACCTTTGTAACAGGATGAGTACTCGCTATTAACCAACTAAATACACATCCTATAAGTACAACAAATATAGGAACTTTTTTCATAGTAATCACTCCTCGCTTGTTTTTAACATATTTCCTTCATTATTTATTTTCATTAAAATGATAAATGTAACACAGGGTACGACCAAAATAATTAAATTCACAATCATCAAAACACTCAATGATCTTTCTATAATTATACTTGCTAATATATGATATTGTAAGTAGAAAATACCCATTACTGAAACTTGCGCTAAAACAATAGATAGCAAACAATAATTAATTCTTTCTTTTAAAATAAGCTTTAAACATTGCTTTTTATTGAATCCATTGACAAGCAACAATGCGTATTGATAACGCCTTGTGACAACATCAAATATTCCTATGATAAAACATGAAAGTACAAAGAGTATAAATATGATCTTTGAAAAATTGTAAATCATTTCAAAACCAAATGATGTTGTTTGATTTAGAATCATAGAAGATACTGGATTGTAAACTTTAATTTGTTGATCGTGTTTTTTAATAAAATCTGTCACTGCCTGGATATTCTTATATGAATTTATTTTTAAGATATAGACATTTGATTGATACGAGGCATCAGGTATACATTGATTGATGATTTTTTGATAGAGATTTTGTGATATATAAATGATATTTTCAGTTGATTTCGTATAACGATTCCCAATATCTTTATCAACAGTATCTGCATTTGAAAGTTCAAAAGGAATTTCAACAAATTCAAACTCATTATTTTTTAATATTTGCATTGTTCCAGTCAAATGAATATGTCCTTTTATTTTTTGATAAAGAGAATAAGAAATATAAATCTTGTCTGTATTTATTTTTTGTTTATCAATTGAAAATACATGGTTATTACTCCTTTTAACTGTTTTCATTTTCTTATAATAGGGTTGTACGACCACTGTTTCTTTAAAAGATGAATCATTGACTGTCACATGAGCTACATTCCATTCAAAAAAGGGAGAAATATTTTGAATCATATGATTTTGTGACAAATCTTGTACAAGTGTTCTAGAAACTGGCATTCCAGCCATATCATAAGCATTTCCACCATTCTTATAAGAAATCCTTAATTCATTATCAATCGCTTTATTAATCATTCTTTCTGTTTCTTTTTGATAATAGGCTTGAAAACACATCATATAAGTCATAATGATCATCAAAAAAGAAATGATGATATTTCTTTTATTATGTATTTTATTTGATTTTTGTGCATGTAAATAATAATTAAGTGGAAATGTTTGAATTGTTTTTCTTGCAATCAAATTCTTATTTTCTTTGATGATATTTTTCTTTAATAGAATTTGTTGATTTTCAATATGATAGTGTTTATCTGCAATCTCTAACATCTCTAAATCATGAGAAGCAATGACAACTGTTTTATGATATTTATAGCATAGATCATAAATGATTTTTCTCATACGTCTTCTATTTTCATCATCTAAATACGCTGTTGGTTCATCTAAAAAAATGATTTTTGGATCTTTCATCATACAACATAAAATCAATAATCTTTGTTTTTGTCCTCCTGATAAAACTTTTACTTCACCATTTAAATCAATATTTAAATCAAGTTCATCTAATAAATTCATCATTTTGTCTTTCTTAAATTCAACTTCTCCTAATTGACTAAAGAATTCTATATTTTGAATGACTGATAAATCATTAAAAAGTCGGCAGTCTTGAAAAACAAAAGCTATTTTTCTTCTAAATGATTCTTCATCTAAATCAGACATTTTTTCATTTTCATAAATATATTCCTTATCTGCATAATCTGTAAGTCGTGCAAGTTCAAATAATAGAGTCGATTTACCCGAGCCGCTCTCTCCTGTAATCAATGTAATTTTTCCTGAATCAATTTTAATTTCTTGATCAGTAAATAAATCTTTATTCCTAAAAGATAAATTGATATGTTTCATTTCAATCATAGTTTCACCTTCTTAACAAAATACTTACTGTAAAATAAATACAAGATGTAAATGATAATAGAAACAGCTATTTGAATACTAAAGAAAAGTAATAAACTGATGATTAAACTTTGATCATTGACTGCAAAAAATCCCATCTTTCTTGCGATAAAAAAGCCCGGTATACCTAATGCAAGTGACAATAATAATTGAACAAGGCCATTTTCATTCACCAATGAATGAATATCCTTATCATTTAAACCGTAAACTTTTAATAGTTTCACTTCATTTTTACGATCATCAAGTGCATTGATTTGTACCATTGCATAAAGTACAATGGCTACTAAAACCACCATTATCATGTAGATATATCTACCTTTTCTTTCTTCTTTATAGATATCTGTCATATCAATGACTGAATTATATTGATCATAAGTTACAAGATTTTTAGAAATCTTTGTTATTTCTTTCTCTACTGTTTTTAAATTATTTATACGATCTACTTCTATAACATAGTTCTTACTATGATAAGGGGTAATTGTTGCATTTAATTCTTTAGCGTCCAATAAACTATCGGGTGTTTGATTATTGTATTGATTCAATAAACTATAAAATGATTTTTTTGGCATTAAAATAGTATATCCTGCACTCAAAAACTCATTATAGTAATCATCTACAGAAACGATATGATCTATTTCTAAATCAAGTTTTACTTTTTTAGTAAGGACTTGCGACATCTCTACCTTTAGCCCTGATTCATTCATTTCTCCTTGATAACTGTATTGTTGGACAGGTATATAGACCTCTACAGAAATCTTAAAGTTCTTTTCATCTTTATCTATACCTAGCTTATTAGCCAATGACTGACTGATAGCATTTCCTTTAAGCTTTTTACCATTTGATTTGATATTTTGAAAAGAATAATAAGGAGCCACAAGTGGACTACCATCTGTTAAATAATCAAAATTTACCTTGTTTCCTTGAAAGTAAACACTTGTCGTTGATACATTTTGCATCTGATTGATCGTATCAAAAACATCAAAAGGATAGACACCTTTAACATGCTTGATTGATTTAATTTGTGCGAGTTCATCATCACTAATATCAAGATTATTTTCCTGATCCCCTATAAAATAACCATCATTTCCAAAAAAAGCATCATTCATTTTTCCTGTATAGACTTCTGCTTTATTAGCTCTTTCTATACCATTTGCAAGCTGATTTTCTTGTAAAATACTGTCACTTATATTGGTAGAAATAGAAATTGTCATAATAAATCCTAATAACATCATCAATATAAATTGAAACCATTGTCTTTGATTTTTATATAAAAAATATTTTTTGATTCTTTGATGTTTTGTCTTTTCTATTTTTAAAACCTGTTGAACTTCTTTTATTTCCTGATGACAGTAAAGCTGCTTATTTTCTATTTCATAAACGATATCTAAATGTTCTATAAGGAAATCATCATGTGTCGTCATAATAATATATTTATTGTCTTTCTTTAGATTTTGTAAAATATTTAAAATAATTTCTTTATTTTCTTGATCTAAAGATGCCGTTGGTTCATCAATAATAATGATTGATGCATCTTTAAACATTGCAAGTGCTATTAAAAATCTTTTTCTTTGTCCTATGGACAAAGAAGAAGGAAAGTAGGATAAATCTATATTATCTAATCCTACTAAATGAAGCATTTCTAACATTTTATCTTGATCAAACCCTTGATTTTTTAATTGACTCATAAATTTAAAATGTTCAATTATCTTCATATTTTCAAAGAATGTTCCAAATTGATCAATATAGCTCACACAATTCAATAAATAATCTTCCTTGTTTTTATCAGTAATGACTTGTTCATCAATAGAAAGTGTTTGATTCTTGTATTGATATATTAATGCTTTTAAAAATGTTGTCTTCCCACATCCACTTTTTCCTATGATACCTGTTATTTTCCCTGGACATGTTTTAAAATTAGCATTCTTAAATATTATTTGTTTATCAAATTTAATATCTATTTGTTTCATTTCAATCATAACACTTCACCTCTTTCTGATTACATTGTAACAATCTTCAATAAAATGATAATATCTTTAGGACGTTTGACCATTTTATAAGGATAATTGACATAAAAAATACCTGTCATCGACTGACAGGTATTAATAGTGAAATATTTATATTTTGATTTTCATGAATAATTTTTATACTTCCTTGATATCTTTTTAGAATTAATTTTAATGTATCATATTTCACACGATCAATATTTTCAATCCCTTGATTAATAAACATCGTGATTTCAAATGCACATTCATCTTGAATAACTTTTATTTCTAACTCATTGTTTTGAATACAGCTCATTGCTATATCAAAAAGATAATTAATAATAATATTTAAATGTTCATCTTCAATAAAGGAAACATCTTGAATTGAAACTATTATCGTAGGTGTGATATGTTCTAGTTTTAATTGTTCTAATTTCATATTCATAAAGGAATCAAAGAGTTTATTTCCAGAAATAATGATCATTTCTTCTTGATTAAGTACAGCTATTTTTTGATCAACAATTTGATTGATTGTTTCAAATTCTTTTTCTTTAATTGCTTGTTTCATTTGAAGATAATCATATTTTAAATCATGTTTTAATTTATATAATTCATTATTCTTTTTTTCAAGATAAGCATAATTTTGTTGATCATTTTTAAAATAGTTAACGGCTTGATTCAGTAATTGTTGTTCATGATTTAACTTCGTATATTTAAAAAACATATAGTATGAAATGACGATGGTAATAACTAATGTTGTAAGAATGATTAGATGTCGGTTGACTCCTAAAATTTCTAGAAAATCATAATACAAAATATGGTAAATACAAAGTGTACTCATGGAAATCATCATTAATAAATTCCAATAGATATTTTGATTATCTATTGGATAACGTTGTTTAATATAAACCAATAAAGAAATAACTATAATATAAATAAGTAACGAAATAAATGTATAAAATGGAAAGATAGCTATAATATCTTTAACAACTAATAAAAAAGAAAGATAAAATATGATTTCTGTAATTCTTCTTTCTAATGTATACAGTAGAAAAAAACATAAGCATTCTAAAAACAAAATATCTTGTAATAATAAAGATGAGCTCATCATCATTACTAATCCATTAATAATGATTGAAACACCTATATATTTTTTAAATATATCTTGAGGTATATTTAAAAGAAATATTAAAGCAATTTCTATACAACTTAAATATAAAAAAAACATTATTGGATATACCTCCTATAGGTATGATATTTTTCAATGAGATCTTTTGCTTTTCTAGAGACATTGAATGTATATTGGTTTAAAAGCGTAACTGATTGATGATTTATCTTAGTTACATATTTGAAATTAATAATGGTATAGGAATTAATTTTATAAAAAGCAATATTTGAACAAAAATGTTCAGCACATTTTTTTAAAGTCGTATATTGTTGAAATTCTTGATCTTTAGTATAAAATGTACAAATATTTCTATGAGATTGAATATAATAAATATCTATATAACGAATATATTGATGATTTTTTTCATCAATCAAATAATGCTTATTGCTTTCTGCTTCATCTTTTTCTATTTTAGAAAGCAATCTATTAAAATCTTCTTCATAAAAAGCTTTTCTAATAAAAAAATAAAGATGAATATCAAAACAATCATAAACTAGCGCTTCATTCGCAGATACAAAAATAATCTTTGTCTGTTTATTTTTAACTTTTTTAGCAAGTTCAATCCCACTTACTTGTAATAACATAATATCT
>OLOD01001456.1_pt1 | contig 14833 bp, 10 predicted proteins | sample 1671921 | NCBI WGS metagenome assembly OLOD01 (sample SAMEA3136626, study PRJEB25190) | human gut metagenome | biome: human gut; feature: human-associated habitat; material: faeces | place: Austria | collected 2013
TCAGTCTTTCCTTGATGATCTGCTCAAGATCCGGGAACGCACCGCCACAGATAAAAAGGATATTCTTTGTATTGACTGTAGTGAGCGGAACCATCGCATTCTTACTGTTGGCTCCTACCGGCACTTCCACTTCGCTGCCTTCTAACAGCTTTAACATTCCCTGCTGTACGGATTCTCCGCTGACATCTCTCTGGCTGGTATTCTTCTTCTTCGCAATCTTATCGATCTCATCGATAAAGATAATTCCCTGTTCCGCCTTATCTACGTCGTTGTCCGCAGCTGCAAGGAGCTTTGATACTACACTTTCAATATCATCCCCTATGTAGCCGGCCTCGGTAAGAGAGGTCGCATCTGTAATTGCAAGCGGCACATCCAAAAGTTTTGCCAGTGTCTTTACCAGATACGTCTTTCCAGAGCCGGTAGGTCCGATCATCAGCATATTGGATTTCTCGATTTCAATCTCATCCATTGTATCCGTTGCCACTCTTTTATAATGATTGTATACAGCAACCGACATTACCTTCTTGGCGTATTCCTGTCCTACTACATATTCATCCAGTTTCGCTTTGATCTTATGCGGAGCAGGAATATCCTTGATATTCAGGATCGGTTCTTTTTCTTCTTCCGGCTTTTTCTTTTTCACACGCTGGCTCTTCGGGATCTGTGCATCCATGTCTCCAAATCCCATCATCGGTCCCATGTTCATAAACTGGCTGTAATCCATCCCGCCAAAATTCATATTGTTCATTGCATCAAAGCTTTTTTGCATACAGTCCGGACACACGCAGATATTGTTCGGAAGATCGATCATCTTTCCGGTCACACTCTCCGGTCTGTGACAGATGAAGCAGACCTTTTCATAGCGATCTTCGTTATTTTCTTTTTTATCTGTATTTTCTACCTCACCGGTTACTTTCTCAACTGTCTTGTCCTTCTGGTCATTTTCTGCCATTGGCTGGTCCTCCTTTTTTCGGTCGTATTCAGACAGATTCCTCTGTTCTTCTTATTCGATTTCCACCCCTGCAAGTTCTATAAACTCTTCCTCTGAAATGATCGGCACTCCAAGTTCTTTCGCCTTCCTGTTCTTGGAAGAAGCAGACTCTACATCATTGTTGATCAGATAATTTGTCTTCTTCGTTACAGATCCGGTCACTTTTCCACCCATCTTCTCAACCAGTTCTTTTACCTCATTCCGGTTTGCAAAATGATTCACGCTGCCAGTGATAACGAAACTCATACCTGCAAATTTCTGTTCCTCTGCCATCTCTTCCGGCTGGATCTCCAGTTCTCCGAGAAGGAGCTTAAATTCTTTTTTTCTTTCCTCTGATATAAAATATTTTACAAATGCCGCCGCAAGCACCGGACCTACCCCCTGGATATCACTCAGTTCTTCTTCCGATGCTCCTGTCATTTTTTCCACATCATTTTTAAAATGGCGGCAGATCAGTTTTGCATTTGCGAGACCGATTCCTGCAATCCCAAGTCCATATACCACTTTAGCAAGTGTTGTGCTTCTCGCCTTATCCACGCTTGCGATCAGGTTCGCATAGGATTTTTCTCCAAAGCCTTCCATCGTCTGAATTTCTTCCTGATAGGAATCCAGATGGAAGATATCTCTGTATTTGTGAATGAATCCTCTCGCAATAAATTTCTCCAGTGTCGCCTCAGAAAGCCCGTCAATATTGAGTGCATCCCTGCTGACAAACAATGCAAAGGATTTGATTCTTTTTGCCTGACACATCGGATTTGTGCAATACAACGACTTTGCATCATTCATCTGACGGATCTCCGTAGCTCCACCACAAACCGGACAGACTTTCGGGATCTCAATATTATCACTGCCGGTCAGATTCTTTGCAATCTGCGGAATGATCATATTCGCTTTATAGACTTCGATCGTATCCCCGATTCCCAGATGCAGCTCCTCCATAATACTTAAATTGTGTACACTTGCACGGCTTACCGTTGTTCCTTCCAGCTCTACCGGTTCAAAGATCGCTACCGGATTAATAAGCCCTGTTCTTGATGGACTCCATTCAATTTCCAGAAGGTGCGTCTCGCGGATCTCATCTGCCCATTTGAAAGCGAAAGAATCACGTGGGAATTTTGCCGTTCTCCCAAGCGACTGCCCATACGCAATGTCATCATATACAAGAACCAGACCATCTGACGGAAAATCATTTTCTACGATCTTTTCTGCAAAAAATGCAACCTTCTCATCCAGTTCTTCCCTTGTCACCAGATAATGCTCCACCACATCAAATCCCTGATGTTCCAGCCAGTCAAGCTGTTCTTTTCTGGAATTGTGGAAATCCACATTTTCTGCACGTACCAGGGTAAATGCATAGAATTTTACGTTTCTCTGTGCCGTGATCTTGTTGTTCAGCTGGCGGACAGAACCACTGCACAGATTCCGTGGATTTTTATATTTTGCATCTACATCTTCAATCTCTTCATTGATCTTCTCGAAGTCATGATATCCGATCACCGCTTCTCCTCTTAAGATCAATTCCCCCCGGTAAGCGATCTGCACCGGTAGATTCTTGAATACCTTCGCATTGTTTGTAACCACTTCACCGACTTCTCCGTTACCGCGTGTGACCGCTTTATAAAGCTTTCCGTCACGATAAGTCAGCACGATCGTCAATCCGTCCATCTTCCAGGACATCAATACTTTCTGACTGCCAACGAAGTTCTTAAGCTCTTCTACTTCTTTCGTCTTATCCAGTGAGAGCATCGGGCTTTCATGCCTTTCTTTTGGGAGTTCACTGACAACTTCATATCCGACATTTACCGTCGGACTGTTCGACAATGTAATTCCCAGTTCTTTTTCCAGATTCTGCAGTTCATCATACAATCTGTCATATTCGTAGTTGCTCATGATCTCCTGCGCATCCTGATAATAAGATCTGGATGCTTTATTCAGAAGTTCTACTAATTCCAGCATTCTCTCGTTCTTTGACTGTCCCATATAATTCCTTTAACTCCTGTTCTGTTAATTCTCTTACCTGTCCCGGTTTCAGATCTCCAAGTTCCACGTTCATGATCCGTATCCTTTTTAACACATCCACCTTATATCCGAGCGCTTCGCACATGCGCCGTATCTGTCTGTTCAATCCCTGTGTCAGAATAATGGAAAATGTATATTTCCCGGTCTTTTTTACTGTACAGGGTCTGGTCACCGCATCCAGATTCTTTTCTTTGTCTCTGATGTGTACTCCCCGGCTCATCTTCTCAATAAACTCCGGAGTAACTTCTTTGTTTACTCTGACCTTATATTCTTTCTCATGTGCATATCTTGCGCGCATCATGCCGTTGATCAGATCTCCATCATTTGTCATGATCAGAAGCCCTTCCGAATCTTTATCCAGTCTTCCTGCATAGGTGATGCGTACCGGATAATTGAGGAACCGGATGATGTTCTTTTTCTCCCTTTTATCTTCTGTACAAACAATCCCGGCAGGTTTGTACACTGCCAGGACCGTTTTTTCCGTTTTGCTTTTGACCACTTTTTTTCCGACACGGACCTCCTGTCCGTCTTCTACTTTCATGCCGGGAGCTGCTGTCTTTCCATCCACAGTCACAATTCCCGACTCGATCAGCCTGTCTGCCTCCCTTCTGGAACAGACACCGGCTTCGCTTAAATACTTGTTCAATCTAATCATTCTGCAATACCCCGCTGATACTGTTATCCTGCACAAATGTATTACCGTTATACAGGAACAGAACACTTGTGATCTTATTTTTCTTCATAACTTCTCTGATATCATCATAATAATATCTTGGATCAACCACTATGATCTCTCTGTAATATGCCGTCAGAAACGGAATTACACTATTCGCATAGGAATCTTTTACAAGCAACAGTCTATCTGTTGTATCTGCCGTCGTTCTGATATCCAGGACGGGATAATTACCGCCAAGAAATAATGCATATTTATCCTTTTCTTTCAACTTGGATGTATCGTATAACGTTGCTGTTTTCTTTTTTTCATTCACGTTATTTACAACTACCTGTGGTGCTGTTTTCAGATCATCCGGTGCGTAGATATAGATCGGCTCATTATAGTCTGTTTCATAGCCGCTTGTCGCCGATAAGGTTCCGTTAAATGAATTCGTCACTGCATAAGATTTCATAGCCGGTGCTTTCGATGTATCCAGTTTCATAGCCGCAGCCAGCGCCTGATATCCATAGTAAGCACCAAGCGCCGTCCAGTGATGATCCGTATGGTAATATATCTCTTCTGCTCTGTGCTTTTTCAATGTATCTTCCACATTTACCCACTGAAAAGCTGTCCCAAGCGAAGCCTTTATTTTCTGAAACTGTTTATCCTGATCTTCTGTCACTGCACAATACGGAAGTTTGTCCGACTCAATATTTGCAGCATTCGGTACCAGCATCATATACATCGGGATATCTTTATATGTCTCCTGAAACTTTTTCATTGCATCCAGATTTGCTTTCAATTGTTCTTCATCCGGTCTGGCTATATCCTCTAACAGATAATGATCCTTTCCTTTAAATACACCATTTGCCTTACGTTTTCCTGCGATCAGATCAATACGGCTCTTTAAAGCTACCCAGAAATCTCTTCCCGCAAACTGATCCGATACATAAGATTCATACTGTTTCATCCATCTTCCGCTTTCAATACCGGAAATCGTAAGCTTAGGTCTCTGTTCCAGTGCCCGGTTTTCTTTTACCGAAAATTCCCTGTCAGCAGTTGCAATATTTACCACGAAGAAGATAACCATCATTACAATAAACAGCAATGCAATTACTTTATTTCTCTGTTCTTCTCTTTTTCTTTCCCATTTCTTTCTCGACTGTCTCATCTTTGCTCCTAGAATCTGAAATACAGGAACGGATTATAGGTCTCCGTTACCAGATATGCAATACAGACAATAAACAACGCAGCATATACCACACTGTTAATGATTGTTGTATTCCATTTTTTTGTTCTTAACATATGCTCGTATCTGAAATGAACCAGCGGCGTAGAGCCAAATATCAGGATCAGCCACAGGATCAGGTTGCTTGTAAGAAGATACATACTCTCTCTGTCTGCAAAGCCATGTGCACCTGCACCAAACATCACTCTGATATAATCTGCTGCCTGTCCGAATGAAGAGCTGAAAAACAATACCCAGCCGATCACAACCAGAACAATACTGTAAATATGACGGACTACATCCGGAAGTCTGTCCAGTACCGGCGACAGGAGATATTTTTCAATGATCAGGATCACCCCATAATAGAGTCCCCATGCCACGAAATTCCATGCAGCTCCATGCCATAATCCGGTCAGAAACCATACGATCAGAAGATTCCTGATGTGTTTGATCTTCGATACCCTGTTTCCTCCCAATGGAATATACACATAATCCCTGAACCAGCTGCTCAGCGAAATATGCCATCTGCGCCAGAACTCCGTAATACTCTTAGACACATATGGATAGTTAAAGTTCATATTGAATTCAAATCCAAACATCTTACCGAGTCCGATCGCCATATCCGAATATCCACTGAAATCAAAATAAATCTGGAACATATACGCAAAAGCTCCAAGCCACGCCGTCATCACGGCTATATTACCTTTCGCAAGTCCGCTTACCTCTGTAAAAATCATCCCTGAGGTATTCGCCAGTAATACTTTCTTCGCAAGTCCTCGGATAAAATACATGCTTCCTTCTCCGAATTTTGTCCTTGAGACTTCTCTGGACGCAAGCTGTTCATCTACATCTGCATATTGCACGATCGGTCCCGCAATAAGCTGCGGAAACATCGTTACATATAATGCAAAATTAGGAAGATTCGTCTGTACTTTTACATTTCCCCGATATACATCAATGATATAGGATAATATCTGGAATGTATAAAAGGATATTCCAATCGGAAGCGGCAGTGCATGATAAGAAATATGTACCGGAAGTATCCCGTTCAATGTGTCCAATACAAACCCTTCATACTTAAAAAATCCAAGTACTGCCAGATTAATGATAAGGTTAAAAACCAGGCTCCGCTTTGCAGCTCTCTTATCCTGCAGATTCCTTGCAATATCCAGTCCACTGAAATAATTAAACAATATGGACAGTAGCATCAGAAACAGATATACCGGTTCCCCCCATGCATAAAACACCAGACTCGCCAGCAATAAGATCACATTCCGGAATCTTACCGGCAACAGATAATATAAGATCATCACAGCCGGCAAAAATGTAAATAAAAAAACAATACTGCTAAATAACATCTCTCTAATTCCTTTTTATTAAATACTCTTCTTAAATGCCGCATCGATACGGTCTGCATCCTTTGAAACTGCCAGCAGCACATAACGTCCTTTGGTCTCAATAATTGCAGCATGTATCAGCTTTGTTTGTTCTACACCATAACCTTCAAAATTCTTTTCCTGTGTATTTACACGACTTTCCACTGCCTTTTCAACCGTCTCGATCTGACTTTCGTTTTTTACCTTTATTACGAGTATTTCATTCACACTCATAACGTCATCCGGAATATACAGACTGATTCCTTCATAATCATTGGCATTCAGACTGTAATATTTTTTCAGATCCTGTGTTGTGCCTTTTTTCATTCCTTCTAATTTTACGGCTTTTGTGATATTCTTTTCAATCGTGTCTACGGATACGGTATTATCCCCTTCCCGGGTCACAAGAAATACTACATAAATGATCAGGAGGACTACCATCAAATATTTTAACAGGTTAATCCTGTCTAATTTTCCGTTTTTCATTATAATTCTGCAACCTCCGCCATATGATTTACCCATTCTTTATAATAACCGGTTGACATATGGATTCCATCACCGGCATAATACTCCTGTTTCACCAGCTCTGTATTATCAATAAATGTTACTTTCTCTTTTTCACATAATTTTTTTAATTTCTGATTGAACTCCGGAATTTTTGCATAGACAGAATTCTGATCAATTGCAATCTGCGCTGTCGGAAGTATACTGTTAACATATATTTTCGTATCCGGCAGTGATTTTTTCAGATCTCTGATCACCGGCCTGTATGCTTTTATGAATCCATCCGCATCTCCATTCTGCGCTCCGACATCATTCATCCCGTAAGAAAGGAATAATACTGACGGTTTCATCTCTTTTGCCCTGGCAATATGATCTGCCAGTTTTTCATTATCCCCCGCCGACACACCGGCTCCACGGTCTGCCTGTACATTTGCCTGATCCAACACACCATATTCGTACAATCCCTGTGTGATGGAATCCCCCAGGACCAGACAATCTGCAAATTTTTCGCTTGCCGGCTGTTCTTCTGCATCCTGTTCTGTCTCACGTTCCTGCGTTTCTAACTCCTTAATCTTTTTATCTGCCTTAGACACATCCATCTCATCCATCGTCTTCAGGATCTCTGTGCCCTTCTTTGTATCCTTCTGTGGATTACTGAGCCTGCGCGCCACCGTAATCCCGCCAATCACCAGAATAGCAACCGCAACGATCACTGCAGTCTGAAGTACCCGGTCTTTTTCTTTCTCACTTTTTATTTCACTTTTCTGCTCCTCAGGATTCACCTCCTGAGTCTCTTCTTTTTCTTCATAAATTGAAGTTTTACTCTCTATATCCACGAAATCTTCTCCTCTTTCGTTTCTCTGTTGATCCTAAATATGTATATCCAATTTATTTTACTGTTTTTCTTTTTGAATGTCAATTTATATCCTCTTTTCTGTCGTCTTTTGTGCTATAATGTTGAATACATTTCATTATACCTGAAAGGGGAAAATGATCATATAGATTAACAGGAGGTTTTCCTTATGAATGTATACCAGTTATCAGCCAAAAATTGCATGTCGCATCTGCTCTTAAAAGACACTTTCGACAACTTTTCTTTCATAGAAGGCGAGATCACGACCTTCAACAAATTTACCATCAGCGGCTTTCTCCAGGAAGACTTCTTTGATGAAAAACCTGAAGAAACCTACTCCCGCTGGAATAAAACCCGAGACTTCTGCTTCCAGATCATCCGCGGTAAACGCACTCCATTGGGATTCAAGATTGTCCTTGCGCTTCCGGAAGATCAGATCCCGTACTTTCTGACCACCCACGGTCTCACCGGATACCGCCCGGAAGAGATCCGGGGACTGTACCTGAACTTCCACTACGATGGACATCACTTACAATGTATCACCGGAACTTCTCTGAACACTTTCACCATGGACAAATCCATCGAAAGAGAATGGGATCAGGAAGTAAAAAACATTTTAAAATCCAGATCCATTGAAGGTGACTACTGATCTGCAGTTTCCGATATAAACAGAGCCGTGCCGCCATGGATTTTCCTTCCACAGCCGCACGGCTCTTATTTTTCATTCCGCCAATCTTAACTTCAAATCTTTACTTTGTAAGCAGCATCATGATCTCATTACTTCTCTGCACAAACGCAGTCATCTCTTCCGGACTGAGCGGCTTATGTGCCAGCATTGCCAGATCATATAACTGTTTGCAGATAATACTTGTGTTCTCACTGTCTTTATGTTCAACTACATACTGAACCAGCGGATGATTTGCATTCAGGATCAGTGTACTTGTTGTACCCATATCCATTCCGTTCATGCCATACATTTTCATCATTTCCTGCATACGACGGTTTTCTTCGGATAACGTCATCATAGAAGCAACATTTTCATCTTTCAGTTTCTCGATTTTAACATCCAGATTCTCGTTTCCAAGCTCTTTGCGGAAAATCTCTACCAGACTGTCAGATTTCTTCTGGAATGCTTCCTTCTCTTCTTCGGCAACTTCTTCCTTTGCACCTGCTGTTACATCGGCGTCGATTCTCTGGAACTTGATATTCTGATTACGCTGCTCTAATTGTGTGATAAACGGCGAATCAATGTTGTGTCCTAAGATTACCGCATCCATGCCCTGATTCTTGAACATGTTAATGTACTGGCTCTGCTGGATCTCGTCCGTCACATAATAAATAACTGTCTTATCCTCTTCTTTGTTCTCAGTATTCTGATCATCTGTCTTGGCATTCTGATCTTCCACTGTTCCTCCATTTGCCTCGATGCAATCTTTCAATGTCAGATATTTGTGATCCAGATTCTTAAACAGAACCGCATCTTTCATCTTGTCACAGAATTTTTCATCTTTCAGGCATCCGAACTTGATGAACGGACTGATGTTATCCCAGTATTTCTCATAATCTTCTCTCTTTGTCTTACACATTCCGGAAAGCTTATCTGCAACTTTCTTGGAAATGTACTCCGATATCTTATTGACGAATCCATCATTCTGCAGTGCACTACGCGATACGTTCAACGGAAGATCCGGACAGTCGATCACTCCCTTTAATACCATCAGATATTCCGGAATAACTTCTTTGATATTATCTGCGATAAATACCTGGTTATTATATAATTTGATCGTTCCTTCAATAGAATCATACTCTGTGTTGATTCTTGGGAAGTACAGGATTCCCTTTAAGTTAAATGGATAATCCATATTAAGATGAATCCAGAACAACGGCTCTTTGTAATCCATAAATACTTTGCGATAGAAGTTCAGGTAATCCTCGTCACTGCATTCATTCGGATGCTTTGTCCACAGTGGATGAATATCACTTAATGAAACCGGACGCTTTTTAATCTTTACTTTTTCTTTGGCAGGTTCCGTCTCTACCATCTCTTTTTCGCCGTTTTCATTCTCTTTTTCTTCCATCTTGGCATCTTCGTGAATATGTTCGATCACTTCATCGTCATCTTTCAGATCAGCTTCATCAATGGTCTCATATTCCGGTTCTGCATTTGCCTTGGAAAGGAAGATTTCTACCGGCATAAAGGAACAATATTTTTCCAGAACTTCTCTCATTCTGTATTCATTTGCAAACTCCAGACTGTCCTCATTCAGATACAGTGTCATAGTGGATCCGACTTCCTGTTTGCTGCCTTCTTCCATCTCATACTCTGTTCCGCCGTTGCTTACCCAGTGTACCGGCTTTGCCCCTTCCTTATAGGAAAGGGTATCGATATGTACTTCGTCAGCTACCATGAATGCAGAATAGAATCCAAGACCGAAGTGTCCGATCATATCATCCTCTGTTGTCTTATCTTTATATTTTTCAAGGAACTGTGTTGCTCCGGAAAATGCGATCTGTGTAATGTATTCTTCTACTTCATCGGCTGTCATTCCAAGACCATTATCTGTAAATTTCAGAGTCTTTTCTTCTGGATTGACTTCAACTTTGATCGCCGGTTTATAATCATCCGGCAACTGGTATTCACCCATCATATCCAGTTTCTTCAGTTTTGTGATTGCATCACATCCGTTGGATACCAACTCACGTGCGAAAATATCGTGATCGGAATATACCCATTTTTTAATAATCGGGAAAATGTTTTCACTGCTGATTGACAAACTACCTTTCTTTGCTGCCATTGTAAATCACTCCTATTTCTACTTTTTATATTTCTATCATATTAGTGACAAAAGGTACTGCTTCTTCTGTCAGCAGACACCTTTTTGCTACATTTTTTCATCTAAGTGATATGATAATACTGCTTATTTTAAAAGTCAATAGAAAATTAGCACTCTTTCAAAAAGAGTGCTAACAATTCTGTGAAATTTATAAACCGTTTATAAACTTTACTCTATACTTTTCAATGATTCTACCATGTCAATCTTTTTCAGTTTAAAATACATTACCCAGTTTACGAACAATGAGAACCCTATCGTAAATAAAAAACTGTAGATATAACTCTTCAGATAAATACTCCGGCCAAACATTGCCGCATCCACTTCTACTGTCTGAATTACAAACAGATGCAGAATCTTACCGAATACAACACCTGCCACGGATCCGATCAACGTCAGCAGGATATTTTCACGGAATACATATTCTGCTACTTCCGTATCATAGAATCCAAGTACTTTCAAAGTCGCAAGTTCTCTCTGGCGTTCTGTGATATTAATGCTGTTCAGATTATAAAGTACCACAAATGCCAGCATTCCGGCTGAGACGATCAGTACAATGATCACCAGATTCAGACTGGCCAGCATATCATCCAGCTGATCTCTGATATCAAGCAGGTATGAGATTGTCAGTACCTGATCTTTTGACAGGATCTTTTCTCCCGCCTTTTTCACCTGGTCCTCCGAATATCCGTTCTTCGCCCGGAACATGATACAATTATATTTCACCGTCTTTCCAGATACCTTCTTGTAATACTGCGGTGTAAAATAGATATAATGTCCCATGTAATTTTCACAGATATGCGCAATCTTTACAGTGACACTCTTCTCCGTTCCCTTCTTCACTTTGATGGTATCCCCTTCTTTTACATTCAGAAGTTTCGCCGTCTTTTCACTGACAATTACTCCATCACCGGTGAGTGAATACGATTCTTTCGTCTTCCTGTCATGAAAATCCACATACTTTTCTGCAATTTCTGGATTTCCTAATATGCACTGGTACACGCTGAGTTTTTTACCGCCTCCGGATGCGGTCACACTCCGCATATCTGCCTCCATATAACTCTGAATATCTGAATCTGTTTTCAGATACTCCTTTAACTCTTCTTTCTCTGTCTTTGTCACATCATCTTTATAGAATATATGTCCATCATACAGCTGAATCTCTTCATACTGAATATCTGCGATCTCATATACAGAATCCCTCACTCCATATCCGACCAGCATCAGCGCCATACAACCGCCGATTCCGAATACGGTCATAAAGAACCGCTTTTTATAACGCATCAGATTCCTGATCGTGGATTTCCATGTGAAACTCATACGTTTCCAGATAAATCCGATTCTTTCCAGAAATACTCTCCGCCCTTTTTTTGGTGCCGGCGGCCGCATCAGCACTGCCGGTTCCGCTGCAAGTTCCTTATAGCAGGATGCAAGTGTTGCTCCCATAGTACATACAATGGAGGCTGCAGATGCCATTACCGCATAACTCATGTGGTATGGTACGTATATCTTCGGAATATGCGGATACATGATCTCATATGCATAGATAATAATGTACGGAAGGATTTTCTCTCCCACCAGTACTCCAAGGACACTTCCTCCTGCCGTTGCAAGGAATGCATACCCCAGATATTTCGATGCAATGGAAAAATTCCCGTATCCCAAAGCCTTCATAGTTCCTATCTCTATTCTCTGTTCCTCTACCATACGTGTCATACCGGTCAGACTGATCAATGCCGCAACAAGGAAAAACATAACCGGAAATACTTTTCCGATCGCACGCATACGGTCCGCATTTTCTCCGAATCCATCATATTCTATCAGTGTACTTCTATCATATACATACCATTTTGGATTCTTGATCTGACTGATCTGCTTACCGGCATCAGCAAGCTTTTTCTCGCCTTTTGCAATTTCTGCTTCCGATGTCTTCTTTCCGTCTTCATATTCTTTTCTGGCATCGGCAAGTTTTGCTTCATTTTCCGCAATTTCTGCCTCTCCTTTTTTCAGCGTCTGCTCCTGTGCTTCCAGTTCTGCTTTCCCTGCATCTAACTGTTTCTGCCCGGACTCTATACTTGCCACTGCACTGCTAAGCTTTGTTTCACTTGCATCCAGCTGCGCTTTTGCCTGATCCAGCTCTGCTTTTGCATTCGTAAGCTGCTGTTTTACAGCGTCCAGTTCGTTCTTCTTTGTCTGGTAATCCTGTTCTTTCGCATCCAGCGTCTGCTTTGTTTCCTGTGCCTGTGCTTCCAGCTCCCGGATCTTCTGCGTCAATTCCTGATCCTGTTCTGTTTCTCCGGACACCTGTGCTTTTAATGCTTCTATGTTCTTCAGAAGTGTCTGATATCCATCCCATCCCTGGTCAAGTTCTGCTCTGTATACGGCCAGCCCCTGTTCTCCTGTCTGGATCTGTTCCTGTGCTTCTGCATACTGTGCATCATAAGCTGCTTTTCCCTGTTCATACTGCTTTTTTCCCTGCTCCAGTTGTTGAAGACCATTTTGATATGTTTTCTTTGCCGCATCCAATTCCTGCTGCTTCGCCCGGATCTTCTTCCTCGCATCTTCCATCTGCGACTTCCCGCTTACGAGTGTTTCCTTTGCCTGTGAAATCTGCGTCTCTCCGTCTGTAATCTGCCTTTCCGCATCTGAAAGTTTCTGCTCTGATTCTGCTTTTCCGTCATCTAGCTTTTTCTGCGCCTTTTCAAGCTTTGTATTCGCTTTATCCAAAAGTTCTTCCTTACGGATCTTTCCTCTTTCTTCTGTGATTGCTTCCAACCGTTTTTTGACTGTCTTTACTTTCTGTTTATATGCACCGGTATATGCAGTCAGATCTTTTGCGTCCTGCACCTGCACATACATTTCCGTATATACATCCAGATGAAATGTTTTCTCCGGTACTACTACAAATCCGCTGACTATACCTGTTCCGATTGTTGTACTTCCGCGATTCAATGCTATGTAACACGGTGAATTCCCTTTTCCGACAACCTTTAGTTCATCCACCTTCAAGGTATCCGTCACCTTGTCATCCGTCCCGGACTTAAGCCTGATCGTCTCTCCGACTTTATACTTCATCTGATCATCTACCAGACATTCTCCCACTTTTTCCGGCATACGGCCTTCACTGACCGTAATCTTATTTATATCTTCCATCCGTGACATCACGTGGAGTACATATTGCTTCTTATTCTTTATATTCAGGAAATCTGCACTATAGGCTCCTTCTGCCTTTCCAACTCCTTTTACATTTCTGACTGCCTTCACATCATCTTCCGTAATTCCGAGTGTACTGACTGCCTTGATATCCATCAGGTCTGACTTATCAAAATACGCATCTCCGGTAATCTTCATAGATGGCTCGGATGCCCGGATGCCGGAAAAGAACGCTACTCCCAGCGCAACAATAAAAAGAATAGAAATAAAACGTCCGAAACTGCGGCGGATCTCCATGTAAAAATTCTTACGTGTTATCTTTTTTGCCATCTGCCGTCCCTGCCTTTTACCATTCTATGGTCTCAACCGGAACTGGTTGCGGATTCTGTATGATCTTATCCACCCGGCCGTTTTTAATCTTGATCACCCGGTCTGCCATTGGCGCAATTGCCGAATTATGTGTGATCAGAATCACCGTCATTCCACTGTTCCGGCAGGTATCCTGTAATAATTTCAAAATGGATTTTCCTGTATTATAATCCAGCGCACCGGTCGGTTCATCGCAGAGTAACAGCTTCGGATTCTTTGCCAGTGCTCTTGCGATCGACACTCTCTGCTGTTCCCCTCCCGACAGCTGCGCCGGAAAATTATCCAGTCTTTCTCCCAGTCCGACCTCTTCCAGAACTTCCTGTGCATCCATTGGATCCTTACATATCTGAAGAGCCAGTTCTACATTCTCCAGTGCTGTCAGATTCGGAATCAGGTTATAAAACTGAAAGACAAATCCGATATCATCTCTTCTGTATGCCGTCAACTGCTTCGTCGAATACGTTGCAATGTCCTGACCGTCAACCAGCACCTGTCCCGACGTAGCGGTGTCCATTCCCCCAAGAATATTCAGCACCGTTGTCTTTCCTGCACCACTGGGTCCGACTACAACTGCGAATTCCCCTTTCTTAATCTCAAAGTCGATTCCGGCTGCTGCCATGATCTCAACTTCCCCCATCTTATATATCTTCCTGACATCTTTTAAGGTCACAAATTCACTCATATACGTTTCCTCCGTGTGGGCATATTCGTATTATAATTATATCATCTTTTCTACTTTAATTGGAATTTAATTGGGATTTAATTCAGAAAGGCACGACGACCCGGACCTGCATAAAAAGTAGAAAGCCGTTCCTGTTCAGGTTCCGTCGGCGGGAAATACTAAAGCGTCAAAA
>OLOD01001459.1_pt1 | contig 14811 bp, 16 predicted proteins | sample 1671921 | NCBI WGS metagenome assembly OLOD01 (sample SAMEA3136626, study PRJEB25190) | human gut metagenome | biome: human gut; feature: human-associated habitat; material: faeces | place: Austria | collected 2013
TCTCGACTATTACAAAACTGATAAGCGCCGTCTGGCCGGCTGTCCGCTCCACGATCCGCTGGCCGCAGCCGCCGCGCTGCATCCGGATCTGATGACAACGCTGCCGGTCAACCTCAAGGTTGAGCTGGAAGAGGCCGCCGGACGGGGCCGGACTGTCGCTGATCTGACGCGGCTCAACGACTCACAGAAGGATCATCAGATGGCGATCGACGTTGACGTTCCGCGCTTTCTGGAGCTGTTTACCCACGCGTTGGAACGATCTTTGGGAAATCGTTCATCTGCAAGGTGAAAATGTTAGGGGAAACAGGATCGAAAGCAAGGGAATGTCATGCTTCTTTGAATTGAATGTAAATGAAATGAAAGTGATGAAATTCTATTTTTATTACTTTCATTTTTTGTAAAATTTTGTATAATGAACCTATTGAAAGAAATGAGGGCGAACTATGATTTGTATTAAAAACGGATGGGTGCACGACGCGGTTCATGAGGAACCGTATATTGCGGACGTACTGGCGGACAAGGGCAAGATCACGGCGATCGGTAAGAATCTGATCGTGCCGCAGGACTGTGAGATCATCGACGCGACGGATAAAAACGTTTATCCAGGCTTTGTCGAGGCGCATTGCCATATCGGCCTGGATGGCTCCGGGATCGGTTTTGAGGGCGACGACTGCAATGAGATGACAGATATCCTGACGCCGCAGCTGCGCGCGATCGACGGCATCAATCCGATGGATCCGACGTTCCGTGAAGCGGCGCTGGCCGGCATCACAACCGTCTGCACCGGACCGGGCAGCGCGAATGTGCTGGGCGGTACGTTTACGGCGATCAAGACAGTCGGCAAGCGCGTCGATAAGATGATCGTCAAAAAGGAAGTCGCGATGAAATGCGCGTTTGGCGAGAACCCGAAGCGTTGTTATAAAGATAAGAATAACTATTCCCGGATGTCGACGGCATCCAAGTTGCGCGAAATGCTTTTGAAGGCCAAAGAATACGACCATCTACGTAGAGAATGTGACCGTTAACAGCGTTAGAAGCTTCAGAAGCAAGGAACACGGCAGGACCTGTCAGTTCTTCCGGATTCAACCAACGACCGGCAGGAGTCTTAGCGCAGATGAATGAATCGAATGGGTGACGGCTTCCGTCTGCCTGCGGCTCACGAAGAGGAGCAGTTTGCGGAGTAGCGATGTAACCCGGGCCGATACCATTACACTGGATGTTGTATTCACCATATTCAGAACAGATATTGCGAGTCAGCATCTTCAAACCACCTTTAGCAGCAGCGTAAGCAGATACAGTTTCACGACCCAGTTCGGACATCATAGAACAGATGTTGATGATCTTACCTGCACGTTTTTCCATCATAGCCGGCAAAACAGCCTTAGCAACGATGAACGGAGCATTCAAGTCGATGTCGATTACACGACGGAAATCAGCAGCATCCATCTCGTGCATAGGAACACGACGGATAATACCTGCGTTATTTACAAGGATATCAATTGTACCTACTTCTTTCGCAATCGTAGCAACCATCGCCTGAACAGCCGGTTCGTCTGTCACGTCGCATACGTAACCGTGAGCTTTGATACCTTTTTCAGCATAAGCAGCCATACCTTTGTCTACCAACTCTTGATTGATGTCGTTAAAACAAATTTTAGCGCCTTGTTCTGCAAATGCAGAAGCAATAGCAAATCCGATACCATAAGAAGCACCTGTAACGAGAGCTACTTTACCTTCCAAAGAAAAATTCAAAAACTGATTCATAATTCTTTTTGTTATTAAATTAGGAAAATTATTGTAGTTGTTATTTCAAATCCGTAATCAACGAGAAGTCCTGATCGCCGTAGTCGAGGTTCTCGCCACCCATTCCCCAGATAAAGGTATAGTTGTGGGTAGCAGCAGCCGAGTGGATTGACCATTCGGGCGAAAGAACGGCCTGATCGCCTTTCATCCATACGTGACGCGTCTCGCCTACCTCACCCATGAAGTGGCAGATAGCATGATCTTCGGGGATCTCGAAATAGAAGTAGGCTTCCATACGACGGCTGTGTACGTGTGCCGGCATTGTGTTCCACACACTTCCCGGAGCGAGTTCCGTCATACCCATCTGCAACTGGCAGGTAGGCAACACCTGATTCACCAACATCTTATTGATGTTGCGGTGATTGGAACCTTCCAAAGAGCCCATTTCAGCTACCACGGCATCGGCTTTCGTCACCTTACGGTCGGGATAGTTGCGGTGTGCAGTCAGTGAGTTGAAGTAGAATTTAGCAGGATGGGCAGCGTCTTTGCTTTCGAAAGTCACTTCGCGATCGCCCGAACCCAGATAAAGAGCTTCTTTATAGTCCAGTTCGAACTCTGCGTCACCAGCTTTCACAATACCGGGACCGCCGACATTGTAGATACCCATTTCGCGACGGGTGAGGAAGAACGGAGCTTTCAGCGGATCAATCGCTTCGAGCGTCAGCACCTCTCCTACCGGAAGCGCACCACCTACCACCATACGGTCGTACATGGAATATACCATATTTACTTCATTGGGGACAAATATGTTTTCGATTAAGAAATCTCTGCGGATTCTTGTTGTATCATAACTTTTTGCATCTTCCGGATGCGCAGCATAGCGAATTTCATAGTTCGTTTTCATACCTTATTTATTTATAGTTATTGAATAAGTTCTCTTTCTACGTGCACTTCGTTTACGTACACGATGCAAAAATAGCAAAAGAAAACGGGTTTACCTTGCAATTTTGTTCCAATTATCCACCAAAAATGTCCAGAATCTGTGCAATGTACACTTTTTTAACGAACTATAATACGTTTTGGGAGAGATTTCTACTTAATGCAGCCAAAAGCTTCCATTAAAATAAGATCAGCTATTGACTTTCCTCTTTTTATTTTGTATCTTTGAGGAACAGAAAAAGAAAAAGCAATATGAGTTATATAAAAATCAAGACATAATAACACATTATCAAAACATATATTTCCATATATGGAAGAACCGAATGGGAGAAAATCAGCACTGATCTTCTCCCATTTTGTATATATAAATCCCAAACATTCCAATAATTTCCTGAAAATAGTTTTTAATAAACCCAGATACCGTTCTTAATAAACTCCCCCACTATTTATTAAAAACGGTATTCGGATTTATTATAGAACTGTAAATATATTATCGCTAACAATATAGAAGTCTATTCAAATATGAGTAAGGCGAACATCGAAACAGTCAATATTACGTACAAATAAGCTATAATAAATTTCTTACATCCTAATAAAGAGATACTTCTTCAAGGCATTTTTCTCGACTTCGGCAACCAAAATATAGAAATCATCGTGTTGTTGTTCCGTATGTGAACGTTCTAATGACTCAAGAAGTGACTTTGCATCCACAAAAAAAAGAAAAAGCCCCGAAAGATATTCTCTTTCAGGGCTTTTCTTCGTTGGACTACCAAGATTCGAACTTGGACAAACAGAACCAAAACCTGTTGTGCTACCATTACACCATAGTCCAAACTTATGTGCTTTCTGTTAAAAAGCGGTGCAAAGATAGAGGTTTGCAAGCAAACCTCCAAATATTTCGTTCACTTTTTTATATTCTATCGAGTGAATCGTGTATTATTACTTTGCAATCAGCAGATAATAGTTCTTTTTACCGCGCTGAACAAGCAGATATTTCTCATCGAGCAGGTCAGCAGTCGTAATTACCTGATCAAAGGTCGCCAGCTTCTCCTTATTCAACGAAACGCCACCGCCCTGAACCAACTTACGCATTTCACCTTTCGACGCAAATACGGCCGCATTATCAACGAATAGATCAACAGCCTTTACTCCTTCTGCCAATGCATCACGGGAAATCTCAAATTGAGGCACTCCTTCGAATACAGCAAGCAACGTATCTTCATCCAGTTTGCGCAAAGCTTCCGAAGTCGCATTACCGAACAAAATGTTCGATGCGTCTACTGCTGCGTTATAGTCATCTTCAGAATGAACCATCACAGTCACTTCCTTAGCCAGACGTTTCTGGAGGAGACGCAAATGCGGAGCTTCCTGATGTTCGGCAATCAATGCTTCAATTTCTTCTTTCTCGATAGAAGTGAAGATTTTAATATAACGTTCGGCATCGGAGTCGCTTACATTCAACCAGAACTGATAGAACTTGTAAGGTGAAGTATAGCGAGGGTCCAGCCAGATATTTCCGGATTCTGTTTTACCAAACTTACCACCATCAGCCTTTGTAATCAGCGGGCAAGTCAACGCGAACACCTCTCCCCCATTGGTACGGCGGATCAATTCGGCACCGGTAGTAATGTTTCCCCACTGGTCGGAACCACCCATCTGGAGCTTACAGCCTTTCGTTTCATACAAATGAAGAAAGTCATATCCTTGAAGCAACTGATAAGTGAACTCGGTAAATGACAATCCATCACGCGCTTCACCATTCAGACGACGTTTCACAGAGTCTTTCGCCATCATATAGTTTACAGTGATGTGCTTTCCTACTTCGCGAACAAAATCAAGGAAAGTGAAGTCTTTCATCCAGTCGTAATTGTTCACCAGCTCGGCACGGTTAGGTACATCCGACTCGAAGTCGAGGAATTTGGCAAGTTGATTCTTGATACACGCCTGATTGTGACGCAATGTCTCTTCGTCCAGCAGGTTACGTTCTGCCGATTTACCGGAAGGGTCACCAATCATACCTGTAGCGCCGCCGATCAGTGCCAACGGCTTATGACCGCAGCGTTGGAAATGACGAAGGATTATCACTCCACAAAGGTGACCAATGTGTAGCGAATCGGCAGTCGGGTCGATACCCAAGTAGGCAGTCACCTGCTCTTTGCTTAACAACTCTTCTGTTCCCGGCATGATGTCCTGCAACATGCCACGCCATCTCAATTCTTCTACAAAATTCATCGTATTACTCTTTAATTATTTGGTTTTTATTGTATTTCAATTCCATGTGCGACAAAAGTACGACTCTTTCTCGGAAGATACAACTCTTACGCCTTAAAAAAGACATTTTGGATATTCCGGCGAATCACCTCATGCAACGCTTCCACTTCTACCCCACGCACCCTGGCTGCCCGACACAGGATATCTTCAATATCAAGCAAACTGTCATCCGTTTCCAAAAACAGGCGTTCATCGGGGACTATCTGCATCGTTTCATCGGGATAATATTCTCCAAAAGAAAGATAAAACCCTTTCTTCAACAACTGTACTGCCTGCTCCGGTTTTCCACGAAAGCCATGCCATATCCAAGGTTGTTGGGGACGAGATTCTTTTTTCACGGCCAGCAGTTCTTCCATTGCTTTCACGCAGTGGATAATCAACGGCATGCCGAGCTTTTCCGACAATTTTACCTGTTCCTTAAACACCGCTAACTGAAGCTCCATCGAAGCTTCCGCCAATTTATCCAGCCCCGCCTCTCCTACAGCTACAAACTGTTTTCCCTGCAACTGCTGTTGAAGAAAGCTCAATTGCTGACTGACATTACTCTCTCTCACCTCCCAAGGATGAATACCGACAGAATAATAAGATCCTCTACCCACAGTCACTTCCACATTCTCTGCCAGAGGCATATACGATGGAGAGTCCGCCAATAACGGATAATTGATGATAGATTTCCCTAGAGAATCAACTTCCTGTTTATGAGTATGGATATCTAAAATATCAGTCACATTCTTTTTCATTTCCTATTTCTCATTTCAGTTGTTTCAAGGCACGGGATCATAACCGGAACCACCCCAGGGATGGCATCGCAGAATACGCCGCACAGCAAGATAAAGCCCCTTTATAGGACCGTGTTTCTTAATTGCTTCGAGCGCATACGCTGAGCAAGTAGGCGTGAACCGACAAGAGGGAGGAGTAAGGGGTGAAATACAAATCCGGTAAAAATAGATGGGAACAAGCAGGAAGAAGGAAAATACCTTTCTCAAAATTCCCGTAACGAATACCCATGCGGTAGATATCCGGGAGTTATGAGGTTTCATGAGAATAGTTTTTCAGAGATGCGCGCAAGCGCTATTTTCATTTTCTCTTCCAGCTCGGCAGTAGCAACAAGCTCGTCCGACAGATAGATAAAGGCAACGGCCAACCGTTGCTCCCGGCGTTGCAGTTCATCCACCAGAAGAGACTTGTTCTTCCGGTAGGCTTCACGTATCTGGCGTTTCACCCGGTTACGTTTCACCGCCCGTTTAAAACGACGTTTTGATACACTGATTAATATAGAAGCAGGAGCCTCTCCCTGCTCGACAGGCATATATACAACGCGTATCGGAAAGATGGAAAACGATTTAGAAGCACCGCCTTCAAACATCTTTCCGATCAAAATATTACTATTCAGCCTTTCGGCTTTACACAAAGTATATATACCCACTCTGTTTATTTATTGTTTTCCTTGATAAACATGTCAAGTGCGGCAGTCATTGACGGAGCCTGCACCGTAGGAGCCTCAAGATCCAGACGGAGACCTGCGTCACGTACAGCCTGTGCGGTAGTAGATCCGAACGTTCCGATCTTAATCTCTTTCTGATTAAAATCCGGGAAGTTTTTCTTCAAAGAAGTCACTCCGGCAGGGCTGAAGAACACTAACATATCGTAATCAAACTCCTCGTCCGGTGTAAAGTCGTTGCTCACCGTGCGATACATCACAGCTTCCGTATGCTGAATGCCGTTCTTGTCGAGCAGGTTTTTCACATCGTCATTATGTACGTCTGACATCGGAACGAGATACTTCTCCGTTTTATGCTTCACGATGGAAGGAATCAGGTCTTCAATCTTTCCGGTAGCCCCAAAGAAGATCTTACGTTTACGATATTGCACATATTTCTGAATATACAATGCAACAGCTTCCGTCACACAGAAATACTTCATTGTCTCGGGAATTGTCACACGCAATTCAGTACACAAAGTGAAAAAATGGTCAATAGCATGGCGCGAAGTGAATATTACGGCAGTGTGGTCGAGAATCGAAATTTTCTGTTGCCGAAATTCTTTCGCCGAAAGACTTTCAACCTTAATGAAGGGTCGGAAATCTATTTTAACGCCATACTTCTCAGCTATGTCGTAATAGGGAGATTTCTCTGACGCAGGCTTAGGCTGCGACACTAGTACTTTTTTAATTTTCAACGTCCTAAAATTTTATTAGCAAAATATTGTTCATTTGAATCATACCCTGATACAGTAAAAGACAAGGTACTATTTCAAGAGCGCAAAAGTACAAAATTAATAGGAAAAGCCCGCTAAATTGATGAAAAAAAAGCTTTATCCACTTATAAAACATCAATATTTTAGTGAAAATTAAAATAATAGACCCGATTATAACCAAATTCGTTAGACTCAAATCAAAATAAACCAAGAAAAGAACGAACGGAAAAAGGGCAAATCCGACATAATATATGAGCGCAGAATACGATTCCAGCCATATATTTGTCTTATTTTTATCAAAAAAAGTCCACCCCAGAAACATATAAAGCAACCATTTCAGTAAGAAATAAGCGAGGCAAAAACCAACGTAAATACCCAGCAAAAGGAGGGAGGATACATGATCCATCAGAGCGGGAGATGTATCATGAAAATAATTAAAAAATGTGATGCCCGACAAGACACAGGTCTGCAATACAAGCACAAGGAGATAACGCACATCGGCCGCCGTAGAGCTATCAAAAATGCTCGTCCGTTCGCGATGCAACACAAAGTCTTTTACCTGTTGGGAGAGAAATTTCTTTCCGCGTGCCAAGGCAATGGAGGAAAGAAAGAAGCAAGCCAGTAATGTCAGTGCAATAGCATCGTCCGTACGGGGAGAGTAGGAGATAGGGGTTCCTTCAAAGCCGAAGTCAACCTCTTGTACAGCATGAAGATCGGCCAACTGCAGGCTATCACTGTCTGCCTTTGCCGGACTAATCTGTTTCTGCTGGAGAAGAGACAAGGTATCCGCGTTCTGGGAACTTAGTGTGTCGCCTATCATATCGCTGCAAATTTACGAATGGAAATATCCCATACAGGAGTCTCATAAAGGAGCTGAACCGCTTCTTCCGGCGTCTGTGCCACTTTCCATATATCACCGTGTTGGCGTCGCATAAAGTTCTCATCGATTGCCTTTTCAAGCATTTCGAGCAATGGATCGAAAAATCCGTTTGTATTGAGGATTATAATCGGATTGAGATACAACCCCAACTGTTTCCAAGTGATAATTTCCAGCAATTCTTCAAGGGTACCGCATCCACCCGGCAAAGCGATGATACCATCACTCAAATTGGCCATCTTCTGTTTGCGTTCATGCATGGATTCTACCTCGATCAGCTCTGTCAGTCCAGTATGATGCCAGTTTTGTTCCACCATGAAGCGGGGAATCACTCCGGTCACTTCACCGCCGTTTTTCAACACAGCATCTGCCACAGAACACATCAGACCAATACTCCCGGCTCCGTTTATCAAACGGATACGGTGTTCGGCAAGCAGACGGCCGAGAGTCTCGGCTGCTTGAAAGTAAACAGCATCTATCTTGGTACTGGAAGCGCTATATACGCATACGGAATTTATCTGATTCATCTTCATCACTATCCTTTATTATATCAAGGAGGCAAAATTACGAAAAAATTCCGTTATTCATATTCAACTTAATCAGAGATCATTGTTATCTCCACATTTATATCTTCATAAAAAAATCTTGGACTTCTTATTTATAGAAGTCCAAGAGCTTTTCTCACAGAGAATACATCTATCACAGATTTCTCATCTACTAACAGGTGTATCACATTGTTGCTGAATAAACTTTATTATCTGAACTATAAAATCGTTCAAATACCCTACCAGTAGTAATCCAGCACACAATTAAAAAGTGATTTTAATTTTACGTTTCAATATACCTTTATGGGCCTTTCACAAGGCTTATTAAGCCCACGAATAAAAGTGAACCGATTCTTTCCCCTTTCGGTCATCTAAATCGTCATTTCAGCAATGCGCCATATATTTCAACAGCGGGGCTTCAACAGTTAATGATTTAGGTATATCATCTTATGTTAGTTGCAAATAATATATATTCCAAAGATTTAATTTAATCTAATTCAAAATCTCCGATAAAGGCTTCCTTCGGAAGTTGTATCTCCAAAGTATATTTACCTTTTTCCTCACCTGCAAGATCAATATAAACCTTATCTACATTTATATCAGTAGATGTATAAACTACTTCTCCTGTTTCTGCATCTTTGATGGTAACGGTTACAGTAGGAACAGTAGAAAGAAGGTCAATAGACAACAATGAGTTTTCAATAAAAGCAGCAGGAGTAACAGGGATAGACCGATGTTGTACCTCAGTTTTATTCTTTAGTCTGATTATACGTGCAGTTGTCATTTCATTAGCAAAAGAAAACATACTTACTTGGAGTAAGACAGTCAATAGCAAAAGAGGTAAAAATTTAGTCTTCATAATAAATGGGTTTAAAATTTCGCCTCAAAAATACACAGATGAAGCAAAAGAAACGATTTTTATGCGGTAACAATGGTAACAGCCTTTTATTTAGAAGCAAAATTAACCTAAGAAGATCGACATATTTCATTAAATATCAATGCCAAATACACGATCAAAAATTTGAGCATCTATTTTGTTCTTTATACGATTTTTGCGTGTTTTAAGAGCATCTGATGTAGCATCCATCAACTCCATTATGACAGTTTTTGAACAACAAAGCAATGAAAGAACACAATAAAATATATCATCACCAGTTAAAGCCGGATAACGTTCCTTCAAATTCATCATCACATCAACAAACGCACTGGAAATTTCAGAACGTATTTCTTTCCTCAAACTACGCATCACCAATAGTTGTTTATGAGTTGCCCTCTCCAATGCTTCCAATTGGTCGTAGCAATCAGTAGTTTTAAGAACAGATATACATAATTGAATCTGCCGTTCTGTCAACTCCGATCTCTTCTTATTCAAATCTTCTTTATTAGATTCAGAAACCTCTTCTTCTTTTAGCAACATAGTATCTACTCGCTTTTGAGTCAACTCGTGTTGCAAAGCAATATAATGATTCTTTCTCTTTCTGTCATTCCACATAAAATAGAAAACACATACAACCATCAATAAGAAGAATGCAGTAACCAAGCTAAAAATTAATGTTTTAGTATGTTCTGATAATAATCTCTTATGTTCCTCCAGTTGGTGCTTATCCATAAGTCTATTAAGCTCCTCATTATCAGTCATAAATTGAATAGAATCATAAAGAACGTTATATGCATCTATATTCTCTGTTGCGGTTTTCCATTCACCCCTTTTCTTTGCTATTTGATACATTCCATCATAGCAAACAGCCCTTCCATAAATATCAAGTTGATCTATATTCTTCTTAAAAAAATAACTGGCAGAATCAAGCTTATTCAAATTCAACATAATTTGAGCTTTTGATAAACAGACATTAACAGCATCTTGCCCTTGTACCATAATTGCCTTTGACACATATTTATCTGCTTGCATATAATCCTTCTTTTCATTATAAGCCATAGCAAGATCATGATAAAGAGCCCCTATCAAACTAGAGTCTTGCTCTGCCAATGCACAATCAAGAGCTTGATGATAATAAAGCAATGCACTATCCTTCTTGTTTTGCAATAAACACATACGTGCAATACCTCTCAATGGATATGTCTGTTGGCTTCCTCCTTTCAATATCTGATAAGCCTCACGATAGGCGTCAATTGCTATATCAAACAATTCATCTTTTTCATAACATTCTGCAAGATTATCATAAATCATTGCCAAGAATTCATCCCTAACAGGCATCAGTCGAATTGCCGTTAAATACTCGTCTACAGCAAAAGAAGTATATCCTTTCTCTCGATAGGTAGCTCCCCAATAATAATGAGCTTTTGCAGCACGTACACTTTTCTTCTTATCACCATAGTATTCAACAGCTGTTTTTATCAGCGAATCATCCTCTAAAGCAATATAATTTTTATGCCTTGCTTGCGTAAGCAATAACGCATAAAGTGCTCTGTCGGCACGTGGCAATTTCTGTGGGGAGGAAATTGATTCCAAAATAGATAATGCACTATCAGGATATATTTCCATCAATGAGTCAGCAGATAGTAGCAATGGACTCTTCACCGAAGAAGAGCAGGAAGATAGAAAGACAGACATCAGAATGCTACCTACGCTGACAAGTAAACTAAAAAACACCAATAAATAGCGTTTAGAACAACAACATCTTGTTTTCATTAGGCAGTCGTTTATTTACGGGGCAAAAGTAACAAATTCCGGCAAAAGAAGATTAATATCCAAAAGACATTTATTTAAATATAACTTATTTAAAATCAAGAGCCACAACCTCTATTTCCTACCAAAAGGAGTTGAGGTTGTGGCTCTTACTGAACGAGCTAAGCTCGCTTTCAGACTATTTTACAGACCAAAAGCAGCTTTAATTTTATCTACGTAGTCAAGTTTCTCCCATGTAAAGAGTTCTACTTCCACAGTTTTGTCCCCTTCGTAGCGAGAGAAGAATTTCTTCGTTACCACTTGCGGTTCACGTCCCATATGGCCGTAAGCGGCTGTTTCCTGATAAATAGGATTACGAAGTTTCAGACGTTCTTCGATTGCTTTCGGGCGAAGATCGAACAACTGGTCGATAACGCGGGCAATCTCACCATCCGTCATATTGACGTGGGAACGACCATAAGTATCTACAAAGATATTGATCGGACGAGCCACACCGATAGCATAGCTCACCTGTACAAGCATTTCATCTGCTACGCCTGCCGCTACCATATTCTTAGCGATATGGCGTGCTGCATAAGCTGCGCTACGGTCTACCTTGCTAGGATCTTTTCCGGAGAAAGCACCACCACCGTGAGCACCTTTGCCACCATAAGTATCAACGATAATCTTACGACCTGTCAAACCGGTATCTCCGTGAGGACCACCAATTACGAACTTGCCCGTAGGATTCACATGATAAATGATTTTATCATTAAACAGCGCCAACACTTTATCGTGATGGATAGAAGCAATGACACGAGGCATCAGAATCTCGATCACATCACGACGGATGATAGACAGCATTTCCTCGTCAGCTTTCAGCTGGGCAGCTTGAGAATCATCTTCCGGTTGGATAAAGTCATCATGTTGCGTAGAAACAACGATTGTATCAATGCGAACAGGAGTTCCGTTGTCATCATATTCAATAGTAACCTGGCTTTTGGCATCGGGGCGGAGGTAAGTCATCACCTTTCCTTCACGACGAATGTCGGCCAGCACTTGCAGAATGCGGTGTGCCAGATCAAGAGAAAGCGGCATGTAGTTTTCCGTTTCATTGGTAGCGTAGCCAAACATCATACCCTGGTCGCCTGCACCCTGTTCCATCGGGTCCTGACGCTCTACACCACGGTTGATATCGGGGCTTTGCTCATGAATAGCGGAAAGTACGCCACAAGAGTTACTTTCGAACATGTACTCTCCTTTGGTATAACCGATTTTCTTAATCACTTCGCGTGCGATGAGCTGGAGGTCAACGTACGCTTTAGTTTTCACTTCACCCGCTAGCACCACTTGTCCGGTAGTCACTAGTGTTTCGCAAGCTACTTTCGAACTGGGGTCGTAAGCCAACAGTTTGTCAAGCACGGCATCCGATATTTGATCGGCTACCTTGTCGGGGTGTCCTTCTGACACCGATTCGGATGTAAATAAGTATCCCATCTTTTTAAATTAAGAATTAAAAATTGAAAATTAAAAAATGAGAGAGAGTAGGAGAGGCGAGTGCTGCAAAGGATAAGCCGAAAGGCGTCAATCAGACGTGTTTTAGCATTTTTTTCCGTGGTTGCAAGCTACTCAAATCTGTCCACACTTTCATTTCGGGTACAAAGATAAAGAGATTTCGGAGATTATGAGTATCTTTGCCCTGTATTTAACACATAAATAGATTTATAATGATTCTAAATAAGAAATTTAAAACGCTTTTGGTGTTGGCACTTTATATAGGCTTCACGATTGCTATCTATGCCATTGTCTGCCATTTCATCGACAAGCCGTTTCAGGAGATTCATTTGCTGTATGCAGTATTGATAGGATGCATTGCCTATTTGCCGGTGTTTATTGCGGAGAAAAAGAAGAAGTAAGTTCCTTCATCGTTTTTCCAAGTACCGGATGCACTAATCCGGGAGCAATTTCTGCCAGCGGCTTCATGACGAAGTCACGTTCTGCCATCAACGGATGGGGGAGGATCAACTTCGCTCCGGAGGGAGAAGTGGTGGAAAGTATCAAATCATCATAAAGCAACAGGTCAATATCAATCAGGCGGTCGCTATATATACCGTTGACGGATTTCTTCGTACGTCCCAATTCCTGTTCAATTGCCTGCGTTCTCTGTAAAACGTCTATGGGAGTCAATCCGGTATCTACACAAACTGCTGCATTCAGGAAACTGTTATCGGAAGAAAATCCCCAAGGGGCAGTTATGTAAAAAGCAGACAGGGAAACTATTTTCCCCACCTGCTCTTCTATTTTTTGCACGGCATCCCGAAGATTTTGTTCTTTATCTCCGAGGTTAGTGCCGAGTCCCAGATAAACTTTTGCCATTATTTGTCCAAAATCAGCATTGCATCTCCATACGTGCCGAAACGGTAACCTTCTTTCAATGCTACATGATAAGCATCCATCACTTGATCATAACCACCGAAAGCAGCTACAATCATCAGTAAGGTAGAAAGCGGCATGTGGAAATTGGAAATCATTGAATTGGCTACGGTAAATTCATATGGAGGGAAGATAAACTTGTTAGTCCATCCTTCAAATTCCTTGAGATGTCCGTCGGTGCTGACTGCGCTTTCAATAGCACGCATCACTGTCGTACCTACCGCACATACATTTCTACCGTTATCTTTGGCACGATTCACGGTTTTCACCGCCATTTCGTTTACAAACATTTGTTCCGAATCCATCTTATGCTTAGTCAAGTCCTCTACATCGATGTCGCGGAAGTTACCCAGACCGGCGTGCAGAGTGATATATGCAAAGTCCACACCTTTGATTTCCAGACGTTTCATCAACTCACGGCTGAAGTGCAAACTAGCAGTCGGGGCAGTCACCGCACCTTCGTTCTTTGCGAAAATTGACTGGAAGCGTTCAGCATCTTCCGGTTCTACAGGACGGTTGATAATAGAGTGGGGGAGTGGAGTTTCACCCAAAGAATACAGTGCCTTTTTGAACTCGTCATGAGGTCCGTCGTAAAGGAAACGGAGCGTACGCCCGCGAGAAGTGGTGTTATCAATCACTTCAGCCACCATTGAATCGTCCGGACCGAAATACAGCTTGTTACCGATACGTATCTTACGTGCCGGATCAACCAATACGTCCCATAAACGAAGTTCTTCATTCAACTCACGCAACAAGAATACCTCGATACGAGCACCTGTCTTCTCCTTGTTACCGTACAAGCGGGCAGGAAACACCTTCGTATCATTGAATATAAACACATCTTTATCATCAAAGTAGTCCAACACATCTTTGAACATCTTGTGCTCAATCTTACCTGTATTACGATGCAATACCATCAAACGCGACTCATCCCTATATTTCATAGGATGTAGAGCGATCTTATCCTCGGGTAACTTAAATTTGAATTGTGATAATTTCATATCTATTCCTTATTACGTTAATTATTTTCTTCCTCATTTTCTATCTCCTGTCCGTCGATCCACTCTTTAAAGTGTTCGGGGTTCAGGCAGTCTTCCAACCGGACATCACCTACGCGGGTGCGGATCAATCCTGTCAGGTGAGCTCCGCTATGGAGTGCTTCACCGATGTCGCGGGCCAGG
>OLOD01001463.1_pt1 | contig 14790 bp, 10 predicted proteins | sample 1671921 | NCBI WGS metagenome assembly OLOD01 (sample SAMEA3136626, study PRJEB25190) | human gut metagenome | biome: human gut; feature: human-associated habitat; material: faeces | place: Austria | collected 2013
CCATCCTCTTGGGGGCATCGGTCGGTGATGCGGGCGTATCATCGGCGGACGGTAGGGACGGTGAGGGGGAGCCATCATCGGTGGGCGGACTGCCACATGGCCGTTTCCGGGTCTCACTCCGGGGCGGTGACCGGGATTGATCACGGGTCGGTGTTGGTTTCCGGGGCTGTTTGGTTTGGTGTTGTGTCCGGGACGTTGCTCGTTAATACCCGGACGGCCGGCGTTCGGACGGTTGTTGTGTCCGGGGCGTATTCCTTCAGGCCGGTGATTGTTGTCATTCGGCCGGTTGCCCGGATTCAATCCATTATTTCCGTTTCCGGGACGGTGCTGGTCATTTATACCGGGTCGATTGTGGTTGTTGCCATTGTCAGGACGGTTATTATTGCCGTTGTTTCCGTGGTTAGGGCGATTCTGATTGTTATTTATACCGGGACGAGTTCCGGTGTTATGTCCCGGACGGTTATTTGTCGAGCCGTTGTTTCCGGGACGGGTGTTCGGACGCTGTGAGTTATTATTATGGCTGGAATTTCCTCGGTTTGAATTTGTGTTGTGATTGCGGTCATTTCCCCGGCTTGGACGCGAATTGTTGTTTGTGCGTTCGAGGTGGCCTCCCCGGCCTCCGTTCGTTACGCCTTCATGTCGGCCTTGAGCTGAAGCCACTGGCATTGCGAGTGCGCCGCAAAGGATTGCCAGCGATATGTTGCGTAGAATTCTTTTCATTGGTTTTTGTCAGTTAATGGTAGATAAAATCATATGTTCTATAGATTGGAACGATTATTATCTAAAAGGTTTAACTGTCATAACCATAAAATAGTTTAAAATCCGTCGGTATAAAATAGACCCGGATGTTTCACCGGATGCTACCCCTCATTTAGGCGCTTCTGTAGCAGACGTGTCGTATTTTCGCCATGGAAGTTAGGACAACTTCGGTTTTTTATTGTATCTTTGCCTGATAACGCAAAGTTTCGGTAGTGGATATGTCACGCTATGTCACTTTAGTCCTGATTTTTCTTTTCTCTCTCCTTGATGTAAAGGGGCAGGTGCGTCATGTCGTTGTTGCTGATTCAGTTAACGGAATACCGTTGTCGGGGACTTCTGTATTTGACCGTGATGGCAATGTTATAGGAATGTGTGGCAGGAGCGGGACAATTCCTTATGTGTCACCCGGCAGCTATCCATTGACATTACGATGTCTTGGCTATGAGGAAAAAGTCGTCAGATCGATAGATTCAGACACAATTTTCCTTCGTGAATGTATGACCGAACTTCCGGAAGTTGTAATTGAATCGCGTCAGCACAAGGTATTGCATGTATTGGCCTATATGCGTGAATATTCAACGCTGAGCACATATACCGATACCGTGTTTCTGTTCCGTGAAAAGATGGTTGACTATATGTTGCTGCCTGATGAGAAGGTACGGTTTAGAGGATGGTCTATGCCAAGGGTGATAAAGAGCAGGTCTTATTATCGGTTTACCAATGCCGAGGGGCTTGACAGTGTGAGCGACGAATGTGTCCATCATTTTTCATGGTCTGACTGGTTAGGTGTGAAGTCACATGCTAAAATACCAACGGCATTGAATAGTCTGGAATGCGGGACGGATACTCTCAGAGGCAGGTATGGCCCATCGGAAATCTGGATTAGAAACAATGACAGGATGACCGTCGATGTGGATGTGCTCGCTGATACAGTCGGACGGAAGTGGATTCCGAACCTTTCGGCTTTTTTCAAGGATAATCTTGATTTTGAAAATTTCAGGGTGAGGTTTAACTATGATAATTTGGCCGGAGATGCTGTGTCAAACAAGGATCTGACAGGCTATTCATTTAATATCGAGTCAAGAGGCAGAGGCCACGATATGTTCAGGTTCAATAACATCGACGAGCCGTTTTTTGTGACCACTTACGGTGAAGTGTATGTGCTTGATAAGGAATACATCACTGTAAAAGAGGCAAAGGAATGGGAAAAACATAATTTCGGCGCTGATGAAATCGGAATATACATCCCCAAGGAAGCTCCGGTGCTTCAGCCTCCGATACAGGAGCTTGTCAGACGTGTCGGTGAGATTGATAAAGGAGGAGTGAGGCTGAATGTCGCACCTGATGTCAGACTTATCAGCCCTCATACAGGCAACAGAAATTATCATTTCGGGCGACGGGTGCTATTGTTGCTGAAGGAGGTGACGGGAATTACATTGGTAAAGTCGCATAGAAACATGAATAATAACTGGCGGAAGTTCAGAAAAGAAACGATGTCAAAGAAATCAAAGGAAAAGAAAGGCAGACGGACGGAGAAATGAGATTCCTACCGATGAGTGTATCGAACATGGTCGGACGATAAAACATAAGCACTGCTCTCACGTATGTGTCTAACGTTGAAAGCAGTGCTTACGTTTTAAGTATAATTCTGTTATTCGGCGGCGAGGGGGTTCCAGCCTTGGGCGCGGAGCGGTATTTCAGTACCGTCACGGGTGATCATGGCACATCCGAGGTCGGCTTTGGTTATGTGGCCGATCAGTTTTACGCCGGGCAGTTTCTCTATCTGTTCGTGATAATGTAGCGGGACAGTGAACAGGAGCTCGTAGTCTTCTCCTCCGTTCAGGGCGGCTGTCACGAGGTTCATACCGAGTTCCTCGGCCATGATGGCGGTCTGATAGTCGATAGGTATTCGGTCTTCATACACGCGGCATCCGACGTTGCTCTGCTTGCATATATGCAACAGTTCTGAACTCAGGCCGTCGCTGACATCCATCATGGCGGTCGGGACGATTCCAGCCTTGGCAAGCTCTTCGATGATATCACGGCGAGCTTCGGGCTTCAGCTGGCGTTCGACAAGATATTCCTTACCTTCGAACTTCGGAATGAAGTCTTTTTGTCCGGCAGATGCAATTTTCTCGCGTTCGAGAAGCTGCAAGCCCATATAGGCGGCTCCGAGGTCGCCTGAAACGCATATCAAGTCCGTATCTTTCGCTCCCGAACGGCTTACGACTTTGTCGGCAGGGGCTTCACCTATACATGTGATGGAAATTACCAGACCCTGACGTGAGGATGTCGTGTCGCCTCCGACGAGATCCACACCGTAGATTTCGCAGGCAAGACGTATGCCGGCGAAAAGTTCCTCAATATGTTCGACTGTGAAACGTTTCGAGATGCCAAGAGAAACGGTAATCTGGCGTGGTGTGCCGTTCATTGCGTAGACATCTGAAAAATTTACTATAGCCGATTTATAACCGAGATGTTTGAGTGGGACGTATGTGAGATCGAAGTGGACTCCTTCGAGCAGGAGGTCGGTCGTGACGAGAATGTCTGTCTCGCGGTTGCGTAAAATCGCGCAGTCATCGCCGACACCTTTTACGGTTGAGCTGTTGACCGGTTTGAGTCCGGCTGTGAGACGGTCGATAAGACCGAATTCGCCTAATTCGGAAATTTCCATATTGAGCAGATTCTATATAGGTGATGATTCGGAATAAGGCCACCGCATGCGGTGGCCTTATGGTTATTTTATCTTTTCAGACAGGTATCAGCAACGGTTGACAAGTTCCTTCATGATTTCGAGGCACTTTGGCTGTGCGATGAGAGCAGCCTGCTGTACTTCCTCATGGGTCGGGACTTGGGTGACATCTTTGCCTCCGAGGTCGGTGATGACTGATATGCCGTAAACACGCATGCCGGCGTGGTTTGCGACAATGACTTCAGGGACTGTTGACATGCCGACGCAGTCACCTCCGATGATACGGTAGAATTCATATTCGGCAGGAGTCTCAAAAGTAGGGCCTGTGACACCTACATATACGCCGTGCATCAGGCGTATACCCTTTTCTTCGGCAATCTTGTCGGCAAGATTCATGAGCTCCTTGTCATAGGCGTTTGTCATCGCGGGGAAGCGAGTGCCGAGCTCGTTGTAGTTCTTGCCACGCAGAGGTGATTCGGGGAAGAGGTTGATGTGGTCAGTGATAGTCATCACGTCGCCGACCTGAAATTCCTTGTTCATGCCGCCTGAAGCATTGCTGACAAAAAGAGTGTCGACTCCGAGAGCCTTAAACACGCGAACAGGGAAAGTGACCTGTTTCATGTCATAGCCTTCGTAGTAATGAAAACGGCCCTGCATGGCGATGACAAGTTTGTTGCCGAGTTTGCCGAAGATGAGGTTGCCGCTATGGCCTTCGACAGTCGACACCGGGAAATTAGGAATTTCTGAATAAGGAATATAGATTTTATCGTCGATATGGTCCACGAGTGCACCGAGTCCGGTTCCGAGGATAATAGCTGTCTTAGGCATTTCGTCCACTTTCGAGCGGAGGAAATCAGCTGTCTGTTTGATTTGTTCTAACATGGTTCTTATGATATTGATGATTATAGATTTCCGGCTGCTTTAGAACTATATGCACATGTGTCTGATGCGCATGAGGATGCAGTCAGGATACTAAGATTTAAACAAACGGGAGTCGCGGATGGTTTTTTCAAGTCCGGAAGTGAAATCAGGCTCTCCGCGATCGATGAATTCAACCTTTATAGGAACGTAGAATATGGCCTGTTTCAGACGATGGGGGAAGTAGGGATTGTTGAGTATGCGGACAGCGTCTTTCTCAGTCGTTACAATGAATTTTCGTTTGCCCTGTAGCTGGTCAAACAGGTTTGTGATTTCCTCCATATCAGAGGAGCTGAAGTTGTGATGGTCTCTGAATCGTCTGAGCTGGACTTTGGCTTTATGCCGGCGCAGATAGCGGACAAACGGTTTTGGGTTGGCCACTCCTGTGATAACGAGGATTGATGTGTCGGCATTCTGAGAGTCAAGAGCCGGGATATCGGCTACTTCCTCCGGGAAAATCGGGACGAGATGTCCGTAGTTATACCGTGAAAAATAGAGTTTCTGATAGGGGAACAGTTTCAGATTTTCTTCAAAGATGCGATAGTCCATCGCTTTCATTCCGAGCGGACATTTTGTCACAACCACGATATCTGCTCTGTTCAGTGCGCGGGAGGGTTCCCGCAGACGTCCGTAGGGTAGAAGTTTGTCTTTGAATATAGGGCGGTTGTATTCGGTGAGGATGACAGAGGCCGATGGTTTTACATATCTGTGCTGGAACGCATCGTCGAGAATAATCATGTCGAGCTTTGGATTGATCTCACGCATCTTCCTGATGCCTTCCGAGCGTTTTTCGCATACGGCAAGGGTAATGTCAGGGCCGAATTTGCGATATATCTGATATGATTCGTCGCCTATATCCTCGGGACGCGATTGCGGAGTGGCAAGGACAAATCCACTTGTCGCACGCTTATAGCCACGTGAAAGCACTCCGATGTTATATCGTCCCAGCATTGATCCGACAATATATTCGACGTGTGGAGTCTTGCCTGTGCCTCCCATAGCAAGATTGCCGACCACAACAATCGGGATGTCAAACTCCTGTTGCTTCAGCATGCCATACTCAAACATCTTGTTGCGTATGGCTATCCCCATCCCGTAGAGCTGCGAGATGGGATAGAGCAGAAGCATTGATAAGAATTTGCTGCGAGCCAATTAATTTTCAGAGTTTGAGGTTTGACTTTTGTATCAGAATGATTGTGTCGTGTCGTTAAAGAGTGACATCCACAAAATCCATTCGGCACTGGAGGGTTGACATGCCCTTGACGCGCTCAAGCGTTTCGTAGAGCGACGACATCTCTCCCAGCTCATTGCGGACTATTGCGGCTTTGATGTCGCTGCCTGCAGCTTCGATTATGGAAGCATACCATTTCTGTTTAGGATTCGGATAGGTGCTGATGGTGTAGCTTTCGACATTAAGCTGTTTTGCCATAGCTGCGATGGCGGCATCGAGGCCACCGAGTTCATCGACAAGTCCGATGCGCAGTGCTTCGCGTCCGTCCCAGACACGGCCTTCGCCTATTTTCTTGATTGAGTCCTGAGAGATGTGACGGCCTTCGGCGCAGCGTTTTGTGAACAGATCGTAGCCCCGTTCTACGTATGCCTGCATGGCTGAAGCCTCAGCGGGTGTCATGGGATCCATTATCGAAGGGAAGTTGCCGTTTGCGTTTGTCTTGACAGTCCCTGTGTTTATTCCGAGTTTATCGGAAAGCAGACGGTGGGCGTTGGGAATCATGCCGAAGATGCCGATTGAGCCTGTAAGTGTCACGGGCTGAGCGAAAATTTTGTCAGCTCCACAGCTGATGTAGTAACCGCCTGACGCTGCATAATCCGACATTGACACGTAGAATGGTTTGCCTGTCAGTTTCTTGAACTGTTCAAGGGCTTCCCATATCTGTTCTGACGCAAAGGCGCTGCCACCGGGCGAGTTGACATACATTATGAGTGCGTCGATGTCGTCGTTTTCAGCGAGATCAAGGATTTCAGGAACCATGTCGGCGGCTACTATGCCGTCGCCGCTTTCGTCGGTTATATCGCCGCAGGCATAAAGGATTGCTATTTCAGCACCCTTGCCGTTTCCGACCGTGCTTATATCAGCTGTTTTCGCATAGTCTGCAACAGAAACATAGTCAATATCCTTGATTTTGTCGTGACCTGTCAGGTCAGCGAGTTTCCGGTCAAACTCGTGACGGTAGACGAGAGCATCTACAATACGGGCATCGACATATTCCTTCGGGTCTTTAGTGAAGATGAAATTGTCGGCCCATTCGTTGACTTTAGCGACATCGACTCCTCTTGACTTGGCTATTGTCGAGCTGATTGTCTCCCAGATATTGTCGAGATAGAGTTGCTGCTGTTCGCGGGACGGTTCGCTCATATTGTCGAGAATGAACGGTTCGACGGCACTTTTGTATGTGCCGACTTTTACAACCTGCACGTCAACTCCGATTTTTTCAAGGAATTTGTGGAAGAAAAGAGTCGTGGCGGAGAGCCCTCTGACATCGACAGAACCTATGGGATTGATGAAAAGGCTGTCGGCGGCACTTGCAATGTAATAGTCGCCCTGAGTGTATGAATCGCCATAGGCGTAGATCCATTTGTCTGGAGCGGTTTGCTTGAACTTGTGGAGTGATTCGATGATTGCAGAACGCTGGGCGAGTCCTGCGGCTGAGCCTGAGCAGTTGATGACGATTCCCTTGATGCGGTCGTCGGTCGAAGCTGCTTCGATTGAGCCTGTAATATCGGAAAGAATGGTAATGCCTTTATCTTCTTCCTTGATAATGGACATGAAATCTATTTTGGGTTGTCGGTCAAGGATTGAGCCGGAGAGGTCGATCTGGAGTATGGAGTTGTCCTTTATGTCAACAGTAGATGAGCCTGCGGAATGGGCGATTGCCGCTGCGGCTACAATAAAAATACCGAAGATGGCCAGCAGCAGAGAGAACCAGATGCCGGCGAGAGTAGCGAGAAAAGAGATGAAAAATTTTTTCATTCCGAATAAGTTGATGTGAATGATTGATGACGCTAAAACTTTACAAAATTACGACATCGCTTTGTCAATAACAAATTTTTCGCCTAATAATAAATATGTAACGGAAATACAAAGGCAAATCTTCAACCATAAAGGACAATGGATGTATAACAGTCTGTCATGGTGCGGTAACGACATGAAATGTCCGAAACGGAGTGTTGTAAATGTGAAAACTGATACTTTTTTAACAAAGATATGTCAAATGTGCAAAAATCGCCGTTGAGGTATGGTCTGTCTGTTTTGATAATTGGAATTAATATTTAACTTTGCAGAAAAGGTTTCAGCCTTTATTCTTTAATCTCTTACCTATATTTCTATACTTTCTTTAAAATCCCGCCATGAATAAGATTATAACCGAAATCACCCCATTGTCGGAAAAAGACTGTTTTTATCTGATTGACAGGTATAAGGACCGTTTTACTTATCCTGTACACCGCCATGCCGAATATGAACTGAATTTCGTTTCAAACTGCGACGGTGCGCGCCGGGTGGTCGGAGATTCCATCGAGACACTCGGACATTATGATCTTGTGCTTATCGGCAACGGGATTGAGCACGGCTGGGAGCAGCATGAGTGTACGAGTGACAAAATACGCGAGATAACGATACAATTTTCACCGGATCTCTTTGGCGAGACATTACTTGCAAAGACTCAGCTGTCGAGCATCAGACGGATGCTTGAAAATAGTTCAAACGGCATAGCGTTCACCTGTGAGGGAATCATGAGAGTGTTCAGCAAACTCGATAACCTAACAAAAATAGAGTCGGGATTCTACCGCATGCTTGAACTGATGGCGATACTTCACGAACTCGCCGAAGACGGCCATTACCGTAGGCTGTCAAGTTCGTCGTTCGCGTCGATGAAGCCTGTCGGCGACAGCCGTCGTGTACGCAAGGTGAAAGATTATATAAATGCCCATTATAAAGAGGATATCCGTCTTAACGATCTTGCGGATCTTGTCGGGATGACTCCGACGGCTTTTAGCCGATTTTTCAAACTGAGGACCGGACGGTCTATTTCGGATTATGTGATTGACATAAGACTCGGCCACGCAACGCGTCAGCTTGTCGACTCCACGACTTCCGTTTCGGAAATATGTTATGGCTGCGGATTCAACAACGTGTCAAACTTCAACCGTATATTCAAAAAGAAAAAGGGAAATTCGCCTAAAGTGTTCCGTGAAATCTATCAACATCACAAAGTGCTCGTATAACTAACTATTTATAGATAAGATGAAATCATTACCTGCAATTATGGCATCGGCCGTCGCCTTGGGCGTGATGGCCGGGTGTGGCCACGGATCACAGCAGTCGGCCAACATAGAAAACGATACGGTTTTTGTCACTCCACTCCATGTCAGCGGCACAGCTTTGGTCAATGCCGACGGTGACACCGTGGTGCTCAACGGCCCTTCACTCGGTTGGCATTCGAACTGGGGCCGTTTTTACAATGAGGGGACCGTAAGGGCTGTAAAGGAAAAATGGGGTGCGAACATTGTCCGCGCGGCTATAGGTGCTCATCCGTCGGGTGATTGTGTCAACGGCTACTCCGTCGATTCGGCCAACGCAGTCAATCTTGCCATGAAGGTCATTGACGCGGCAATCGCCAACGATATGTATGTGATCTGCGACTGGCATTCTCATGAAAACACTCTCTCGGATGCCAAGAATTTCTTTTCTGTAATTACGGAGAAGTATGGCGATACGCCCAACATTCTCTACGAGATATGGAATGAGCCTCTTGAGATACCTTGGCAGGAAATCAAGGATTATGCCGGAGAGGTAATACCTGTTATCAGAAAGAATGCTCCGGGCTCAGTCATCATTGTCGGTACTCCTAAATGGGATCAGGATGTGGATATAGCAGCCGAGTCACCGATTTCACAGCCCAATCTACTATATTCACTTCACTATTATGCCGGAACACACAAAGATTGGAACAGAGATAAGGCTCAGAAGGCAATTGAGGCCGGACTGCCGCTCATCATCTCGGAATGCGGATCGATGGATCATACAGGTGACGGCCCGATTGATTACGATTCGTGGCAGGAATGGATGGATTTTGCCGACAGAAACAAGCTGTCGGTACTGATGTGGGACATCGCCGATAAGGATGAAAGCTGTTCGATGATTTCCCCGACTGCTTCAGACAACGGAATGGAATGGACGGAAACAGACCTCAAAGAGTGGGCGAAGCTGGCACGCAAGACCATCAGGGAACGAAACGGCATTAAATAAATACGTAAAATATAATCTATAAGCCATTCATCATAAAGACATGCTACTATCAATTGTTAGGCGGATGATGCCGTTCATTATCGCCGGTTTGCCTTTGACGCTGCCAGGAGTGGAACTTCCTGAAATCATCGGTGACAATGCTGTGTTTCAGCAACAGTCTGAAGCCCGTCTGTGGGGCTGGAGTAGTCCCGGAAACACAGTGAAGGTTACACCATCATGGTCTGATGGAAAAAGTTATACAGCACAGGCCGATGACCGTACAGGCCGTTGGGAAGTGAATGTAGAGACTCCGAAGGCTTCGTTCACGCCACAAAGCATCAGTTTTGAGGATAGTGAATCGACGGTCACTATCGGCAATGTCCTGATAGGCGAAGTCTGGTTCTGTTCGGGGCAGTCAAACATGGAGATGCCGTTGCGGGGTTTCTGGTGTCAGCCGGTCGAGGGCGCAGCTCAGGCTATAGCCTATTCCGGCAAATACCCCGGAATCCGTATGGTCACCATACCCAAAAAAGGGGCTTATACACCGCAGGATAAAGTAGAGGGGCGGTGGAAAGAGTCTCTCCCGGAAAACGCAGCCGATTTTTCGGCGCTCGCGTATTATTTCGCCACTTCGCTTACGGATATGCTTAATGTCCCTGTCGGGATAATAAGCTGTGCTTACGGTGGTTCGAAAGTTGAAGGCTGGATGCCCAAGGAAAAACTTGACACGTATGCCGGATGGGACATGGCAAAGGAGGAGAAAGACTCTGCCATGAATGAATATGAACGCATCGGAGTCATGTATAACGCAATGCTTCACCCTGTCATTGGCTACACCGTAAAAGGATTTCTATGGAATCAGGGAGAATCAAACGTAGGCCGTCATAAAGAATATCCCGGACATCAGCGCGATATGGTTGAAATATGGCGGGAGAAGTGGGGACGCGGTGATCTGCCTTTCTATTTTGTAGAGTTGCCGGGATGGAAATACGGCGACGGAGACGAGACTGCGGCTGCATATTTCCGTGAATGCCAGCACAAGGCCGCGGAAATAACACCTAACAGCGGGATTGTGTGTACGACCGATCTCATGTATCCGTTTGAACTTGAGGATATTCATGCCCGTAAAAAACGTGAGATAGGGGAGCGGCTTGCATTTATGGCAGCAGCCCGCACTTATGGTCTTAATGGTGTCCCTCATACTTATCCGACATTTAAGTCAGTAGAATTAAAGGGCTCTACGGCGTTGCTGAGGTTCGACAATGCCGATGCCGGATTGAATCCTAACATGAATCTGCCCGGTTTTGAAGTGGCCGGTGAAGACCGTGTGTTCTATCCGGCCAATGCAAGCGAGGACTGGAACGCACGCACGGTGACTGTCAGTTCCGACAAGGTTAAGGATATAAAGGCAGTGCGCTATTGTTTCCATAATTTCGGCATCGGGCAGCTTAAGGACATGTATGGCATGCCTCTCGTCCCGTTCCGCACCGATGACTGGGACGATGCCAAGCGGTCGGTCTCAAACTGAATCTGATAAGATTATCATAATCATCCCATCCACATCTTATCCCAATGCAAATTTATGTGCAGGAGGTGTAGGAAAAGGTGTGATAATACAAAACTGATGAAAAATCTATAGACATATGAAAGACTTAAAAAGTATATTAATTGCAGCTACCTCTACGATTGTGATTTCAGCCTGTGGTTCAGGAGGGGGACAATCATCTGCCGTAGCCGGAAAGGATGCTGATTTTGTCACCGTAAGCGACGGGAAATTCAAAATCGGTGATTCGACCTATCGTTTTATCGGTACAAATTTCTGGTATGGTCCGATTCTCGCCTCTGAAGGAGTCGGCGGTGACCGTGAGCGTCTTGCGCGTGAACTTGATTATCTTCAGGAGATTGGAGTCGATAACCTCCGTATTCTTGCCGGCGCTGACGGAATCGAAGGGCTGGCATCGCATATAGCACCTACCCTGCAGACTGCGCCGGGTGTCTACAACGACACTCTGCTTGCCGGGATGGACTATCTTCTTGCCGACCTTGAGAAGCGTGGCATGAAAGCAGTGGTCTATCTTAACAACGCATGGGAGTGGAGCGGAGGTTTCTCCACATATCTTGAGTGGGCCGGTGCGGGAAAGGCTGTGAATCCTGCTGATGCGGGCTATCCGGCCTATATGGACTATGCGTCAAATTTTGTCCGCAATGATTCTGCCAAAGCGCTTGCCGCCAACCATGTGAGGGCGATTGTCGGCCGGACAAACTCTATTACAGGAAAGCCCTACAGCGAGTCTCCGGCTATAATGTCGTGGCAGATAGCCAATGAACCGCGTCCTTTCTCTCAGGAAAGCATGCGTCCTTTTGCCGAATGGATAGGCGAGACGGCAAAACTGATTAAAAGTATCGATGCGAACCATCTCGTATCTGTCGGGAGCGAGGGTTCGTGGGGCTGTGAGAATTCCATGGATCTATGGACGGAAATCCATTCAATCCCGGAAGTGGACTATGCCACAATCCATATATGGCCCTATAACTGGAGCTGGATTCCTCAGGGGGCCATTGCCGACAGTGTGCAGACGGCCATATATAATACCGGAAACTACATAGAAGAACATTATCGTGCGCTTGCCGATGCACTCGCCGACAGCGGAGTGTCAAAGCCGATAGTCCTTGAAGAATTCGGCTATCCGCGCGATGCCATGTCATATTCTCCCGGCTCTCCGACATCAGGCCGTGACAATTATTATCGTTTCGTGTTTGATGAGGTGGCCGACGGCGGTCGTCTGGCCGGTGTCAATTTCTGGGCATGGGGCGGATTTGCGCAGCCTGAACATCAGACATGGCAGATTGGCGACGACTATACGGGTGACCCCGCACAGGAGGCCCAAGGGCTTAATTCTGTTTTTGTCGCCGATTCGACAACAATTGCTATAATACGCAAAGGAGTGTCAAAACTACACTAATCTTGCCCTTTGGCCATTTCATTACATTGCTTGTGGAAAAAGTGTTATTAGGGGATAAAAAAGTGTAAGTCTCTATGGAGACTTTGCACTACTTTTGCCTTGTCTATTTTTGAGACGTGAATTAAGACGATTTCTCCTCCGCTCTGCAGACCTTAATCATTTTCACCTAATTATATAATATGAATTTTTAATCTCTTACCTTAAAATTGCAATATGAAAAGTAAAATCTTAGACCTTCGGAGTCTGCTGACGGCATTGATGCTTTGCTTCATGCTTCCCGCCGTGGCGCAGATCTCAGTGAAAGGTATCGTGCAGGATAAGTCGGGCGAACCGCTTATCGGTGCGACAGTGCAAGAAAAAGGCAATCCCGCCAATGGTACATCCACCGGTATCGACGGCGATTTTGCACTGAAAGTGAAGTCGGCAAAAGCCACGCTCGTCGTATCATACGTAGGTATGAAGCCTCAGGAAGTCGCCCTTAACGGACGTACAGACCTGACGGTTACACTTGAAGAGGACTCAGAAGTTCTTGACGAGGTTGTGGTGGTCGGCTATGGTACCATGAAGAAAAGTGACCTTGCAGGCTCGTCATCTTCGCTTAACGAGGATGCCATGAGAGGATCGGTCATCACTAACCTTGACCAGTCGCTCCAAGGCCGTGCGACAGGTGTGCAGGCTGTGTCGACTTCCGGAGCTCCGGGATCGTCATCATCCATCCGTGTACGTGGTCAGGCCACAATCAATGCCAATGCCGAACCTCTCTATGTGATAGACGGTGTCATTGTGCAAGGTGGTGGTAATTCCGGCGCTGATTTTGGCCTTGGCGATGCTCTTGGCAACGGTAAGGTGTCGACTGTGTCACCTCTGTCTACGATCAACCCTTCAGACATCGTGTCGATGGAAATCCTCAAGGACGCATCGGCTACAGCTATCTATGGTGCTCAGGGTTCGAACGGTGTCGTCCTTATCACAACTAAGCGCGGTAAGGCAGGCGAAGCGAAATTCACGTATGACGGTATGGTTGCATGGAATCATCAGAATGAGCGTCTCGATCTGATGAACCTCCGTGAATATGCCGAATTGTATAATGATTTTGTTTCTCAGGGCTATGTTCGTGCCAACGACTATTACAGCGATCCGTCGATTCTCGGTAAAGGAACAAACTGGCAGGATGCGATGTTCCGCACAGCTTTCCAGAACCAGCATCAGATTTCGGCACAGGGCGGAACTGAAAAAGTGTCGTATTATGTCTCAGGTTCATACATGGATCAGGAAGGTACGGTGATCGGTTCTGATTTCGAACGATTCTCGTTCCGCGCCAACCTTGATGCCCAGCTTAAATCCTGGTTGAAATTCGGCATGTCGTCAACCTATGCCGACACTAAGGAAAACCTTAAGCTTGCTGACGGTAATCAGGGTATCATCTACTACTCTCTTACTACGCTTCCCGATATTCCTATCTATGATGTCGACGGTAATTATTCGTCTATAGTCCGTGAGGGTTACACCAATCCTAACCCTATCGCGCTCGCTATGCTCGACAAGATCGAACTTCGCCGAAAGAAACTTTCAGGAAACTTCTTCTTTGATGTCACACCGATAAAGAATCTTATATGGCATGCCGAGTTCGGCTACGACGTAAGCAATTCCAAGAGCGACCGTTTCAAACCGACGGTAGACCTTGGCACATGGGTGCGCAGCAGCAACGAAAGTTCAATCGGCAAGAACGAATCTTGGTTCTGGCAGCTTAAAAACTATGTGACATATTCAGGTGACTGGGATAAACTCAGCTATACCGCAATGGTCGGTCAGGAATGCTGGGAATCGTCGTGGAACAACACGAGCATATTTGCTTCAGGCCTTCCTTCAAACGAAGTCCACAATCCGGCTCTCGGCAACAAGAATTCGTATAATATCAGCGAAAGTTTCGGCAGCTCTGCAATGGCCTCGTTCTTTACACGTGAAACCTTGAACTGGGACGGACGTTATCTTCTGACTTATACCTACCGTTACGACGGTTCTTCAAATTTCGGTCCGGATAACAGATGGGCAGGTTTCCATTCGCTCGCAGGCGCATGGCGTTTTTCAAATGAGAAGTTCTTTGAACCGCTCACACCTGTCCTTAACAACGGTAAGCTCCGTATAGGCTGGGGTCAGACCGGTAACGCCAATATCGGCGGATATGCGTGGGGGACAGCCATGTCACGCATGCC
>OLOD01001482.1_pt1 | contig 14659 bp, 5 predicted proteins | sample 1671921 | NCBI WGS metagenome assembly OLOD01 (sample SAMEA3136626, study PRJEB25190) | human gut metagenome | biome: human gut; feature: human-associated habitat; material: faeces | place: Austria | collected 2013
GAAAAAGCAGAAGACACTGGATATCATCAGACAGAATTTCACAGCACTGCTTAATTCTCCTGAGATCAGTTCAGACTTACTTCCAGCAAAACGGGAACCTATTTCTGTCACAAGAGATAAATAAGATTGCACTGGCAACTCACTCATTTTCTTTCAAATCTTCCCATGGTTTAAAACCCATTTTCTCCCAGGTGACGCCATACGGTGCACCTCCGGAGGTATTTACCTTTATATGATGCCAGTTGTATAACGAAACGAAAAGACCGGGATTTCCCGATCTTCTCATATTATTTATGGACTTTTCTTTTACAAATACTAAATATGACTAAGGATATTCCCATTAAAGAAAGCCACATAATTACATTCGTATCATCTCCCGTTTTTACATTTGAAGTATGACTGCTATTATCACCCGATGGTTCTTCTGAAACTGGTGGCGTATTCGTAGTAATTGGTGGTATCGATTCATTTTTAAATTTAGGTTCTGCCGTTACATTCCAAATTATCTGATCATCATAATTACCTGGAACTGTTATGATAAAAGGTTCGCTTTGATATACTTGATTGCTAATTTGTGTTTTTTGTGTCTGGACAAAAAGATACACTCCTTTTTCCAGATCTCTGTACATGACTTCTCCGTCTGAATTGGTTTTTCCGGGCATTCCTTTGATGTTGTTATCCTGTACATATTTTTCCAGTTTTTTTGCAGCTTCTGCCTGAGCGGAAGAATCATCAAAATCAAATATGACTCCAGACTTTACAAACTCACTCACTAATGCCCATGAATTATTTTTATATGTTCCAACCTGATACATCGTAAATTCAGTATTACTTAGCTTATATACCGTGGTCTCATCTTCAACAGTTGCTTTTAATAATATACTTCCCAGATCATTCGCAGACACAGGTAACGGAATGAGGAGTAAAAGCATACACATCACACTGGCCATACACATATATATTCGCTTACGTTTAATTATTCTGCTCATGTTTTTTCTCCTTCCTGCGTTTATGATATTTAATGCTCACCCATATGATGATGAAAGCAATAATTCCACCAATCAATAGAATCAAATTGAATGGAATTGTACGCTGAAGACCAACTTCCTCATCTATCTTCTGTGCCTCTTCATACGGAATTCTAGTGCCACGTACAAGCAGTCTGTGCGTGTTAACCGCATAAGGAGTGCATGTGACCAGTGTTACATAATCCTTGCCCTTTTCAATCTGTAAAGAATCTGTATCTGATGGCAATACTGTCAGAATCTGATCCACCTGATAGGCAAAGGTATGATGAAGAACTTTAATATAAAATACATCTCCAACCTCCATTTTGTTCAGGTCGGTGAATATCTTGGCATTTGCAAGTCCACGGTGTCCGGATAATACCGCATGACAGCTCTCACCGCCTACCGGAAGCGAGGTGTTTTTCAGATGTCCTACACCTGACTGCAGTACTTTTTCGGATGTTCCATGATAAACCGGAAGAACAACATCAAGCTTTGGAATATCAATATATCCCATCATTCCAGTATCATCAATTTTCAAAAGTTTGTTATACTCATCATCTTCTGTCTGGTTTTCATTGCTTTCTGAAAATGGATCTGCTATGGAACCAATTCCAATCAGGCTTTCATTGTATTCCTGTGCCTGCTTGATCATGGCATTTTCCTGATCTTCCGACAGATGAGAAACTTCCTGTTCATAATCTGTAGCAATGGTTGTGCTGTTCATCTGATTGATATAATTGCTCACCACCGGATACAGGATTAAAGAAAATGCCAGTAGATATCCGATTCCTCTTAGTATTTTCACTACTTTCTTCATAATATCCTTCACCTTTTCGTCTGTTTCTTCTGAAATACTCAGTTTACACTGAACATTTCAGAAAAAGCAGACATCCTCCCGGTACAATACCGGGAAGATGAACTGTCTTTTTATCCATTCTTAAACTTCAGAATGTCTTAGTTTTTTGCTTTCTTTTTACCAAAAGCTTTGCTTGCTGTTAATACACCGAAAAGAACGATACCAGCCAGTGTTACCATAAGCGCTCCCTTGCTACCAGTGGATGGAAGCTGTGCACCTGTTTTGTTTTCTACAGGTACTTCTGGGGAAGTTAATTTATCAGTATTTGTTACAGTTATTGGATTACCATTGTATGTATAAGTTACAGTATAGTTTGTCAGTTTGCCAGTTGTTGTATCATAATTTGCTTCAATCACAACTTTGATGTCGCTGAGAAGTTTATTGTATCCTTCTGGAGCTTTTGTCTCTCTTAAGTAGTAAGTTCCAGCTTCAAGACCTTTTACAAGAACTTTACCATCAGCATCAGACACAATCTTTGCAGAAGTAAAGTCTGCTGCTTTAGCTTCATCGGCTGTTGCCTGACGGTATACGCCGTTTCCTTCGTCTACAATATTAACCTTCGCCTGTTCATCTGCTGCAGTACCTTCTGTGTTTCCCTTATAAAGCTCAAATTCTGCCTTTGCAAGTGCAGTCTTATCTTCTTTATTATTCTGGTCTTTTAAATAATATTTATAAATTGTGAAATCAAAGGTATGTACATCTACGATGCTTGGCTCAGATTTACCTGTTCCATCTGACTTCGGATCATTACTGTACTCAACAACCGCCTTGTTGGTATTTGGATTCATACCGATTACGGCGTCTTTATTCAAGGTTGCTGTATAGACAACTGTAATTGTCTCACCCTCGCGACCCTTATAGGAATTATAGAAATCATTTAAAGTAACTGTTAAAATACGGGTAGTCTTGTCATAAGAAAGTGCGTATGTATTTGCTCCTGTTTTACCCGCTTTAAGTTCCGTACTTCCAACTTTTACAGACAGAATTGCTTTTAAATCCAGTCCTTTGGATAATGTATCGGTAAATTTAAAAGTATAAGAAGTATATCCTGTCATATCCGGTACTTTAGATGTCAGCTGGTAAGTAACAGTATCACCAATTCCAAAATCTCCGGCTTTCTTTTCATCTGCTGCGCCATGTGGTGCGATGGTGTCCTCAGACTCATTTTCGTCATCTAATTCCATCTGGTGATTGCCTTCCCATGAACCATCCACAATCGCATCAACCTTAATACCATTTCCACTCTGTGATGGGATGAGTTTCTTATCTACTGTCGGATAATTACTCTTCATGTTAACTGTAGCATTAACATCTGTCACACTGACCAAAGATGCTACTGATTTTACTGTTTCATTTCCAGGTGCTGTAGAGGTGTCTGTTGCACCTAATGGATAAACTACATAATATCCGTATGCAAGATTACTAATTACCGTAGTACTATCGGTTGTAGTTGCAGCTGTATGAGTAGAAGCTACAGCAGAAGCATTCTTAAGGATCCATCCCATGATGTCTTTTGCAAACGCTGCACCATTACTTCCATCTGTTCCGACCTGTTCTTTAACATATGCATAAGCTTTTTCACTTAATGCTTCCCCTGTTAATGTAGAAGCACCTGTTATTTTACTCTGGAAGAATCCTTCATATGCACTGTTCAGTGTATATGCTACATTATCGCCGCTTTTTGTTGCTGTAAAAATCTGATACAGATCCAGAGTTTTTCCTGCTACTGTATTATTGACTGTCAGGGTTCCTTTTGGAGCTTCTGCTGCAAATGCAGTCATGCTCATGGACAGTACCATGGTCATTGCCATCAGAACTGCCATAAATCTTGATACTAATTTCTTCATGTTCCTCTTCTCACTTTCTTTTGATTTTTTATTGGTTCGCCTGGGATTCTTTCAGCCTTTACGGTGGAAGTTCCCTACGCAGCCATCTCTCTCTCATGACTTTACTCCCACTTTCCTACATCGTCTGTTTCCGTTTCCTTCTGCGTCCGGTATAAAGCAGAAACGCTAACAACAGACCACCTGCTATGATAAACATCATAATACCTTCGCCGCCGGTATCCGGAAGCAGTGCAAAATGCCGGTTGGTAATCGTGAAAGTAAAACCATCTTTAGAAGTTTCGATTGTAGTTGTATATCCTTTTATTTCCGTTTCCGTAACAGAATATTCATAATAATGCGGTTTTTCAGCATCATCTTTTATGTAGGCTGGAAGAGTTTCAACCACTTTCTGCCATGTAGATTTTGAGATATCACCTTTTATTTCATAGTTTTCATATCCCGGCACAACTTCTGTATGTTTTGTTCCTTCCGCATCCGTCCAGCTTCTGGAAATTGTAACCTTAATAGTGTCTGGTCTGATGTTGTCCATATTCCGGAAATCTTTCCATACCTTATTAATGGTCAGATTTATATATTCATCACATGGATCCTGTGCATCTGATGGTTCCGGTGATGTGCTGTCACCTGTATTGACTGTCGTTTTGGTATCTGACATCAGAACGGCTTTTGCATCTGATACATAAGCATTCAGATCTGCTGTTTCAGAAGAATCTTTTGTTGCCATAACTGCATTCTGCAAGGTGTTATACTCATCTACCTGCACTACATGTTTTACCGAGAAGATGCTCCATCCATTTTCCTGACTGAACGTATCTGTCAGAAGTTTAGAATTCTTTTTGATCTCATCAAAACTAATCGCCGGTTTTCGGTAGATACGATAATTGTTATTCTCACCTTCTACACCTGCTTTTGTATTAAAGTCATATGCAGAGTTCAGATCACTTTTTCCGCTGAATGGTCCCACCAGCTTAGATGTTCCACGGACCACGTCGCAGTAATACATGTTATTATTCCGAAGAAGGCCTTCGTCGTTGTGTCCTACAAAGCCGCCGCTTTGTCCATCCTTTGCAACACCATCTACATCATTTCCGGCACCGCCGGCATAGACATCGTATCCCGTACTGATTCCATATACATTACTGTCTGTAATTTTTGTCCTGTTTGCCTTAATCAGATTGACACTGATATTGGACTTTACATCATTATCTTTCGTTATGATTCCGTTTTTGTCACATGGAAGCTTGATAGAAGAATCTCCAATCTTAATGATTGCAAAATCTGTCTGCTGATCATTTTCTGTCGATTTTTTAGACAGCCCGACAGAAATATCCAGTCCCAGCAGATTCACATGGAGAAGATTTCCTTCATACAGCGCATCAACCTTCACAATTCCAAGATTAATATGCAACAAGTCGGAATCCTGGATCTTATCCAAATACAATGCCCTTACAAGCTGATCCAGAACTACGAATAATGCATCCACCACTGTGGAATCCAGTTTTACATCTGCAAGATAGGCAAAGCTTGTTCTTCCGGCAAAGCCACCAGCTGTTCCACCGGATTCTACCAGTTTCAGACTATTTTCCTGATTTTTGGCATCTCCGGCACTACAACCTGACATTCTGGCAAGATTTGCGTAACCAATAAAGCCTCCTACAATCTGCTCCTGTCCGCCTTTACTCAAAACGGTATAACCACCAGGTACTCCTGTCACGCTACTGTCATCTATGTGGGAACCAAAAATATCCAAAACGCCGAGGGAACCGCCCAGAAGCTGTCCAAATTTATCTCCCAGCACATCCAGCTTCTCCATTTTTATAACTCCGCTTTTTCCGGAGTATCCTACAAAGCCACCTACGCTGTTCAGTCCAGTTACATAATTTAATCCTGTTACAGTGCTGTTTTTGACAGAACCATTTAACAGTGAACCACCAAATCCTCCAGCTGTTCCGCTGTATGTAACCTGATTATTCTGTCCTGCATCTGTTGCTGTGTTAGCACTGACGCCAAGCCCTGCATCTGGACTTCCTGTGACATTTCCGTAATATACATAGCTTCGGAACGCATCCAACACATCGGTTTTTCCAAGTTTTAAAAGATACTGTAATACCGAGGTCTCATTACCTGCACTAATGTTTGCGGCACCGGAAACATCCGCAATACCGAAGCATCCACCGGCATATTCACCGGCTACTACGGAACGGATCTTGTCCGCACGGATTCCGCTTCCCGGCGTATCCTTCTCGCCGAGGACCGCTCCGCAGAGACTTCCTGCAAATCCTCCTGCTGCTTTTGCGTACCCGGTATTGCTTCCATTTTGATAGGTTCCGTTTACGATCACGCCCCAGTCATCCCAGGCTGACACAGATGCACAGCGGATGGTGGAAACAGTAGCATTCAGAACCTTAATCAGCTCTGCCGGAGCATTTACCATAAGAACATCCAGAAGCTTATTCAAAAGTCCCTGTTTTGTAGCTGTATCAATAGCTGCCACACTACCCGGATCTACTTTTCCGGCAAAACCGCCTACATAAGAAGTTCCATCTACACGCCTTAAATTTGTGATACTGCAGGAGGAAGTTTCATCTCCCCAGATTTGGCCGCCGATCATTCTTCCCACATAGCCTCCGGCAAATCCTGCCGGATCTTTGTCTGCAATACCGGTTGCTTTGATCCTTGCACCGGAACGATATCCTTCCACATGGGACTGTTTCACGACTGGCACAAAGGTTTTTAATGCTGCCAGGCTGTCTGCACCTATAATCTTAAGGTCTTCCAGTGAAACGCCACCTGTGTTTGCCACAGAACCTGTGAGCATCTCACCAGCAAATCCACCACTGCTTCTATAAGCCTCTGCCAACTGAAGATCTACGGCAGTACCGTTTGTAACGGTTCCTCCTTCCATCCGACCCACATAGCCTCCGGCAGAACCACCCTGTGTTGCATTACTTGCCAGAATGCTCCGTCCTGCTGTAACAGCGTATCCATATGCATACTGGGAAATAATCTCATTTAACTGATTCTGATCATTGACTTCACCAAGTGCCTGTAATTTATTACCGTAACTTCCATAAGAACCGACAGCACCAACCCATTTGTTCCAGGTATCCGTATCCAGTCCACGAAGCGGTCCATAAACAGCTGTATTCTTTTCTGTCGGATACACTGCCTGAAGAAGCGTCAGCGGATTATCTAGTTTGATAAGACCAAATAAAACCTTCAGACTTCCTGTATCTGCAACATTCGCACACCGCATCAGTCCGGTATAACCTCCGGCATATTCCGTTCCATATACAGAACGGATACGATAGGCCGCACATTCCCTTGCGGTTCCCGTATATGCAGAGCCTTTCCAGTTATCCGTATTGTTTCCCCAGATCTGGCCACCATAGTTGTAACCCGCATATCCTCCAGCAAGCCCACGGTAAATACCGTCATCACTCTCAGCCTGAGCCCTCACAGCACCTCCACAAGGTACACAGGTTGTTTCGCTGTTTTTGATCACGGGAACAAATGCCTGTAAAACACCAAGAAGATTATCCGCACTGATCAGTCCTCCAAGAGTACTTAAACCATCTACCACATCCGCCGCACTTCCCGGTTCCATGGTTCCAACATATCCACCGGCACTTTCACGCCCTATGATATGTGCAAAGTTATAGGAATTACTATTCTGAATCTGTACTCCGAGAAGTTCTCCTGCATATCCTCCGGCTTTTCCGGTATTACCATCTCCGTTAGTTGCCAGAACATTAAATCCACCGGTTGCTCCGTAAACATCTGAACTGTCTATGATAGATGCAACTACAGTCAACGCTGATAACAGATTTGAGGCAGAAAGTACCTTATCCAGAACACTTGCTCCTCCGATAGCCGCCGTACTGCCCATAGCAGCTTTCCCAATATAGCCTCCTGCGTAACGGTAACCACTTACCGCATACTCACTTCCAGTTCCGTAATAACTGCCGCCATCTTCCTGCTGCAGATTGTTTGGCTCAATGACACCGGTATGCTGCAGTTTATTTACATCAGAATTACTAATCTGTACACCGGTTCCGCAGCCAATAAAGCCTCCGGCACTTCCGGCATCCACATCGTTAGTGCTGTCTTTTTCAAGAGTTCCCGTAACATGTACGGTAAAGCCATCCTTTACAGAACATACACTGGCATTACTGATCACCGGAACAAAAGCATTGACCAGGGAAAGTAATCCTGTCAGATCAACCACTTTTGTAAGAATTGATGACTTGGCTCCAATCTCTGCAACCGCTCCAGCTTTTACGAGACCTCCGAATCCTCCGGCATAACGAAGTCCTTCTACTTTCAGAAGATTTTCTACTGCCGTACCTTTTCCGGAATCAGCAGCATTTGCTGCATTATCTACATGACCGCTCTGCATCTCTCCAACGAAGCCGCCTGTATAGCCTTCTGCATTTTCAAATCCGCTGTCAGCCGTAACAGTCAGACCATCTGCGATACCAGCAACTTTACAATTTGTAATTTGGCTGGATGCAGCCTGCAGAACACTTGCCAGTTCCTTCAGACTCAGAATCTTACCGAGGACGCTGTTCAGAAGATCTCCTGTGGCATCTCCCGCTTCCGCAGCACTTCCGGAACGCATGATCCCGATATAGCCACCTGCATGATACGGTGCTGTGACTTCTTTTACATGGGTCACATCAGAGTTCTTAACCATGACTGCTTTTCCATTACCGATATATCCTCCGGCATCTCCAAGGGCCACATCATCATTTTTCCCGGATGCTGTTACGACCAAGCTGTCTCCTTCAATAGAAGAATCGGAAATCCTCGGATATGCCACATCCATGACACTGAGAAGCTGAGTTACATTTAAGAGCCCCAGTAACTTAATAGAACCTGTCTGTGCCACATCACCGGGCATCAATCTTCCGGCAAAGCCTCCGGCATAGCTGGTTCCCTTTATATAGGAAAGTCCGGTAATATTTGTTGTTGTAATCGCACCACTCTCGCCTTCGATTGTTCCGTCCTCGCTATTCGTGTCTGCTGAAATGAAATCTGCTTCTTCACTATTCTTTTCATCTGTAGATTCACTCGAAGATGGATTTGTGTCTGTGTCTGCTTTGAATCCGGAGTTGTTGTTTCCATAGTTGATATCTACTGCCTGTCCATCTCCCACAAAGCCGCCCGCCATATCAGCGGATACCTGAGGGTCAGAACCATTCGAAACATATGCAATAGAAGTATTATTGAACTCCGGTCTCAGGGCACTGACAACGCCTAGCAGGTTCTCCAATTCGATTCCTGTCAGTTGTGATGTGGTGGAATCCCCGGCACTTAATGCATCTCCGGCCTTGGCAAAACCTGCAAATCCTCCGGCATTTCCTGATACTGCTGATGCAGTAACCGTTTTCAGGTTGCTGATCTTTGTGTCCCTTGCTCGTCCACTGATGCATTCTCCAATAAAACCACCGCTGTAACCTTTCTCATTTTGGGTAGACACACTATATCCTGACGTAACACCTGAAACAGTACTGTCAACTGTAAACGTCTCAATCATCTGGCCTACAGAAAGAAGGCTGTCAATTTTTAGTAGCGGTAATCCCAGAAGTTTAATACCTCCAACATTGGCAAGGGTGCCGCTTCCGAAATACCCGGCAAAACCTCCGGCACACTTTCCGGCTGTTACGGAATTCAGATTTGTAACGGATGTTCTCCTTACTTCTCCACCCGTTCCATAACCGATAGCACCTCCTGCACAACCATTTTCCTGATCTGACGCAGTAACCGTAAGCCCGGAAGAGCCTCCGTTTACGGAACAGTCCTTGCATTCAAAACGCATATAGTCTGCTGCTGTAACTGTTCCACCGAGGACATCACCGACACTGGTCATCTTAGCGTAACCTAAGATTCCTCCTGCATTCTCTGTTGCTGAAACCTTCATAGAGGAAGCTGCATTGATCTGATTCACACGGTCTGAAAATTCGTAGGTAAGACCCGTCTTATTAAGCACTCGCTGGAGGGCTTTTGTAGTTGATTTTGAGTCATCTGCAAGTTCTAAAGTATTGGAAATCTGGACAGCACCTGCATATCCCACAAGTCCACCTGCATTTTTACCGTTCGCTGTTACAGAAATGTTATCTCCTGCAATGGTGCATCCGCTTATAACAGAAGGCCGGAGTCCTACCAGGTTCAGGATATCCATGTTGGTAAATTTACCATTTAACAACCCTGTAAGAAGATCCTTTACAATTACCAGAAGTCCCTGGCTTTCATCAATATCCGCTACATCACCAAGGGTTGCTATACCGGCAAATCCTCCGGTATAATCTTTTCCGGACACTGTACCCAAAGAAGAAATACTGCAGTCTACAGCGTAACTATTTCGCATTTCGCCAATAAATCCGCCTGCATAACCACTTTCCTTAGCGGAACTTCCCTGTGCGGATACGTTTACCGTTCCATCAATTCTGCAGTTCAGCATAACTGTATTGACCGGAAAGTTCCCCATAAGTTCAATACCAAGGCTGCTTAATGCGCCTGCCACAACTGCATTCGCAGAACGTCCCACAAATCCACCAGAGCAATCATTTCCAGACACTGTGGCAGTGCCACCCACAGAACAGTTTTTCATCACTGCACCAATGGCTTCCCCAGCGAATCCACCGGTACTCTTCTGACCTGTAACAGAAGTGCCACCGCTTACAGAACAATTCTGAATACATGGATTGACATAGCCTACCGGAATCAGATTTTTTACACTGAGTAATCCTCCATTTAAAAGGACAGTCAGCAGGTCACCGGCTCCAAGCAGAGGAATCAGATTCAGGATTTTTGTTAAAGTAGTAACCAGGCCTCCTAATCCATTTGATATGAGGTCATACTGTGTCATACCACTGACATAGCCTGCGAAGCCACCGGTCCGATCATTTACATTTGAAACTCCACGTAAATTTTCTACATTGCAGTTTTCAATCTGGATGTTTCCTTTTATGACGCCTGCAAATCCTCCCGTTGCCAGGGATTGCGGATCCGGTTTCAGTCCACTTAAATTTCCAAGCAGGAGCTTCAGCACACTTCCAATCAAGCTGACATTTTGTTTAACCTTTTGTGTTGTTGTAGAAACCGTCACATCAGAAAGAGTAATGTTTTTCACAGTGATCGGGTTTTGGGATATTGTCAGGGATGTAGAATATGGTGTTGTCAAATTTCTGAAAAATCCGATACCATATTCTGCCTGCTTGTCCTGATCGACTGGATTATTCTGTGAAATATTGATATGGCTGATTGTTATACTCTGACCTTCAACCATTCCCTTTCGGCCTTCCATGTTTCCCTGGTAATTATCAATAGGATCCCAATCATCATCTTCCCCATTGGAATTGGTGCCCTCTTTGGAAAGATCAATATCACGAAAGATAATATAATCCGCATCCTTGCTATATTTATATCCGGTGCCTGCAATATTCACCTTATTAGTCGTTTTGCTTATATCATAAGTAAGAACGTAGGTCTTATCCTCTTCAACCGGTATACTTTCCGGATCCGCATCATCTGAAAAATCACTTTCACTTTCATCACTGATAAAAGCATCTTCATCGTAAATCTCTTCGTTTTCAGTATCTGATACAGTAGTGTCCGATGCTGCAGCTTCTGAAGAAATATCATCATTTCCAGATACAGATATTTCATTGTTTTCTGCCGGAACCATATCAATCAGATCACTGCCTTTTGCATTTCCATCTGCTTCACCGGAAGTCCCTTCTGTATTACCAGAAATTTTTTCTGTTTCACCGGAGGCCTCCTCCGTAGAATCATCAGAAGGACTGTCCTCAGATGCAGTTACTATCATATTTGCAGAATCCTGGATCGTACTGCCCACATAAAGATAACGCTTTGTAGCATTCAAACCAGCTACGTCTAAGGGTGGGGCATCCAAATATTCCGCTTTTCCAATTTCGTGTCCACCATTATCATTTGCATACAATGCAGTTTTTGACCAGTCATATACTTTGTCTCCATCTTTAAAATTGGCCAGATCCGCATCACCCGGATAATACAGTTCTGTTTTGTATTCTGCTGTATCCGCAGCCGGTGTCCAGTCTGTATATCCACTCAGTGCTCCCCCCAGTAATCCCCCTTTTTTCTCTCTTGTTTCATACACCTTCCAGATGGGTTCTGTCACTTCCGCATCTGTTCCGATTGCCCGGAGCTGTGTTTCATTTCCAATCAGAATGTAATTTTTATCACCGATCTTTTTTACCACCTGACCGAAATAATTTCTTCCTTCATAATCAGATGGATAAGCGCTAGTAATATCCTTAGTTGTCTCCTCTGTCCCAGCCTTATTTGCAAGAAGCTCCGGTGTTTCTGTTGTAAATGAAGAAGCAAGCACATAATTATGTGTTTTGCTGTAAGTAAGATAGGAACCATCTTCCAGTGTAAAAACCTGTCCCATTCCAACTTTTTTAGCAATATAATCCTCGCTCATTACAGGTTCGCTGTCTGAAGACTCCCCTTTCATCAATTCAAGCTGGTATCGGTTATACACATAAATCGTATCAGTCACTGAATCATATACTGTGTTGCCCGTGCGCTCTGATGATGAAGTGATGCTACCTGTAAAATCTGATGGGAAGTTCCAGACATTTTCATTATCTATTGGAATATCATTCATCAAACAATAGGAAGCGTCTGATGCATAGGTAAGTTCTGCACCATCTGCAAGAACCTTATCCCCTTCACCAACATTTCCATCTTTGTCTCCGGAAAACATCTGTGTTCCTGTACCGATTTGCAGAAGTTGCTGGTAATTGTAGATACATATTTTTCCATCTTCATAATCTGGATTTGCTTCTTCCAAAGTATCTGAGGTGTTTTCATCATCGATAATTGTTTCATCTCCATCTGTAAATCCTTGATCTTCAGAATTACCAAATTCCTCTGTTATTTCAGAACTAATACCTGTATTTGGCTCTGATTCTCCTTCAAAAGAATCAGGAATATCACTTTCCGTGATATCAGATATTTCAGATGTATCACTGCTGAAACCATCCTGTTCCGATATATCTGCAATTTCACTATTGGTCTGCACATTCATTCTTTCTGAATCTTCAGCATTCGCAACTACGACTTGCGAAGATAATAATGTAACACACAGAACAACTGCTGTAATTCGTCTTAAAACACTCAATTTCTTGTTCACAAAATCGCCTCAAATCTTCTGTCATGCTTGACTTTTTGTTACTTTTAACCACTCTGGCTGCTTTGCTGCCGCCGTCAAGCACTGAATCAGTTTTTTAGAAAACGCTCCACATTCACCATTTGAAATCATCTGTATTGCCTCTTCAGGTTCATACTTTCTTTTGTATGGACGATCATTGATCAATGCATCGTAAGCATCAACAATCCCAACAACCTGTGCACACATTGGAATCGCATTCCCTTTTAAGCCGTCTGGATATCCTGACCCATCATATCTTTCATGGTGATGTCTGCATATTTCATAGCTATATTTGTTCAGCTTTTCCGTTGTTATCCCCTCTGGAAATCTCTGGGTCATCGCTGCACCTACTAATGGATGTTGCTTTACTACATTCATTTCTTCATCTGTCAATTTTCCATTCTTATTAAAAATTTCAATTGGCACTTTTATCTTTCCAATATCATGAATCGGCGCTAAATGCGCTACTGACGAAATTTCTTCATCTGTAATCCCATATTCCGGATAATTCTTCTGCAATTGAAGATATACCTGTTTTGTATAGAAGCTAATATCATCTTGATACCCTGATTCAACTATCTGATTATGATTCAATACAGTAGTTAAAAGTGATACCATATCCCAATACTGCTTTGCCATATCTTGTTCTTTTTTTATGAGTTCCCGTTCCATCTTTATAACTGTGTTCTGGACAATCTTCTCATTATGTAAGGTAATAATTGCAGTATTCTCATTTGCATCTATATATTTTTTTGCTTCCATCCAAACATATGCATTCTTATCTTTTCCAGTAATTCTGCGATATGGAAGATCTTTTTCCATACATCCATCAACTAGTCTTTCTTCTAATCCTTCACTTGATAAGAAGTCATGAACCATTTTTTTGTCAGAAGCATACACGTATCTTTCTACATATTGGCTTATGAACTCTTCATAGCTTTCTGTTTTCCTTACTTTCTCATACACTTCACGGATATGTGAATACACACACTCGTAGCTTTTTTCCTTTAAGTTCAGTTTTAATACAACATAAAATCTTCCAAAATATTCATCTTCTCCAGGGCGGATAACGTCTGAAACCTTTACACTCTCTAATTTATTATTGTATGTATTCTGCAAACTCAACAATATTTTATGTGTCTTGCAGGTATCTTCTAAATTTCTGGAACAAAAACGATCTTCTTCCAAATAACGATTAATTGCCATGGTTTCCTCTACACACGATATAATATCCATTAAAGAAATGTTCTCCGGTTGTTTTGCCAGCATATAGCCACCATTTGTACCTTCACAGGCAGTGACTATTTTTGCATTTTTCAGTTTTTTCGCTATTTTAGGAACATAATTAGCAGAAACATTTAGCTTCCGTGATAATTCTGATGTAGATACCATCCGTTCCTGTGCTGCTAAGTAACACACAATTCTAATTGCGTAATCTGTTGAATTTTTTAGTTGCATCGTTATCCCTCTAATCTAAGCCCTGCAAAGTCTTAGTTTGTATCAAAAAAATACTATCCTCTGTAGCAGTGATTCTTTTCCTGAAATATTTTCTCATCAGTTTCCCAATTATACAGATTGAAACCGGTTAATATAATGTACAATCAATGAAAATATTTATCCGTTTTTTTGTAAAATCTGTTCCATTGTATCGATATTCTCCATTAATATCTTTTTATGAATTTCGTTCAAAAAAAAAGAAACCATGCCTCAACACGATTTCTCTTTCTTTTTCTATTCTATTTCT
>OLOD01001493.1_pt1 | contig 14522 bp, 10 predicted proteins | sample 1671921 | NCBI WGS metagenome assembly OLOD01 (sample SAMEA3136626, study PRJEB25190) | human gut metagenome | biome: human gut; feature: human-associated habitat; material: faeces | place: Austria | collected 2013
AATCATTTTGGAATTCATCCATTTTCTTTGAATTATATTTATCTACTGCATGCGCTCGTCTTTTTGTCAACAATATGGCGGATAACCAAAGCTGGAATTCCAACGATAATCCGGAAGGGATATGGGATGTTATCTTTAACTGTAAATCAACGACATCAGGTACTTATGCCAATTTGGGATATGAGGCAGTGATGCGTTTAGGACGTGATATGGGAGTTCCCTGTCCAGATGACCAAGCCGGCTCTCCTATAGGATACGCCGATAACAGTTATCGTGCCAGCAACCTCCTATTCAATAATTACACGGATTTTAATCACGGTCAGGATTATCCGATTGGAGATTTACGGCGTAACTGGAACTTCCCCTCTTTCTGTTATAAATACAAAAGTAATGAAAAAATGGCAGAAGGATACTCTGCAAAAACCCGCTTCGAATATTTCAATGTATTACTCCCCCAAAAAATCACCTGCGAAGAAGAAGCCACTGTATTGCCCATCTTCGACAAGGCAAACTGGAATGGAAGTGACAATAATGCCCCGGTCATTGGCTTATATGTAGAACAAGGCGGAAGCGGTTACACCAACGAAAAAGGAGAAACCACTTTTGATATAACAATACCGGCAACAACTTCTGCACTCACCTCTATGAAGTTTTATGATGCCACCAAAGGAGCGATAATCGGATATTCAGTCGGTACCAAACAAGATGGTAAGGCTGCCGGATACCAGCAGATCAACAGTAAATGCAATAAAGATGTACTCGTCAAGTTCGTAAACGGACAAATGACAGAAATGAAAATCACAAAATCCGGTAATATCGGCTCATTTATGTGTCCTCATGGAGTGGGCATAGGCAAATGGCGCAGAGAATATGAAGTGAACGTGCCACCGATACGGCACAAAGACTTCACCTCGTGTAATTTTCCGATCTTACGTTTTGCAGACGTACTTCTCATGGCGGCTGAAGCTCATCTAATGGCCTCAAACGGCAATCAAGAAAAAGGATTGGAATATCTGAACATGGTTCGTCGGCGCGCATACGGAAAAGAGGATGTCACTCAGCCGGATTCAAAGATTGATTTCACTACATTAACCATTAAAACGATTCAGGATGAACGTATGCGAGAACTTTGTTTTGAAGGTGTTCGCAGAGCCGACTTGATGCGGTGGGGATTATATACAATAGATGATCCGACAAAGAATGTGGTTGACTTATTTGTTGAAGCACACCCCAAACATATCAACATCAACTATCCTATACAAACGCTAAGAAATCAATTCACGAAATATCAAACATTGCCAATACCCTTACAGGATATTGCCGGTGCACCTACTACCATGTGGCAAAACCCGGGTTGGTAATATAATAACAATCATAAAATTCAAAGAGTATGAAAATTTGCAATACAAAAAAATCAGTATTAAGATATGGTATTTTCATCTTTCTATCCGTTCTTATCAATAGTTGTGAGAATTTTGATGACCCAAAGGATATTCATTTCGATATCAGCATTAATAATATTCTAGAGACAGATTTCGAAACAGGTGCTTATGTAGTTAACTCAAGCGATGATATCGAATTCCTGTTTCATGGAGACATAGTAGACAATATCACCTTCTATTCAGGAGCTATCGGAGAAGAAGCTCGTTACAAGAACCGTTGGATAGCCGACAAAGAAGCTAATATAAAACCGTTAGTACGATTGAAAACGTCTGCATTTAATTTAAAGGACCTTGCTACAACCAGTAAATTCGAACTTCTAATTGCCTATGATGAGGATATTCCCGATGAGTATACAGATAAAGCCATAGCGGAAACTCCTTGGGAACATTTTCCTTTGCGCACCAGTAATTTGACTTCCGGTAGTGGTATCACGGAATATTTCAATTTCAACGATAAATTAGTAACTTCCAATGGCACGCATGATTACACGAATTGGTTCTCACACAAGGAAGTAGTGTATGGGATCAGGGCTAAAAGTAACGTGGCTTCAACCAATAGGTTACAACTAAATGAGTTTTATGTTTCCAATACGGAAACACGTGATTACAGTTACACTTATCAAGGCAAAAATGTAAAAAATACGAAGACAAAAGAATATGTTATCTTCAAGGATTTCTCTATCATAGACCAAAATTTAAGAATCTCCAATAGTTTAACAGGAGCCAATTGGGGGATGTACACTCCTTTAGAAACCATTAAAGAAGGAGAAGAAAGCACTCAGCCTAATTCCCAGCACTATGCTTGGAATTGTGCAGAATTCGGCTTAAAATATGGAGAACTGACAGGTAGCTATCCCTGGACGACAACCAATAAATTCGGGCAAGACATCCGCTCCGCATATAGCGTGGAAATTTTTGTGCCAACCAAAAACATTCAAGACCCAAATGGTAATCCTCTGTCCGAACCTACGGAAGAAATGATGAATGAACCTTACGAATCATGGATTGTAAGTAGCAAACATAATATTCACAAAGTTATGCCTGATGTTCCTTCCAGTTATATTAAAGTTAAGTCGCAAGGTTCGACAAATAGCTTTATTTACTCGTATTCCAAGATAGGTAAAGGTTTGTATACCGCCACTTTTATCATCAATAACCAAACTCATGCAGGAACCAAAGAGATAGTTAAAGAATTCAAGTTCCTAGTCAAATAAAAATAAGCGCAGTTTTTTAAATAGGACCTGCCAAAATAAAAAGATTCAGGTAAAAACAGTAGGGTGGTAGCACATAATACTTAAGAAAAATAAAGAAGTTGTGACTACCACCCGACTTATCTCTAAATAAAGAATCTGACGACAATTAAGAAAAACGAATCATTAATAAACATATTACCATATGAAGCAAATAATCAGAGGAATGGCTGTAGCCTTACTGTTAACAAACAGTCTTTACGCCCAACAATGGGAGGGAGATTTATCTCAAGTCGGGAAGTCGCATCCCGGTGGATTCGATTATCACCTCAAAAAATATACAATAGAACAAGTAGGTACCCGCAAGCAAATGACGTTCAATTATGACGGAGTAAGGACTTTCACACACGCACCTGCCCCAGGAATACACCCACGTATTTACTTCAATCCGGAAGAACGGGAAAACATTATTGACCGTCTCAAAAATACGGAAGTGGGCAAAGAAACAGCACGACTGTTACGTGCACACGCTGCACTTGTCAATCTGCCTTACGGAAGTGGCGGTTATCAGAAAGGCAAACCTTATTCACAAAACAAACAAGGCATGGAATATATATCCAATCCCGGCATGTTTAACAAGTATGAGTTATATGAACAAATATCGGCTCCTGACGCTCCCAAAGGTCTACTTGACAGATTTATCGGTGATGGTAAAAAAGAAGAATTAAGAAGAATGGCGGCAGGGTTGAGCTGTGAAGCATTTGAATGTTATCTGCACGAACCCGAGCAAAAAGATACCCAAGCCCCATATACCGTCACCAATACACTCACCTATCGTCAACGTGCGGAAAAACTAGCTCGTGCCATGACATACTGGGCAGATGCATTTATTACTTGCTACAAAGATCAGGTTCCCCAAAAGGCCATCAACAAATACGATCAGTTAGGCGGAATGCATATGCCTGTGATGTACGACATCAATTTCTGGGCAATGAATGAAAATCAGAAGCACGTTGTACGCAAAGCTATTTCCATGACTGTTCCCCAACAACCGAAATATGGAATGTATTGTGAACCGTTCACTACCACAAGCAACTGGGCAACTTTAAATTTCTTTGAAATCATTCCGAACCTCGCTATTGAAGGCGAACCGGGATATAATGCGCAAGCAACACATAACTGGGTACAAGTTTTATACAAATTCCTAAACTATGGTTTCTATTCAGACGGATCCCCTTGGGAAGGATTAGGCAAAAACTATATGATGACCGGTCAATTAAATGCTTTGGCACGCCGAGGATATAGTTTTCTTGGACATCCCCATGTACGTAAATTTACCAGTTTTTACCTGTCACAAATAGTACAACCTTTCGGCTTTGCCTTTATTGGCGACGATTTATATGGAGGCACGGATGGTGGAAATGGCGGAAATCCCCAATTCGGTGGTTATCGTTTCCATTCCATCGATGCTATCGGTCTGAATTATGCTTATCCCGACGATGCAGGATGCTCTTTTGTCTGGAGAAACTACGTCAGTAACAAAACTAAAGATGAAAAAGAGTTCATCGACCTGACCAACGGAGCATTCAGTCCTGGCACGCACAACTATTTTGACCGGATGGCTATTTTAGTATCCTATGCAGACGATTGGCACGGCAATAAAGACTGGACGGAGCACCGTAAAAAAGCGCTGGGCAACCAATTAGATTACTTTGCAGATGGACGCGGGATAGCCATCATGCGGAGTGATTTCAGTCCCAATGCCCTCTCTACCCAATTCAACGTCCGACAGAATTTTGGCGGCCATACCTCAGCAGACAGAAATGATTTCACCCTCAGTGCCCTAGGACGTATATGGGTACCACGTGAAGCTGCCGCCGATGTCACTGAAATGGATTTCTTTTCCTGCCTACTCGTCAACCACAAAGGAATGACAGTGAGCCCGGATGAAGGAGTCAAATCACGGCAACCGGTCAAAGTTATTGATTACCAATCAAATGATAAAAGTTGTATTGCGGTAGGAGATGCCACCTATGCCTATAACTGGGATTTTAGATGGAAAGCAGGACCTTTGACAGACAATCATCCACTCTTAATTAAAAATGAAGGATGGGAAAAGGCTAACGAAACACTGAACGATTTCATGCTGACCCTCGTCAAAGACGAACCATACTTCAACAAGCCTTTCTACGAATTCGGAAGCTGGAACGCGACAAAACCGGGAGATAAAGAACGTATCGTAAAGCGTAAAGTGAATAACATGGATCATGTAATCCGAACTATAGCCATATGTAAAGGAAAACATCCTTTTCTCATTATTGTAGACGATATAGCCAAAGAAAACAATGAAAAAGCCGATTATACTTCCTATATACAAATGGCTACCGACCTGAGTCTTGATAAAATTCAAGAAACTCCAAAGAAAAATGGTCTTTATGATGTGATCATAAAAGATAAAGACAACCGCAGGTTATTGATCCGCGTTATCGGACATAACAACTATAAAGATGGAAACAAAATCCAGTCAAACTTCGGGGAATTGAAAGATAAGGATGGAAACTACTTCATAAAACGTGGCAAAGAGATGAAACGCCAAAGAATCGCTTTTGAGGCATGCAATGTAGTATCACCTGATTTTAAAATGTTAATCTTCCCGTTATCTCACAGAGATGCACTACCAGAAACTATATGGAATAAAAATAAAACTGAATTATCCGTGAAATGGGAAAATGAGATGCAAACCATCCGTTTCGTCCCTGATACCAACAAAAAAAGAACTATTGTTACAGTTCTGTAAACCCAAACACTTCTTATAATGAAAAAACATCTATCTTACCTACCTATACTAGAGATTTACAAAGTGAATATTTGCTGTCACCTGTCACACATACACACCTAAGGCTTTGATTATTAACAACTAATAACGTGACTGCAGCGTGTGACAGCATGGTGACAGTACTTTTACTGTCACCATGCCCCTTCCTGTTCTTTCTTTTCTCCTTTTTCTTTCTTAAGAGTGTGGGGGCATATCCATCAGCTATAGGGCAAACATTAGTTTCTAAGTAGTAAAACTAAAGTTTCAAGCAAAGGAAACTAACTTGAAACTTACTTCCAAAAGAGGACGAAGAGGTGACAGTAAAATGCTATCACTGTGCTGTCACACACTGCTGTCACACCGTTACTCACTTACATTCAGAGATTTAAATGTAAATATGTGACAGGTGACAGCAAATATTCATTTTATAATTCTTATGTAGAGGCTATTCATCTAAATCTTCAACCTCTTCTTTTGAAAGAGCAACATCATAGATACGTACATCTTTCACCCAAGCATGATGACCCAGAAAAAAATCCATGGCATCCGTAGCAATTTGAGTACTTCCCGGCGCACTGGCGAAGTCGATATTCTCCGCGCATTAGCGGCGTGTCAAGGGCAGGGTGGAGATTTTCAGAGCGAAGCGGCGAAAATACGACCCGACCTTGACGCGGATAACCCCCATATAATACGGGCGGGCAAAGGGCATAGATTGACCTTTGCCTTGATTACCCTTATGGAAAATTACAGCAACACCAAACCCAGAGAAAGGAGGTTTTCACTTGGCGTATGTACCCGTACCCAAAGACTTATCCAAAGTCAAGACAAAAGTAGCGTTCAACCTTACCAAACGGCAGATTGTATGTTTTGCGGCGGCTCTCCTGTTCGGCTTGCCGCTTTTCTTTCTGCTCAAAGACAGCACAGGCACAAGCCTTGCGTCTATGGCTATGATTGCCGTCATGCTGCCCTGTTTCCTGTTCGCCATGTATGAAAAGCATGGACAGCCCCTTGAAGTAGTGGTGAAGAACATCATTCAGACGAAATTCATAGCCCCCAAAGAACGACCATACAGGACAGACAACTTTTATTCCGCCTTAGAACGGCAGAGAAAACTTGAAAAGGAGGTATCAGCGATTGCAAAAGGAAACACGAAGAAACAGCGCGGCGGGAAGCGCAAAGCCTAACCCGCCCCGCAAGCTCACCCGCGCCGAGAAAAAGCAGATTGCGGAAATCATCAGACAGGCAAAGGGCGACGGGAAAGCGCACACCGCGCAGCAGACAATCCCCTATATACAGATGTACCCGGACGGTATCTGCAAGGTTACGGGACGGAAATACTCAAAGACCGTCGCCTTTGAAGATATTAACTATCAGCTTGCACAAGCGGACGACAAGACCGCCATTTTTGAGAACTGGTGCGACTTCCTCAACTACTTTGACGCTTCCGTTTCGGTGCAGCTCTCTTTCATCAATCAGGGGACGCAGCGGGGCGAAGCGGAAAAAGCGGTCAATATCCCGGCACAGGAGGACGCTTTCAACTCTATCCGCACAGAATACCGGGATATGCTGAAAAACCAGCTTGCAAAGGGCAACAACGGGCTTGTCAAAGCAAAATATATCACCTTTGCCATTGAAGCCGACAGTCTGGGCGCGGCGAAATCCCGCCTTGCCCGTATCGAAACGGACGTACTGAACAACTTTAAGCTCTTGGGCGTGTCTGCCCGCCCCATGACAGGCTATGAACGCCTTAAAATGCTGCATGGCATTTTCCACCCGGAGGGCGGGCAGTTTGCCTTTGATTTTTCATGGCTTGCCCCGTCCGGGCTTTCCACAAAGGACTTTATCGCCCCTTCCTCTTTCCGTTTTGGCGAGGGGCGTTATTTCCGCATGGGGCGCAAAATCGGCGCGGTTTCATTCCTTGAAATCCTTGCGCCGGAATTAAACGACCGTATCTTATCTGACATTCTGGACTTGGAAACGGGCGTTATCGTCAATCTGCATATCCACAGTATCGACCAGACCGAAGCCATAAAGACAATCAAGCGGAAAATCACCGACCTTGACAAAATGAAAATCGAGGAACAGAAAAAAGCGGTACGCAGCGGCTACGACATGGATATAATCCCGTCCGACCTTGCCACGTTTGGCAGCGAAGCGAAAAATCTCTTACAGGACTTGCAGAGCCGGAATGAAAGAATGTTCCTCTTGACGTTCCTTGTGGTGAACATGGCAGACACAAAAAGGAAACTGGAAAATGACGTATTCGCGGCGGCGGGCATTGCACAGAAGAACAACTGCGCCTTGACCCGCCTTGACTACCAACAGGAAGCGGGGCTTATGTCCTCTGTACCGCTTGGGGAGAACCTTATCCCCATTCAAAGAGGGCTTACCACGTCAAGCACCGCTATCTTTATCCCCTTTATCACGCAGGAGCTTTTTCAGACGGGCGCGGCTTTGTATTACGGCTTAAACGCCCTGTCTAACAACATGATACTCTGCGACCGCAAGCAGCTAAAGAACCCCAACGGCTTAATCTTGGGTACGCCGGGAAGCGGGAAATCCTTTGCCGCCAAACGGGAAATGACAAACGCTTTCCTCATTACCGACGACGACATAATTATCTGCGACCCGGAAGCAGAGTATTTTTCCCTTGTGCAGCGGCTTGACGGGCAAGTGATACGGTTATCGCCTACGGGCAAGGGCATTGACGGGAAGCCCCAGTATGTGAACCCTATGGATATTAACCTCAATTACAGCGAGGACGACAGCCCCCTTGCGCTGAAATCCGACTTTATCCTCTCCCTCTGCGAGCTTGTCATAGGCGGCAAGGAGGGCTTGCAGCCCGTCGATAAGACCGTCATTGACCGCGCCGTTAGGAACGTGTACCGCCCTTTCCTTGCAGACCCCGACCCGGAGAAAATGCCTATCTTGGGCGACCTCTACAACGAGCTTTTGAAGCAGCCGGAGCCGGAAGCGGCGCGTATTGCGGCGGCATTGGAGCTGTATGTTTCCGGGAGCCTTAACGTGTTTAACCACCGTACCAACGTAGAACTTTCTAACCGCCTTGTCTGCTTTGACATTAAACAGCTTGGGAAGCAGCTCAAAAAATTAGGTATGCTCATTGTGCAGGACCAGGTATGGAACCGCGTCACCGTCAACCGGGCAGAAAGGAAATCCACCCGGTATTTTATGGACGAATTTCATCTTCTCTTGAAAGAGGAACAGACCGCCGCCTATTCCGTTGAAATCTGGAAGCGTTTCAGAAAATGGGGCGGCATACCCACAGCCATTACGCAGAATGTCAAGGATTTGCTTGCTTCCCGCGAAGTGGAGAATATCTTTGAAAACTCTGATTTTGTCCTCATGCTCAATCAGGCGGCGGGCGACCGGGCTATCCTTGCAAAGCAGCTCAACATCTCCCCGCAGCAGATGAAATATGTCACCCACACCGAAGCGGGCGAGGGGCTTATCTTCTACGGGAACGTGGTGCTGCCCTTTGTAGACCGCTTCCCGAAAGACACCGAGCTTTACCGGGTAATGACGACGAAGCCGGAGGAAGTGGGCGAAGCATGAACGGGCTGAAAACTGACACCATCATCAACCGGGACGCGCTCTATGCCTTGCGGGAGCTTCCAGAGGAAAGCGTACACTGTTGCGTCACAAGCCCGCCCTACTATGCGCTTAGGGATTATGGGCTTGATATGCAGATTGGGCGGGAGGACACGCCGGAGCAGTACATTGACAGGCTGACCGAGGTTTTCCGCGAGCTGCGCCGGGTACTGCGTTCTGACGGTACGCTCTGGCTGAATATCGCGGACACCTACTGCGGCACAGGGAACAAGGGCTACCATGCAGACCCGAAGAACCCGAAAGGCAGAAACGGACAGCAGATTGCAAGAAACAACCGCGTTTCCGGCTGCAAACAAAAGGACTTAATCGGTATCCCTTGGCTTTTAGCTTTTGCCCTACGCGCTGACGGGTGGTATTTACGGAGCGACATTATCTGGCAGAAAGAAAACCCCATGCCGGAGAGCGTGAAAGACCGCCCTACCCGCTGCTATGAACATATCTTTCTGCTTACGAAGTCAAAGAAATATTTCTATGACGCAGCCGCCATAGCCGAGCCGTTAGCCCCCACAACGGCGGCGCGGTACCGCACCGGGCGCAGCGCGGGACAGAAATATGCGGACGAAGTACCCGGACAGGGGAACGTACAGGGGCTTAACCGGGCGCGAAGCGGCAGCTACTACGACGAAGCCCTCATGCCGACCATGCGGAACAGGCGGGACGTGTGGCTTATCAATACCGTTCCCTACAAGGGCGGGCATTTCGCCGCGTTCCCGCCAAAACTTGCCGAAACCTGTATCAAGGCGGGCTGTCCGAAAGGCGGCGTTGTGCTTGACCCCTTTTTCGGCAGCGGCACGACGGGAGCAGCCGCAAGGCAGCTTGACAGGCATTATATAGGCATTGAGATAAACGCCGAGTATTGCGCCCTTGCAAGGGCGCGGATTGGAGGGACAGAAAAATAAAACAGTATCGAGCGCGTGAGAAAGTCACGCAGAAAATGACCCGCGAGGGGGCTGTCGAGGTAAACGCCGCCACCGGGAAAAAGAAACGTATCAGCAAGCGGATAAGGGACGCGGACTTTGCAAAGACCGAAGCCCCACCGCAGCCGGAACAGGCAGCGCAGCCCCTACCGGGCGGCGCAACTTCCCCGCCCTTAACCGACACGCCGCCGCTTCCCCATGCGCCGGGGGCAGAACGGGAACAGGACACCGCAGCAGCCGAGCGCGTCTTGGAACGTATCGACGGGGCGCGTACCAGAAAGGCGAGCAAAAAGGCGGCGAGGAAAGCACAGCAAAAGAAAAATCTTCCCGCTTGCAGTTTACCGACGAGGAACGGGCAACGCCGGAGCTTGAAAGGTATATCCGAAAATCGGACAAAGCAGCCGACCGTCTGGACGCGGCAAAGGCGGCTATCCCCAAAGAAAAGAAACTTGTACGGGAGCGCACCTTTGATGAAGCCACCGGGAAAGGCAAGACCCGCCTACATTTTGAGGAACAGGAAAAGCCCATAGGAAGGAATAAGCCCCACAATAACCCGCTATCCCGCCCCGCACAGGAAGCGGGTATTTTCGTCCACAACAAGATACATTCCGTTGAAAAGGACAATTCCGGCGTTGAGGGGGCGCACAAATCCGAAGAACTGGCAGAGCGCGGCGCAAAGTACGGGACGCGGAAAGTCAAGGAGGGCTACCGCAGCCACAAGCTCAAACCCTACCGGGCGGCGGCAAAGGCAGAGAAAGCGGCGTTCAAGGCGAATGTGGATTTCCAGTACCATAAATCCCTACATGACAATCCGCAGATTGCGGGCAATCCCCTTTCCCGCTTCATGCAGAAGCAGCAAATCAAGCGGCAGTATGCAAAGTCGGCAAGGAAAGGCGGCGCAAAAACGGCGCAGAAAGCCGCAGAGAACACCCGCAAGGCGGCAAAAAAGACCGCCGAGGAAACAAAAAAGGCAATCGCTTTTGTAGGGCGGCACCCGGCGGGCGTATGTATCGCCGTTGCCGCGCTGCTCTTATTCATCATGGTATCGGCGGGGCTTTCCTCTTGCGGCTCCATGTTCTCCGGCTTGATGAACGGCATACTTGGGACTTCCTACACGTCGGAGGACAGCGACCTTGTGGCGACGGAAAATAATTACGCCGCAAAGGAAAACGAGCTTCAGCAGCAGATTGACAATATCGAAAGCACCCACCCCGGCTATGACGAATACCGCTATGACCTTGACAGTATCGGGCATAACCCCCATGAGTTAGCGTCCTACCTCACCGCCCTTTTACAGACCTACACCCCGCAGAGCGCACAGGCAGAACTAAACCGCGTCTTTGCCATGCAGTACACTTTGACGCTGACGGAAGAAACGGAAATCCGCTACCGCACAGAAACAAGCACAGACCCGGAAACAGGGGAAACGACCAGCGAGGAAGTACCCTACGAGTACCATATCCTCAACGTGAAGCTGACGAACAAGCCCATTTCCGAGATTGCGGAGGAACTTCTAACGCCACAGCAGCTTGAAATGTACCGCGTCTATCTGGAAACAAGCGGAAACAAACCGCTGATTTTCGGCGGCGGCTCCCCCGATATGGGCGCGTCCGAGGATTTAAGCGGCGTACAGCTTGTAAACGGCACACGCCCCGGCAACACCGCCGTTGTAGACCTTGCGAAGCGGCAAGTCGGCAACGTAGGCGGGCGACCCTTTTGGAGCTGGTACGGATTTAACAGCCGCGTGGAATGGTGCGCCTGTTTTGTTTCATGGTGCTACAATCAAGCCGGGAAAAGCGAGCCGCGCTTTGCCGGGTGCCAGTCACAGGGCGTACCCTGGTTCCAGTCACGCGGGCAATGGGGCGCGAGGGGCTATGAGAATATCGCCCCCGGCGACGCTATCTTTTTCGACTGGGACGGGGACGGGAGCGCAGACCATGTAGGGCTTGTTATCGGGACGGACGGGGAGCGCGTCTATACCGTCGAGGGCAATTCCGGCGACGCCTGCAAGATAAAGAGCTACCCCGTCAATTACTCCTGTATCAAGGGCTACGGCTTAATGAATTGGAACTGACAACAAAAAAATGAAAATCTGAAAGGAGAAATTTATTGATGGCTATGAACAAAATTGAACGTATCGACAAGGAGATTGCAAAGACCCGCGAGAAAATCACCGAGTACCAGAATAAATTAAGGGGGCTTGAAGCGCAGAAAACCGAAGCGGAAAACCTGCAAATCGTACAGCTTGTGCGCTCCATGCGCCTTTCCCCGCATGAGCTTTCCGCTATGCTTTCCGGGGGCGGTATTCCGGGCATGGAAGCCGCGCCGGGCTACCCCGCAGAACCCGCAGACCACGACACCGAAGAAATGGAGGACACCGAGAATGAATAAGAAAATCCTTAGAACACTGACCGCACTTTGCGCCGCCCTTATGCTTTCGGGCGGCTTTTCCGTCACCGCTTTTGCACAGACCCCGGAGGGAGAGGACGACACCAACGACAGCGGCGTTGTCTACGAGGAACCCCAAAAGGAAGAACCCCTTACCCCGGACGGGAACGCGACCCTTGTAGACGATTTCGGCGGCAACAAGCAGCTTATCACCGTAACGACCAAAAACGGCAATTACTTTTATATCCTCATTGACCGGGACGACGAGGGCGAGAACACCGTACATTTCCTTAATCAAGTGGACGAAGCCGACCTCTTAGCACTTATGGAGGACGGAAGCACCGAAGCAGCCCCGCCCGCCGTTTGCAGTTGCACCGAAAAATGCGAAGCCGGAAAGGTAAATGTGAGCTGCCCCGTCTGCAAGGACAACATGACCGCTTGCAGCGGCAAGGAAGCGGAGCCGGAAACCGAGGAACCGCCGGAGCAGCCCAAAGAAAAAGGCAATGCGGGCGGGCTTGTGCTTTTCCTTGTCGTGGCACTTCTTGGCGGCGGGGGCGCGTTCTATTATTTTAAGTTTATGAAGCCGAAGCAAAACGTCAAGGGCGGCACCGACCTTGAAGATTTCGATTTTGACGACTACGACGAGGACGAGCCGGACGAGGGGGACGGGCTTTCTGATGAAGAACAGGAGGACGAGGAAGCATGACCCTGTTTACCGACAATCCCTTTGAAAAGATGATGATACAAAGACCGGGCGGGCGGCGTGACAATGCGCCGCCCGTTCCCCATTCCCCGGCTTGCGCTTCCTGTCCGTACAAAGGGCAGCTCCCTTGTGTGGGCTACTGTCTGAAACAGGTACAGGAGAAAAAGGCAAGTGAGCCGGAACGCTGAAAATGGACTTTTAATTTTCGTTTGCAACATCTATGAGATTTTCGTAATGCAAAAGTGTTATGTTATTTTCATTTTGCAGTTGGAGCTTTCTATCACGAATATTCTCAAAATCTTTACGGAGTCCGGCTATCACAGCATAGTAGATTTGATAAGGGCAATATTTGTATAATTGTCTGGGTAACTTTGTATTGGAGAATGAGTGCTTTTCCAATTCTGCTACAATTACATTCCAATTTGCAGCAATATACATTTGCCAATCCCTAACCTGTTCAATCCCTTTATTGATTACTTCCCCGAAACGAGTACCTTTTTCTTTTGTTATCCGCCCGTTGGGAGCTTCTAATTCCACAAAGACAAATTGATAACCGTCTGAACTATTACCTATGAGCAGATAATCAGCCACATAAGCCGACCCGATTTTGAACTCTGGAAAGATATAATTATCGTCATGGTGTCCTGTTCTGTAATAATGCCGTAATAAGCCAAACAAATAATTCCATGCACGATTAGAAGCTATCCAATTTAGTATAGCTCTTTCTGTTGTATCGGAAGAAGTAATCAGTTGATAAAACTCTTTTGTCGTATCATATATAGGTGTGAACCTTGAATAATGGTTGTTGGGAAATAGCGAAGTAGCACACTCAATAAAGTAATCCATTTCTTTGTTTTTACCGCGCCTGTAATGCCCGCCACGTTTTTTATTCATTGCTTCTTCCTGTTCATCAGTAGGAGCAAAAACATCGAAAGTATGTATTGATTTCATATTGTCACCTGTTTCTTATAGTAATGCTTAAAGTATAAACCAATTTCAAACCTAAAACAACCGAAAGGAGAACAGAAAATGAAACTGATTATTGCAGAAAAGCCGAGCGTGGCGCAGACTATCGCCGCCGCGCTTGGCATTAAGGAAAAGAAAGACGGATATATCGAGGGCGGCGGCTGCCTCATTTCATGGTGCGTCGGGCATTTGGTACAGCTTGCGGAAGCTGCCGCCTACGGGGAGCAATATAAAAAATGGAGTTTTGAGAGCTTACCCATTCTGCCGGAGGAATGGCAGTACGCCGTTGACCCGGACAAGGGGAAGCAATTCAAAACCCTAAAAGAGCTTATGCACCGCGCCGACGTTTCCGAAGTGGTAAATGCGTGTGACGCGGGGCGCGAGGGAGAATTGATTTTCCGCTTTGTCTACGAAGCGGCGGGCTGCAAGAAGCCCATGCGCCGCTTGTGGATTTCCTCAATGGAGGACGGG
>OLOD01001494.1_pt1 | contig 14521 bp, 13 predicted proteins | sample 1671921 | NCBI WGS metagenome assembly OLOD01 (sample SAMEA3136626, study PRJEB25190) | human gut metagenome | biome: human gut; feature: human-associated habitat; material: faeces | place: Austria | collected 2013
GTCAACTTCGGAGTGAGCGGGGACAGGACGGACTCATACTTTCTGTCGGCAACAGCCGTGACGCGCGGATCAATCCGGGAGAGAATGGCCATCTCCTCGTCAGGAGTAGCCACATAGTCGACATGCTCAACAAACCAAGCATTGCCATAGGCTTCCGGATTACGCAACACCTGTCCGTCCAGACCAACTATATAGCGGGCATTCAGCATGTTGAGTACATTCCAGTCCGCATCTGTTTCCGTACCCCTCTGGAAATGCGAGAGATGTCTGTCAATAAGATCCTGATAGCGTGTCAGTTTAGCGGCATGATATCCGCCGATCATCTTATGGTAATATGACGGGTCGGCACTGTTGAAGCGTGGTATGTCCATCACCCTGTAGTTCATCGACGTATCCTGAAGTATAGCCTCGTCGACAGGGGTCTTTGCTATAGGAGCTCCGACAGTAAGCTGCTTGGGGACAAAACTTTCATGACTGACATAGCGCTTGTTGACCATATAGAGATCGCCAAGCACAAGCACTCCGAGAATCGCCACCGTGACACCGGTGCTGACTTTACGTCGCAGATAGGCGACAAGCAAGCAACCGCCAAGCACTACAATAAGGAAGCTACGGAGCGCATCGGAGCTGACAAGTCCGAGACGAAGACTCTCAGCAGCCGAATAAATTGCCGGATTCTGCAAGCTGAACTGACGGGCGGTAGCCGCGTCATATCCCTGTTGCATGAGGGAACTCGTTATATAATTGTCGATTTCCCGGTCATTTTCGGAAATTGCGCCACCATATATCTCAGGCACACAGAAACCTAAGGCGCAGATTGCTAACGTCAGTCCGAAACTCCACAACACCGGCTTGCGGTAGCGCTCCCACGCATCCTTTTCGCACAGAAGCTTCTGCAAGCCCATCACCGCGAGAAGAGGTATGGTGAACTCGGCTATGACAAGTATGCTTTCGACTGTACGGAATTTGGAATACATCGGGACAACAGAAAGCATGATATCGGTAAACACCATAGCATGCCGACCCCACGCAAGCACTATCGAGAATAGCGTCAGAATCAGCAACGCCCACTTCATAGGGCCTTTGACTATGGCACATGCAAGAAGGAAGAAAGCGAATATAAGCGCACCGACATAGACAGGTCCGTTAGTTCCTTCAGGATCACCGAAATATTGGCTCATATAGCTGAGATATTGCTGCTGCATTCCATCAATCTTACCCTCCGAAATCATTTTTTGCGCATCCGGGAGGTCCGAAAGACTCATCGCGACCATACGGCCTTTCTCCGGTTTTGCAGAAGCACCTCCCTTGACATTAGGAATCACCAAAGAGAATGTCTCAGAAGGCTGGTAGCTGTATTGAGTTATATAATCCTTATCAAGACCTGCAGAGGCTGCGTTTGCACCACCCTGCGCAGACGAGGTCAGCTCGCTGTGGCGGCCACGCATTGTCTCCTTTGCATATTCGTATGTCAGATAGAGGCTCGGAGCATTGGCAGCGACAGCCAGTCCGCCGGCAACGGCAAGAACGACCGTAGCTACGACCCACTGCCGCAACTGACTTTTCTTTACAGCTTCTATCAGACATGCGACTACTATGCCGAATATAACGAAAAGGAAGTAGTATGTCATCTGCACATGGTTTGAAGCAATCTGCATCATCGCAAAAAGGGCAGCCAGCGCACCTCCGCTCAGATAACGGCCGCGATAACAGAGTATCACTCCGGCTATTGTCGGCGGAATATAGGCAAGAGTAACGAATTTCCAGATATGTCCTGCACCTATTATTATTATGAAGTAGGATGAAAAACCATAGGCTATAGCACCGATGAGTGCCACATACCACCGCATTCTCATGGCAAGAAGCAGGATAAAAAATCCTACCATCATCATGGCAATCAGCGATGACGGAGATGGCAGTCCGAGGCTCATCACAGTGTTAATCCACTTATAGAGACTGCTTGACGGGTAGGACGGCGAAATCTGAAAAGTAGGCATGCCGGAAAAGAGAGAGTTGGTCCAGCGGGAAACTTCTCCGGTCTGTTCGGCATAGGCTTTCGCCTCCTGACCTATGGCTATGCCCTGCTGCATGTCATGCTGTCGGAGCTGATTGCCCTCGGAAGCATCCGGATAGAAAAATGCAAATGCGATGACGGCAATCACTGCCAGTCCACCAAGAAATGTGAGTATCGAACGATATTTTTTTATAAAATCCTGCATCGGGAATCGTTATATGAATGAGCGTTAAAATCTTGCACTAAATCAATTATAGTGTTTTATATCGACATTTGCCTGACACGACAAACAATCAATCTTATTCCGCCGGGCGCAACTCCATTGGAAGTTCCTTTACTGTCGACGCACCACTGTCGCTTTTTGCGACAGTATCTGTCTCAACAGGCTTTGCAGCGGAGAGCGAACCATCCTGCATGGAATCATACTGGTTAAGTTTCTCCCTGAAAGCCTTGGCTATTGAATCGAAATCAAGCTCGGGATTCCGGCTCATGGCCTTCTTGAATGCCGCACGTGTATCCTTAGGATTAACGCTCAGCGCAATGTCATAGACATCGACATACTTGCGCAATGTTTCGAGGTCGCGGCGCGTCTCGCGCTTCTTCGACGCATCGTTGTGGATTGACACAAATGCTGTCAGCACCTGCACGGTCTGCTCAGGGGTAAAATCGTCAACGAAAAGCGACATGCTGTCGGCCATCACCGATGCCTGTTTAAGATTGCCCGATGTCAGAGCCTCTTCGAGCTGCGACTGCTGCACCTCAACCGCTTCACCGGCATCCGCGACAGAACCGCCCTTGTCCGACCCTCCACAACTTGCCGCACCCAGACAGCAAACTACTGTTATAATTGCAATTATACTCTTTTTCATGATGAAAAAACGAATCTTTATTCGCAAAGATACGTATTTTAATTGAAAAACTTTGCAAGCAAAGTTTGAAACCTTGCCCACAAAGTTTTTTTTATAGCCTATCTTATTATCCTGTTGCGTCCTTGCACTCCATGAATATCCGACAGGGGACATCTTGCGACCCTTGCGGTCGAGGATATGGATGACAAAGTCTATGGTCTCCGATATCAACAACTCTATTTCTTACGAGCATTCCGGGAATATATGACCAAATAAAGGAAGAATGCCAGCATGCCGAACAGGAGAAAAGCCAGACACCATCCAGCCTTATACCACGGGGATATGCCCTTATTCCTTAAACACATCGGGATTCCCACAACTAACGGGACTAAGAACCATATAACGACGATCACATACACGATTCCTGACCAAACACTATCAAAGGGGCTAAACAATTCCATATCTTCGCTTTTTATTTTATTTGTTCTTCTTTCACAGTTGCTCGACCACCGGGAATATCAAGTACAAAAACTAAATCCATAAGTTTTACATTTTGATAAACGGTAAAGCCTTCTATTTCGATGGTAACTTTATCAAATACTTGTACAAATACATGGTTATAACCACTTGTCCACACTACATTACTCAGATAGTTTTTTGACGCCACAACTGAGTTTTGCAACTGGCTTATAGCTTTTAAATAAAACACATATATAGTCTCATTTGTTCATATTAAAAATATCATTTTATAAAATATCATCAAAAAAGCAGGAACCATCCGATGGGATGATTCCTGCTGATATGTTGGTTGGACGGGATTAAATCCCGACACTTGCCGATTGGCGATTTTTACTTGCCTGCAAGTTTCTGCTTGAGTTCAGCGAGAGCTGAGAGGTCACCGAGAGTGGTCTTTTCGAGAGGAGTGTTGAGAGCGGGAGCCTCTTCCTGACGACGGTTGCCACCGCGACGGTTTCCTGCGGGCTTCTTGGGAGCTTCTGCGCGTTCACCCTTCTGCTCATCTTCGAAGATGCGGCTGTGTGAAAGGATGATGCGCTTGCTGTCCTTGTTGAATTCGATAACCTTGAAGTTGAGCTTCTCGTCAACCTGAGCCTTTGAGCCGTCTTCCTTAACGAGGTGCTTGGGAGTTGCGAAACCTTCTACACCGTAGGGGAGAGCGATGACCGCACCCTTTTCAACCATCTCGATGATAGTTCCTTCGTGGATTGAACCAACGGTGAATACTGTTTCAAATACATCCCAAGGATTCTCTTCGAGCTGCTTGTGGCCGAGTGAGAGACGACGGTTGTCCTTGTCGATTTCGAGAACCTGAACGTCGATGTCAGCACCGATCTGAGTGAATTCGCTGGGGTGCTTAACCTTCTTGGTCCAAGAGAGGTCGCTGATGTGGATAAGACCGTCAACGCCTTCTTCGATTTCAACGAATACGCCGAAGTTTGTGAAGTTGCGCACTTTTGCAGTGTGCTTGCTTCCAACGGGATATTTGGTTTCGATATTTTCCCAAGGATCGTTCTTAAGCTGCTTGAGACCGAGCGACATCTTGCGGTCCTCGCGGTCGAGGGTGAGGATGACAGCTTCGATTTCGTCGCCGACCTTGAGGAAGTCCTGAGCTGAGCGGAGGTGCTGGCTCCAAGACATTTCGCTCACGTGGATGAGACCTTCAACGCCGGGAGCGATTTCAACGAATGCACCGTAGTCAGCCATGACTACTACGCGGCCCTTAACCTTGTCGCCAACCTTGAGGTCTGCGTCGAGAGCATCCCAAGGATGGGGCTGGAGCTGTTTGAGACCGAGAGCGATGCGCTTCTTCTCGTCGTCGAAGTCGAGGATTACGACATTGAGCTTCTGGTCGAGCTGAACCACTTCTTCGGGATGGCTTACGCGGCCCCAAGAAAGGTCTGTAATGTGGATGAGGCCGTCTACGCCGCCAAGGTCGATGAACACACCGTAGCTGGTGATGTTCTTGACAGAGCCTTCGAGCACCTGACCCTTTTCGAGCTTGGCGATGATTTCGCGCTTCTGCTGTTCGAGTTCGGCCTCGATGAGTGCCTTGTGGCTGACAACCACGTTCTTGAATTCTTGATTGATCTTCACGACCTTGAACTCCATTGTCTTGCCAACGAAGATATCGTAGTCGCGGATGGGCTTCACGTCGATCTGCGAGCCGGGGAGGAAGGCTTCGATGCCGAATACATCGACAATCATGCCACCCTTAGTGCGGCACTTGATGTAGCCCTTGATGACTTCGTCTTTCTCGAGAGCCTCGTTGATGCGGTCCCAAGAACGGGCTGCGCGGGCCTTGCGGTGAGAAAGGATGAGCTGACCTTTCTTGTCTTCCTGATTTTCAATGAAGACCTCTACAGTGTCGCCCACCTTGATGTCGGGGTTGTAGCGGAATTCGCTCATGGGGATGATGCCGTCGCTCTTGTAGCCGATGTTAACCACAGCCTCACGCTTGTTGAGCGCGATGATGGTACCTTCGATTACGTCCTTGTCACGCACGGTATTGAGCGATTCATCATAGGTTTTGGTAAGTTCCTCGCGGGTCTTTTCACCCTTGGTCTCACCGTTTGCATACGCTTCCCAATCGAAGTCAGCGATCGGGGAGTTTTTTACTTCTTCAGTCATTAAAAAATGGGGTTAATAAATAAGGTTAATTCTATGCCTGCGGGCAGATGTCCGCAAAGCGCTGCAAAGATAGTAATAATATTCCAATCCACAAGCATTTACCCTATGGATTTTTCAGTAAGTTTTCAACATTTCACAGCTCTTCATAAAATAAGACCAATCCCGGATGGAAATACCCCCCTCAAACTTCCACATCCTCATCTCGGCGCGTTTTATAAAGGCCGAGATAAAGGACAAGAGCAAGCAGACTTGAGAAGAAAAATGCCAGACACCACAGCAGTTTCATTCCTCCCGACAGCCTCTCGTTCCTCAGACAAAGACTCATGCCATAGATCATCGGCCCGAACGCCAATACCAATGCAAAGATCCATAATAACGCAAGGCCTACAAACTTAATAAACAATAGATTGCTCATAAAATTCATCCTTTTCTTACTATCTCTATTCCAACAATCATATTTTCAAAATCAATTCCACAATCATAACTTGTAACATCTACATTATCATAAAGCACAAGTCCTTTTATATCAATTACATATTTCTCAGTAAGGACTATATATACATAATTAAATCCACCAACGTGTCTAACCCTATAAGTTGCTGACTTATCTCGTGAAACCAAAGGCAGAGGGGTACTACTAATACTTATTTGGTATGCATTAGAGGTTAAGATGATTTTATTTGTAATATTTGCTACAGATTCAGGAAGGAATATATCCACGTGGAGCACATCATGCGAGAAAGTACAATAATCATTTAATCCATGCCCACTATCCTTTAAACGGACATTAACAAAGCTGCCTCTTGACAGAGTTTCAGCAGATGATGAATCAAGTCTCTTTGTTTTTATATATTCGAGATATTCAAGTGCATCTTTATTATTATCAAAGCTGAAATTCGGCATTAATGAATCTTCAGGCTGAGCAATTTTAAAACCAGCATCAAGGTATTGCTGGACAACTTCGTCATAATATTGACAATCTGAAAAATCCTGATTATCTGATAGCATTGAATCATCAATAGAATTACAACTTTGGAGTACAATTACTATAATAGTATCAATAATGAATAATAGATTTGTTTTCATGTCTATAATGTTTTGTGATGAAATTTTATGCAAAGTTCATCATTAATTATCATCGCAGCTCATTTTTATACTGATATTATTTTAATCCGCACAACTCATAATTCACTATAAATCTGAGCATTAAGACCAAACAATCTAAAAAGATTTCATTCCCGTGTAATCATCTGACATTCAATACATTACGCAATAAAAGCATTATATCATTGACACTCAGGTATTTATAAGTTCTCTAAGAAACCAATCCTTATCCTTTGCACAAGATTGAGTAATACGCTCTACAATCTGCTTCTTCAATTTATATGTAGAGTTACCTTGTATTCCGAGAAACAGGCCAATGGCACGTGCGTTGAGTCCGGCCAGTGTAAGCGACACAAATGTCACTTCGCGCTCCTTCATATCCGGCATCTGCTCCCTCAGCCGACGGATGATTCCATCTTTACACTCGTCGACCATACGCTCTATTTCAGCAATGTTTTTCGGACGGCGTATCTTGTCAAGCTCATATTCTATATTCTTGTAGAACACAAAATAGTTTTCCTCCGACTCCTTAACTCCGCTATACTCATTTATAATCGTATTGAGGTGCGAAAAACGTCCGCGTAGTAGATTGCCAACCATAACTGACAGCCTGTCCTTTTCCGAAAGTGCATCAGTCAATCTGAGTATATCGCCGCTTTGGTCGGCCACTTTCCTGTCAAGAGCCATATTGTCGGCCTTGGCATCCTCCACTTCACGCGTAAGCAGCATCACCTCCGCAATCTTACGGTTAATTTCAGCATTCTTCTTCTGAATTCTGTAACGATAAAACAAAACACCTAAAATCAGGCCAAACGCTATCCCTATCAATGATACAACCAACTGCTTCCGTGTCTTGGCTTCCTTCGTGATTGCCATATCCGTCTCGTCCTCATAGATGTTTCGCAGACGTAGAAATGTCGTGCGCACCAAGTCTTCATATTGTACGTCAAATAGACTATCCGCCTTACACTTCCAACACTCTTCATCATAAGTAATCCCTGATCTCTCAGCCAGTTTTGCCACGGCAAGCCAATAATGAAGCGAATCGCGCCAGCCAGCCAGATTTTCACCGGCCACGGCAACGAGTTCTGATGCCTCGCCATATTTACCCAGCTCAGCCTTCACATTGGCGACATCGGCACATGCCAACGCAAAATCCTTACGGCCAGACAAGTATTTCACCAACGAATCGCCATAGACCTCTGCCTTATCAAATTCACCGGTGGCAGCATGCAGACCCAGACCTCCGAAAGCCCTATCAATTTTCGAAGAAGTATCCGAAGATAGCCATCCACCGACAGAATCTTCCGTAACTTGACCGGCACATTTACCATAGTCCACATCAAACATGATTTTAGACAGCGTGGTCAACCTCTCCAAATCACCCACACCTCCGACAAAATCAATCATAATGTCGACAAAAACCATCGCATCCCTTACCCCGGGAGCGAAGCTCAGAGCACACGTCAGTTCCCTTTCAGCCATATCTCTAAGATTTTCATCACCCAATCCGAGAGACCATCCATAGGCTTTCAGGGCCGGAACTACCGCATAGTGGTAATCACCGTTATTTCTCAGCAATTCACTGTGTAAAGACAATGCCTTTACTCCCAATGCAGACGGCTCGCTTGTACTGAAATATCTGGAAGCACCGGAAATAAAAAAATCTCTTGTATTATTGACCGACAATTCATGCGACATTCGTGCCAGCAAATACCAATATGTCGCCATCTGCCGGTTTGTCGCGGAAGAAAGCATCGATATTTCTATGCTATCATTCAGCAACCGGAAAACAGTCGAGTCAGGAGCCGTATCCAATATTCTATCCGCCCTTTCAAGATAATCGTCAAGCCTTTCGTCACCGTGATTGCATGAGGAGGCAAGGCTACAGAAAATCAAACTGACAGCGACCACTACCAGACCGAAATACCGTCTCATTTCTTCTCCGAGTTATATTGTTACGGTTCAGCTAACCTTTGTTCCGAACGGGAAAAGTGCAAGCTTCATAAGTTTGAAATGCTGCAAGCCAAACGGTATGCCGACGACGGTCACACAGAATATCAGCCCCCACAACAGGTGAGTCAGAGCTATGGGGACTCCACCGACAAACCACCATACGACGTTCATCACACCTGCAAGGCAGCCGGATGGCCACCCGTCGTCCACTACTTCTGTCCCGAACGGCCACAATGCCACTTTGGCAAGCTTCAATGTCTGCAGGCCAAACGGAATACCTATAATAGTAAGCATCATTGCCACACTCGAAATCGCATATTCGACAGCGACCATAAGTCCGCCAAACACAAACCATATAATATTTAGAAATATATTCATCAGTCACACACTCGTTATGAATCTTATAAATATTGAATTAAACTATCGATGAATATTGGACATATCATCCATAGAGATAGTAAATTTACGAATACATGAACAGATTTGCAAGTATTTTGCGTAATTTTGCAAATGGAAATACCCTTCACATTCTCTGTTTGAGCAATATTATGCTTAGGAATTCAGTGCAATACATACTATCTACTGTCTTGGTTTCCATATCAGGTCTCACTCTTCATGCCCAGTCGACACCTTGCGACTCTCTTCCGCGCAGCTCCACTCGCTGGATTCATCAGCTGATTGAGAACGGATTTCACATAAACGACTCATCCGTCTGTTACCCGGCCTTTCCTCGTTTTGCCCTTAAAGTCTACAACTGGGGTGACAAGACATTCAATTCCTATGACAAAAACTATGTCGTTGGGACAGGAAAAAACTGGAAGCTGCAAGGAAAAAACTATGGCTGGATTGAGACACAGACCATGCTCTTTCCGAAAAACTCATCAATCTCCATGCACTCTAACCTGTATTCCGATGCAGGTGCTTATCTTAGCTTCATGGCGGTGAGCGTTGGATACATGTGGAATATCGACAAGCTTTTCGACCACGACACAAAACGCCATACATTCAACTTCGACTTCACATGCTCACGTTTTTTCATAAACTACAGTAAGGTGTCGTCTGAAGGTGGTATGATCCTCACACGGTTCGGAGACTACAACGACGGAAAAACTTTTCGCTATGATTTTGATGATGTAAACATCACCACCACCAACCTCGATGCTTACTATTTCTTTAATCACTACAAATATTCTCACGCAGCCGCCTATACCTTCTCCAAGTATCAGCTGCGCACTTCCGGAACAGCCATAGCCGGTATCACCGGAGGCGAACAGAATATCAACATGAATTTCGAGAATCTCCCTCCCGATATGCTGGCCGCCCTACCCCTTGACTCAAATAAATACACTTTCCACTATCGCGACATCGCAGTGCTTGGCGGCTATGCAAGAAACTGGGTGCTAAAACCCCGCCGATGGCTTCTGAACCTGACGGCAATGGGCGCTCTCGGCTACAAGCGCACATACGAAGATGCGACAGACGGCATCCGCAATATGGTCGCAAATAGCTACCGGCTGTCGCTCAGTTGTGTATATAACCACGGAGCGCTGTTCGCATCCGCGCAGGCAAGATCACACGGGTATCTCTACTACAATTCAAACTTCACCCACTTCAGCACTTTCTCCTCGCTGACGCTCATTGTCGGAATGCGATTCTGACATCGGCAATGCCTGACACTCGTGCGAGCCGTGTTCTTTAGCAAAATAACGAAGCGTCAGGGCAGTGACGAAATACAATCCTGTGAGCGCCCAAAGCCCCCAGTAATAATGACCGAGGTGCGAAATGGTCGAACCGTTGCTGTTTATTCGAATCAATGCCTCGATTCCAAGTGTCGACGGGATAAGCTCTGAAATCATATACCAGAATTTATTGAAGGCATAGCGCGGCCATGTGAGGCCTGAAAGAAACAGGAAGACGACGGAGGTGAAGACTATGACAAGCAGACTTGATTCACGCTCCCTGACGAAAATCTGCAAAGTCTGTCCGAGGAATGTAGTGGCAAGGAGAAACACGAACACTACAGGCATGAAATTCCAGAACGTCCCGACATGAGGCAGCGCGAACATATAAGGGATTATTTCAAGGATATAGTAGGCCAGCGGGATGTAAATCATCATGTAACAAAGCGATTTGCCAAGCACAGTGGCAAGAGGTCCTGCATCGTAGCCGAGAGGATCTCTCCCTCCGTTACGGCGACGGCGGTCACGGGCGGAACCTGCAATCATGGTTATTCCGAGAAGCATACTCTGCTGCAGAATCAGAACCACAATGCCAGGCATGACGAATGACGCGAACCCTTGGGTAACGTCGCCAAGAAAATTTGCCTGAGAGTTAACCGGCAGACCTTCTATCGTACTCGTAATCAAGCCACCCTGAGAAAGTCTTTGGGATGTGATGTGCAAAGCCTCATTCATCTGCACATCGGTTATGGAGAACAGATATTGGCGATAACGCAGCAACAAAGACATGTCGCAGTAAAACGAAGCCACAGCCTGCTCTCCACGGCCTATCTTACGGGCATAATCAGCCGGAATCTCAATCACACCGTAGCACTTCTTTTCATGCCACGCCCGTTTCGCCTCGTTTATATCCGAAGCATAACCGATAACGTTGATCGATTGTGTAGCACCAAGCTCTCTCACCAGTTCACGGCTCTCGGCGCTGCGGGAGTTATCGACTACGACAGTGTCCATCTTCTTGACAACTTCCGGATTATATATTAAGGTATAGACCACCGGATAAGCGATTGGAAGTCCGAAGAAAAACAACAGCACGCCAATGTCCGTAAACACGAGACGTGTCTCCCGACGCCATACACGGAATAAACTTTTTATCCAGTCCATATTATTTTCTATCTTTTAACGTCTTGTGACTATGGCACATAAATAGGATTTTCAAGTCGTTTGGCAAGCCTCCGCAGCCCCAGTGCAGGCAGTAGCAGGAAAGCGAGAAGAGCCATATAGTAAAAGCGGGAATAGTAGAGAGGGATGCCATTAAGCGCCTGATCAATATAAATCAGGAAATAATAGCGTATCGGGACAAGATATGAAAAGATTGCAACTCCGCCATACATCTTTTCGACCGGGAACGAAAACCCGGCTATCGAGAAACACAGAATGCCCGTCAGCGATACTATACTCATCGCCATGCGGAGATTCGGAAGCATCTCCGTAATAAAAGTCGCGAAAGCCTGACAGGCCATAACAAGCAGCAGCATCGCAAATATCATATTGAGTGGATTGCAGTTAAGCGGAAAGCCGAGAAAACGGAACATCACAGCCTGCATAGCCACCCCGGCCGAAGTAAAAATCACAGTCTGCGGCAACAGTTTTCCCGCAAGAGCCACTGCCATGTTTCCACGGGCCAACCTCATCCATTCGACCGATGTCCCGGTCTTGTTTTCCTGACAGATGCTGAAAACCGTCATAAGCAACACAATCAGAGCCAGAAGGCAAGGGATAAAAGACGGACTGAGGTAGATTGCATAGTTCAGCCAAGGATTATTCAAAGGATGGCTACGAATCACTACCGGCTGAAGCAATGACCCTGCTGTATCCTCATCCGCCCCCATGCCGACAAGTGTCGTTTTGACAATACCTCCGCTTGTCAGCACTGCAATCGTCTTGAAGCCTTTGAATGAAAGCGAACCGGGCACGAAAACCGTCATATTTGAATAAAACGACAAAGTCGGAGTCCCTCCACTGATGGCCTTTTTCTGAAAATCCGATGGAATATAAAAGAAGCCATATATTTCGCCACTCCTGACTTTCTCAATGGCATCGTGGAAGCTCTCGGCATCGGCCGAGATATCAATAAGTTCACTTGCATTGAGCGAACGGCAAACCTTACGGGAAAGAGATGTATGGTCAAGATCGACAACCCCTACAGGTATCTTCAACGGCAGTCCTTCGCCCATAAGATTGAGGAAGAAAAAAGTGAAGCATATCGGGACAATCAACATCATGAAGATATAAATCTTCCTTGATGTGAGCCGACGTAGTTCGCGTTTTATAATCTGTAACAACATGGGACTTCTGATTAGAAATTATGAGGAGAAAGGATGCGGACAGTGATTGACTATTTAAAATACACGACACTCATGCCCGGACGCAGAGCCGGAATAGTGTCAATCGTGCGGGCTTTCACCTCAAAGGTTTTGCTGTCCCACTGCCCTGTTGCCTTTGTGGCCTGCCATGTGGCGTAAGTGCCGAGATCACGGATATAATAGATTTTGGCCTTAGTCTTTTTCTGGTCAAGAGCAGGAATCATGATCTCGATTTCTCCACCCATAGGCATATCATTGAGCAATTCCTCGCGTACATTGAATGTCACCCACTTGTCGCTAAGCTTCAAAAGGCTCATTATCGGAGCTCCAAGCGACACGAGTTCACTCTCCTCCGGATAAACGGCATCAATCTGACCGTCGCACGGAGCAAGAAGATACTGGTCTTCGAGAAGGCTCTGCACCTCGGCCACTCCGCCTTTTGCAACATCGACCATAGCGGCGGCGCTTTCCTTATCTTCTTTCTGCGCACCGGAGACAGCAAGGTCGAGCTGGCTTTGGGCAGCCTTGTGTGCGGCAACGGCAGCATCGTATGCAGCCTTGGCCTCATCACGCTTCTGTTCGGACACGACTCCCTCATTGAACAGATTCTGCATTCTCGTGTAGGTCTTCTGGGTGATGCCTACGGCCGCCTCAGCCTGACTGACCAAATCGCGGGCTGCCTGTACAATCTGCTTGCGTGTACCGGCATCCACCTTCTGGTTCTGAGTGCGCGCAACGGTCTCCATACCCTCCGCCTGCATAAGCTTGGCATCGACAAGTGATGAATGGATGTGCACCAACGTGTCACCGGCCTTGACAAGATCACCTTCGTGGACATAAATCTTCATTACTCTTCCGGGAAGCTTGCCGGAAATACGGATAGATGTAGCGTCGGCCTGACCTTCGACTATGTCCTTAGGCTTATTAAGGAAACAGAAACCGAGTATCGCAAGCACTATGCAGATGACCACCATTATGCCCATAGCCACCATGAGGATCTTATTTTCGCGCTGTTCGGGAGTAGCAGCGGGGCTGTTTTTTATATCTGACATGATTTCAGGAAATATTATGAGGTTGATGTTACTTTTTATTTTTTCGAATTTATTCGACAGCCGGCGTACTGACATCAAGCCGTCCAAGCACCTTGTTGAAATAGACATCACAGAGATATACATCTATCCGTGCATCGACATTCTCGGAATGTGCCTTAAGCCAAGCCGTCTGTGCTTCCATCACATTGTCGACAGTCATCACGCCGTCACGGAAGCCGACTTCGGCACAACGCAGATTTTCGTCGGCCTTCTCAAGATTGGCTTCAGTCATGTTGAATGTTTTCACGGCCTCCTGTGCCTTGAAAGAAGCCTGATTGACCTGAAGGTCTATCATATCCTTGGCGTTGTCGAGTTCAAGACGAGCCGCAACGGTCTGAGCCTTAGCAGCACGCACTTTATTATAATTGCCGCCCCAATGCCAGATAGGCACTGTCAGCATCGCACCGACCGAAAACATTCCTGAGAATTTCTTCTCGAAACCATTGAACATATTAGGATTAGAGAAGGTATATGCCCCTACCAGCGCAAGGTTAGGCATCATCGAGGCCCGGGCTATATTCTCTTTTTCCTTATATATCTTCACACCGAGTTCAAGAGCGCGGAGATCTTCGCGGGCGGAATAGACATCCTGCATATTGTATGACTTGGCAATCGGGGCTGTCGCACTGATTGTCTCCGCATCCTCATCGGCAAGAGTGAGCATTGTGTGGACCGGCAGACCGCACACTTGGGCAAGCGCCATCCTTGAAAGCACCAGTCCGTTTTCAACTTTTGTCAAATCGACCTGAGCGGAATTCAGCTTGACATCCACCGTAAGCTGGTCACGCTTGGAGGCGACACCCTGCTCGACCATGAG
>OLOD01001511.1_pt1 | contig 14290 bp, 16 predicted proteins | sample 1671921 | NCBI WGS metagenome assembly OLOD01 (sample SAMEA3136626, study PRJEB25190) | human gut metagenome | biome: human gut; feature: human-associated habitat; material: faeces | place: Austria | collected 2013
CCTGGCAGAATGGTCGAAGGATTTTATATTTAGTAAATCGTAAAATTTTGAGAGAACAGCTGAAACTGATACGGGAGGAGCTTGGAGAGGACAATACTGCTGATGAGGCTGAGGAGTTCCGCAGAAAAGCCAAAGAGCTTACTGCTTCCCAGGAAGTAAAGGATCGCATTTTCAAAGAAATCGGCCGCTTTAAAATCACCAGCACCAATGCCGCTGAGAGCAGCATTCTGCGGGGATATATTGAGACACTTCTTTCCCTTCCGTGGGATAAGTGCTCTGAAGATTCTGAAGACCTGAAGGTAGCCTGGAAGATTCTTGAAGAAGGTCATTATGGTCTGAAAGATGTAAAAGAGCGTATTATGGAATTTCTGTCTGTACGTAAGCTGACACATAAAGGAAAATCGCCTATACTTTGCCTTGTGGGACCTCCTGGAACCGGTAAGACTTCTATTGCAAAATCTGTTGCAGAAGCCACTGGCAAACGTTATGTCCGTATCTGCCTTGGTGGTGTGAAGGATGAAGCTGAGATCCGCGGACATAGAAAGACTTATGTGGGTGCTATGCCGGGAAGGATTACCGTTGCCCTTCAGCAGGCAAAGGTTGCAAATCCGCTTATGCTTCTGGACGAAATTGACAAGACAAGCAGTGATTACAAGGGAGATACTTCTTCTGCACTTCTTGAGGTGTTGGATCCGGAGCAGAACAGTCATTTCAATGACCATTATGTGGAGCTTCCTCAGGATCTTTCAGAGGTGTTGTTTATTGCAACAGCCAACGATATTCAGGGAATCCCAAGACCGCTTCTTGACCGAATGGAGGTCATTGAGATCAGCGGTTATACGGAGAATGAGAAAGAGCACATTGCAAAGGAGCATCTGATTCCCAAGCAAATGGAAGCCAATGGAATTGAGAAAGGCAAACTTTCCATTCAGGGCGGCGCTCTTCGAAAAATCATCAATAATTATACGAAAGAAGCCGGTGTCCGAAATCTGGAACGTCTGATCAGTCAGATCTGTCGTAAGACAGCACGTCTGATCATGGAAGATGGCAAAGAGAAGGTAACGGTCACAGGCAAGAACCTTGAGAGCTTTCTGGGGCAGGAGAAATACAATTACCTGATGGCGAATAAAAAGGATGAGGTTGGTATTGCAAGAGGTCTTGCCTGGACACAGGTAGGCGGCGATACCCTTCAGATCGAAGTAAATATTATGCCGGGTAAAGGGGAATTTGTGCTTACCGGACAGCTTGGAGACGTGATGAAAGAGTCTGCAACAGCGGGCATCAGTTACATCCGCTCTGTAGCAGCCAGATATGGAATCAATCAGGAATTTTTCCAGGAAAATGACATTCACGTACATATTCCGGAAGGGGCAGTGCCAAAGGACGGTCCGTCAGCCGGAATTACCATGGCAACCGCAATGCTTTCTGCCATTATTGACAAGCCGGTAAGAGCGGACCTTGCCATGACTGGTGAAATCACCTTAAGAGGTCGTGTACTTCCAATCGGCGGATTGAAAGAGAAGCTTCTTGCAGCTAAGTACGCCAAGATTAAAGAAGTACTGGTTCCAAAGTCCAATAAACCGGATATCAAAGAACTGGATGAGGAGATCACAGACGGACTGAAGATCACGTTTGTGGAAAATATGAATGAAGTGCTGGAACGGGCACTTGCCTGAAATGAGAGGTAGGAAAAATGGTAATTAAAAACGTTTCACTGGATATCGTTTGTGGCATCACCAGCAAACTGCCAGACACAGGAAGACCTGAAATTGCTTTTGCAGGGAAATCCAATGTGGGAAAATCCTCCCTCATTAACGGTCTGCTGAACCGAAAAGCGCTGGCAAGAACAAGTTCCCAGCCGGGAAAAACACAGACTATCAATTTTTATAATGTAAATGATTTTATGTACCTTGTGGATCTTCCAGGTTATGGATATGCCAAGGTTCCGGAGACCGAGAAGGCGAAGTGGGGAAAGATGATCGAGCGTTATCTTCATACCTCACAGACCCTGAAGGCAGTATTTCTCCTGATCGACATCCGGCACGATCCATCTGCAAATGATAAGCTGATGTATGACTGGATCGTAAATAACGGATACAATCCGATCATTATTGCAACCAAGCTGGATAAGCTGAAAAGAAGTCAGGTACAGAAGAATATTAAGGCTATCAAGGACGGACTGAAGCTGCGCCCGGGCAGTAAGATCATTCCTTTTTCCGCTGAGACAAAGCAGGGAAAAGATGAAATCTGGGCGTTAATGGACGAGTTGACCGGTGCAGTTCCGGCAGCTACGGACGAGCTGAAGGCCTGACAGACGAGGAAAAAGAATATGGGAATTATCAAGGCATTCAAGCTGGGATTTGACTATCTCAAGTATGATGAGGACGGCAATGTGGAAGCAACGCAGCGTGCTGTCAATGATGTAAACCTGGACATTGAAGCCGGCGATTTTGTGGCCGTTCTGGGGCACAATGGTTCCGGAAAATCCACATTGGCGAAGCAGATAAATGCATTGCTTATCCCTTCAGAGGGAACCATGTGGGTGGATGATATGGACACAGCCAAGGAGCCGGAGCTGTGGAAAATCCGCCAGAAAGCGGGGATGGTTTTTCAGAATCCGGACAACCAGATCATTGGTACGGTTGTGGAAGAGGATGTAGGCTTTGGTCCTGAGAATATGGGAGTACCTACAGACGAAATCTGGAAGCGTGTGGATGACAGTCTGAAAAAGACAGGAATGACCGCTTACCGTTATCAGTCTCCGAACAAGCTTTCCGGAGGCCAGAAACAAAGAGTTGCCATCGCAGGTGTTGTGGCGATGCGTCCAAGCTGTATTGTACTGGACGAGCCAACTGCAATGCTTGATCCGAATGGCCGGAAGGAAGTATTGAAAGCCGTTTCCGAGCTCAATAAAAAAGAAAATGTAACCGTTGTCCTCATTACCCATTATATGGAAGAAGTGATCCATGCCAACAAGGTTTATGTGATGGATGGTGGAAATGTGGTAATGCAGGGAACTCCAAGAGAAATTTTTTCCCAGGTAGAGACACTGAAGAAATACCGGCTGGATGTACCCCAGGTGACATTGCTCGCCCATGAGCTTCACAAGGCTGGCGTGGACATTCCGGAAGGAATACTGACGAAAGAGGAATTGGTGGGTGCATTATGTCGATAGAGCTTAAGAACGTGACCTATACTTACAGTCAGGGTACTGCTTATGAAAGCCACGCCCTGAAAGATATAAATCTTGTAATTCCGGATGGACAGTTCATTGGTGTGATTGGTCATACTGGAAGCGGAAAATCAACCTTGATCCAGCATTTTAATGCTTTGATCCAGCCTACAAGCGGTCAGATCCTTTATAATGGAGAAGACGTGTGGGCGGAGAATTATAACCGCCGGGCTCTTCGAAGTGAGGTGGGGCTGGTATTCCAGTACCCGGAGCACCAGCTGTTTGAGAATACAGTTCTGGCAGATGTTTGCTTTGGCCCTATGAATCAGGGACTTTCCAGGGAGCAGGCTGAGGAAGAGGCAAAAAAGGCCCTTGCCCATGTAGGTGTGAAGGAAGAGAATTTTACCAAGTCTCCTTTCGAGCTTTCAGGAGGCCAGAAGAAACGGGTTGCCATTGCAGGTGTTCTGGCAATGAACCCGAAAATCCTGATCCTGGATGAGCCTACTGCAGGGCTCGACCCACAGGGAAGAGATGACATTCTGGATCAGATTGCGGCTCTTCATAAGATGAGAGGAATTACCATTATCCTGGTTTCTCATAGCATGGAGGACATTGCCAAATATGTGGAACGCCTGATCGTTATGAATCATGGGGAAATGGTATTTGACGATACACCGAAGAATGTATTTTCCCATTATAAGGAACTGGAAGGAATGGGACTTGCGGCACCGCAGATCACCTATATCATGCATGCGCTTTCCGAAAATGGCCTGAATGTGGATACCACAGCTACCACTGTGGAGGAAGCCAGAGATACGATTCTGGAAGCTTTAAAGAAGCAGAAGCCTTCACTTCTTAAGAAGGGAGGCAGAAACGAATGATCAGAGATATTACCATTGGACAGTATTATCCGGCAGATTCCGTGATTCATAAGCTGGATCCAAGAACCAAACTGGTAGGAACCATTGGATTTATTGTATCTGTATTTTTGTTCCACACCTTCGCAGGATATGCAGTGGCTACTATATTTCTTGCAGGAATAATCCTTTTGTCCAAGGTTCCTGTGAAGTTTATTTTTAAAGGTCTGAAGACTATTTTCATGCTGCTTCTGATCACCATATTTTTTAATATGATTCTTACCCCTGGTGAGGTGGTATGGAAGCTGGGATTTATTAAGGTAACAAAGGAAGGTCTGGTGCTGGCAGGTACTATGGCAATCCGACTGGTTTATCTGGTGATCGGTTCTTCCATTATGACATTGACGACGACGCCTAACCAGCTGACTGATGGTCTGGAGCGTCTGCTCCGCCCGCTGAATAAGCTTCATGTACCAGTACATGATATTGCTATGATGATGTCGATCGCCCTACGTTTTATCCCTATTCTTCTGGAAGAAACGGATAAGATCATGAAAGCGCAGATCGCCCGCGGAGCTGATTTCGAGAATGGGAATCTGATCCAGAAGGCGAAGAACATGGTTCCCCTTCTGGTGCCGCTGTTTATTTCCGCATTCAGCCGGGCAAATGATCTGGCCATGGCAATGGAAGCAAGATGCTATCACGGCGGCGATAACCGTACCCAGATGAAACCGCTTTGTTATAAAAAAAGAGATCATATGGCATATGTGATTTTGGCAGCGTATCTGGCTGTTGCAATTGGATTTAGGGCAGCTGGAATTTAAATCGACTGAACATCCATTTAAAAAGTTATAGTTCCCTCATCTGTATTCAGAGTCTTAAAATAGACTACGGATGCAGATGAGGGAATTTTCACAAGGAGAAAGATGATGAAACGAATTGGACTTGTTGTAGCATATGATGGAACGAATTATTGTGGCTGGCAGACACAGCCCAATGGAATTACAGTACAGGGAGTGTTGAATGATACACTTTCTGAGCTTCTGGGAGAAAAGATTGAAACGATTGGTGCCAGTCGTACAGATGCAGGCGTACACGCCCTTGGAAACGTAGCGGTATTTGACACCAACACCCGCATCCCGGGAGAGAAGATTTCTTATGCTCTGAACCAGCGTCTGCCGGAGGATATCCGGATTCAGATGTCTGAAGAAGTGGAACCGGACTTCCATCCAAGATACTGTGACAGTGAGAAAACATATGAATATCGCATTCTGAACCGCAAATTTCCGGTACCAACTGAGCGGCTTTATTCCTATTTCTATCATTACAAATTAGATGTGGACAAAATGAGAGAGGCAACATCCTACCTGATCGGAAGGCATGATTTTGCCAGTTTCTGCGGCTCCGGAGCCCAGGTGAAAACAACTATCCGTACGGTTACCGGAATTGAAGTTTTCCGTGATGGTGACATAGTTACGATTCGCGTTTCGGGAACTGGTTTCCTCTATAATATGGTCAGAATGATTTCTCCCGCACTTTCCTGAAAAAATTTGAAGAAATCTCCCCATGGAAGGGAACACCAGTCAAGTGCAAACAGATTTCCACTGCCAGCCACACTGGTCAGCACAAGTACAAACACAGATACGATCAATGTTATGATACTCAGCAAAACCCAGATCAGAGAACTGATGGTTTTAGATGCAACCAGCATCCATGTAGGAACCGGAAGGGTATGCATCAGATAACCTTCTCCTTTCAGCAGATTTTTATAAAATCGCTGAAGGATCATAACAACCGTCACGATCATCAGTGTCATGATCAATAGTGTATAGATCAGGCCGCTGACTACAACTGCAATTGCATTCCCCTGTGTCGCCTGCCAGATAGTTCCCCTGGCAAGGAATCCAACTATCGCTGCCACGATCAAAACAGCCAGATACAGCACACCCATCAGCCTGCTGGTCGATTTCAACTCATACTTCAATAATTTTCCTAACATCTGAATACCTCCCTGAACAACTCATCTACTGATTTATGTTCTGTTTCACGAATTTCATCCACACTGCGATGAAAAACAATATTGCCCCGATTGATAAATACTGCCTCGTCCAGTACACGCTCAATGTCTGAAATCAAATGTGTAGACATTACGACCAGTGCATCTTCAGAATAATTCCGAATGATAGTATTTAAAATATAATCTCTTGCCGCCGGGTCTACACCGCCGATTGGCTCATCCAGAAAATAGATTTCTGCATTCCGGCTCATCGCCAGTATCAGCTGTACTTTTTCTTTATTACCTTTGGATAATGTTTTTAGCCGGTCTTTCTCCCGTAAATTCAACTGTTTTAACATTTCCTCCGCTTTCTTCCGGTCAAAGTCTGCATAAAAATCGTCAAACATTCCTACCAGTGCTTCCACATTCATCCAGTCCGGCAGATAATTTGCATCCGGCAGATAAGAAACGAATGCTTTTGTCTCCGGCCCCGGTTTCAAACCGTTTAACAAAATTTCTCCGGATGTGGGCTGAAGCAGACCATTTGCCAGTTTGATCAATGTGGTCTTTCCGCTTCCATTCGGTCCAAGTAATCCTACGATTCTGCCGCTTTCTAACGTCAGATTCACATCACTCAAAGCCATTACATTTCCATAATCTTTTGTCAGATTCTTACATTCCAGTCTACTGCTCATGACACGCTCCCTCCTTGTCCTCTCGGATCAAATCTATAATTTCCTCTTTTTCAAACCCCATATTTTTCATCTGCTGTAAAAATGTCTGTATGGTTTCCCTTGCTGTCTCACGTTTCATTTTCTGAATTCTCCCTTCATCATCTGTCACAAACCTTCCACTTGTTCTCTGCGAATGAACCAGTCCCATCCGCTCCAGCTCTGCCAGGGCCTTCTGCATTGTATTCGGATTCACCTCCGCCTCACTGGCAAGATCCCGCACCGATGCAAGCTTGCTGCCCGGTGCATAATATCCGGTTGCTATTCTGTTTTGAATAATATCAACCAGCTGAAGATAGATTGATTTGTCATTTACAAAATTCCACGCCATATCCATTCTCCATCCTTTCTTTGTTTCTCTGTGTATCTCTATGCATCGTTTGTATTATTGTACTGTTGTATTACTTGATTAATACAATAATACTTATGAATCATTTTGTCAATATAAAAAAAGAATTTTTATAATATTGCTATACGGTGTTGTCACTTCTGTGCTATGATATCTTTATTCAACAATGTGGTGTGGGCATTTGCAATCGGATTCCGCCACTTACTTACGAAAACAGTATTTCAGAAATATAGCCAGTACATCGTTTCGTAAATAACTATACCGGAATGACACGTTTAAAAAATTTCAAGAATACATAAAAATAACATGGAGGGTTTACTCTTATGAGATTAGGAAAATACAAGGGCATTCATATGACACGCCCAAATACGGAAGTGACCAAACACGAAGTCCTGAACGTTTTAAAAAAGAAACAAAAGGAATATGCCGTTGCCACAAACATTGATGACCGCAGTGCACAGGAAGGCGATCAGGTAATCCTTGATTTTCAAGGCATGTATCATGGACAGGACATCCCGCATGGAAACGGTTCTGATTTTGCACTGACCATCGGTGCCAAAGCTTTTTTACCGGAATTTGATGACGCTCTGATTGGAAAAAATATCGGTGATACCTTTGATATCAATGTTACATTCCCGACAGATTACCGCATCAGCACTATGCAGAACCGCTCCGTTGTATTCCACACAACATTAAAAAAAATCCGTCTGATGGACTATCAGCCGATTGATGATGAGTTTGCAAAGGATTTTTCTGAATATACAACACTGAATGAATGGGAAAATGAAATTTTTTCCCATCTGCAGGCTCGGCGAAAAACTTCGGTACAGGAAAAATTGACCCGGGAAGTAATGACAAAAATCATTGCCGATTCTGATATCCCGATTGATGATGACATGAAGGAAGAAATAACACAGATTTATTATGATGACTTTCTGGATGAACTGGAAATGAATCAGATCCCACTGGAACTTTACTGCAAGCGTTCCGGTCATACCGAAGATGAAATCTATGCTGACAAAGAGCAGGAAGCTATTAAAACAATTCAGGCACAGAGTGTACTCCATGCCGTTGCTGCTGCAGAAAAAATCAGCATTACGCCAGAAGAGCTGGCTGAGGAGCTTCGGGCAATTGCAATAGAGGAGGATGAAGATCCGGAGGAATTCGTAGAGACATTGGAAGAGGAAGATGTGGAGAATATCGCCGATCAGCTTACGATGGATAAAACGATGGCCTTCATATTGGACAGCGTGATTTACGATAGGTAGAGAGGAGAGGAACTCAGATGAGTGCTTTGGGCTAAGACGCCCTTCATCACTAATCTGAGTTCTTCTCCTTTTTACGTTGTGAAACACACTGTCTTTATTCCGGCCCCGAGACATGCCTTTCGGCACCAAGCTATGTTTCTTTTCTTTTTACGTTGTAAACCCGCTGTCCATATTCAATGCCTGTATAATTTCTGTCATGCTACCAATACTAGTACAGCGAATATTAATTAAACGCTATATTTGGAGGAATGAACATGAGTAAAAATATGTATACAAATAGAAATACACATGACACGAATTGTCACAGAAATTATGGTGGTCCAAATAAGGATGCTGTTACCACTGGTACGTTTGAGCAGGCAGATAGAACCGATGATTTTGACTATGATTATCTGGGAAAATCTGCTTCTGCCAATGACCAGACTGGTCTGATCCCATCCGGACCACAAAATGATGACGAAATTAAATCTTATCAGGATGTGTTTCCTTTTGCGCCACCGCTGCTGAAAAAGGATAAGGATTCGCTATCATAAATTCAACTTTTCTGGTTGCACTACGTAAATAGCGGGCTCAGAGCAAATTTTTCCTTCCAAGCGATTGTTAGCTGGAAGGAAAAATTTGTCTGAGTCCGCTTTCATAATCTTAAAGTATAGCCATAAATTTTAAGTCACCCTAAACAACTTTGTGATCCAGCCATTTCCGTCTGTGGAACCGGATTGTAAACACAATACTCCGCACGGTCCAATCGGTAAACATTCCGATCCACACTGCGATCGGTCCAAATCCCTGTGCCCGGCAAAGATAGATGCACAGGCTCACTCGGAAGATCCACATGGAACAGGTGGACAAAATCATGGAAAATTTGACATCTCCGGCTGCACGCAGTCCATACGGCGGGATAAATGCCGGAACCCAGACGATTGGTTTTACAATCGTGATTACCGTCATCATATAAAAACACATATCCGCACTGGCTGGTTCCATACCTGCGATCATTGTAATCGGCTTCGTCAATCCCCAGATGATGAGACAGCAGATGATAACAACCACCTCGGACAATACGGCAAGTTTCTTGATATAATACACGGCCTGTTCTTTTTCACCGGCACCGATACACTGACCGACAATGGTCATCAGACCAATTCCAATACCAATTGCTGCAATACCGTTTAAATTCTCTAATATGATCGTCATGGCCTGTGCTGCAATGGCGGTAGTTCCAAGTGTGGACACTGTGGACTGGATTGCCAGTTTACCAAACTGGAACATACCATTTTCAATACCGGACGGGATTCCGACAGAAAGAATGATCAAAATCAGTTTCATATCCGGACGGATACTAAAATAATCACGGATCACAATCTCCTGCTTCGGCACACGCTGACGGCAGATCATAATGATGGACATCAGAATCCGGGAAGCAAGTGTGGAAATTGCCGCACCGGCTACCCCCATATGGAATCCAAAGATCAAAACCGCATTTCCGGCAATATTTACCAGATTACATAATGCAGAAATCGTCATCGGCAGCCTGGAATTTCCCTCAGCCCGGAAAAATGCCGCATTCGCATCAAACAGACCGATAAATGGGAACGACAGAGCTGTGATCAGAAAATAAATCTGGGAATTATCCATAACATCCTGTTCCACATTACCGAAAATCAACCGCAGCAACGGATGACGAAAGGCTATACATACTACCATTAATCCAATGGAAATGACCAACATTGACAGCAATACCTGACGGGCTGCCTTATTGCAGGCCTTCACATCTTTTCTGCCCAGATACTGTGAACAGATGATGGCACCTCCGGCTGTCAGTGCGGTGAACACCTGAATGACCAGCACATTAATGGAATCCACCAGAGAAACAGCAGAAATAGCTGCACTTCCAACGTTGCTGACCATCATACTGTCCACAGTACCCATCAGAGAATTCAACAACTGTTCCACCATCAGAGGTATCAGCAATACCTTCAGATCGTGATTGGAAAAGAGCAGCTTACCCGCATCTATCTTCTGTTTTTTTGTTCTCAACTCAATCTCACCTTTTCTCCTTCCTCCGGCAGAAAACTGTCAAAAATAAACATATCAAATGTACCGCGGGCAGCTTCCAGCTCGGCCTGACTCTTTATCGTCCATGCCGCGGTTTTTACTTTAAATAATTTTCGGCACATCCGAAATCCCCGGATATGTCGGTCTTTGTGATTATACGATATAAAATCCGGTTTTGCACAGAAATTCAACAGCAGATTTGTCAGGAAAAAACGCACAATCTTCGGCATCTTATCCTCGCTGTGAAAGAAATCCATAGACAATTGTCCCCACAGTACCTTTGGATTATGTCTGCGATACCAGACCAGTGCCAGCGGATTAAAGCATTCCATACAGTAAACACCGCTGTATTGAGATAACATCTCTGCGGCAGCTTCCGTAGTCGCCTTGTAATCATAACCAACTTTGATTTCAACCACAAGCGGTGTTCTGCCCGCAATCAGATCCAGCACAGCAGAAAAAAGCGGTATCTTTTCTGTACTGCCTTTCAAGAGCACCGTCAAGAGTTCTGCCCGCTTTAAGTTCTTCTGCATATGTTAATTCTGTTAATTTCTTATGTATGCCGCACATACGCTTCAGGTCAAAATCGTGAAAAACCACAAGTTTTCCATCTTTGGTAAGCTGCACGTCCAGCTCAATGCCAAAACCTTGATCTACCGCTTTTCGAAATGCTGCCAGACTGTTTTCCGGTGCTTCTGAATGATTATCAAAAAGACCACGATGAGCGATCATTGTATGATCAAAAGCTGCAAAAGACCGTGTTTTTTCTGTTTCCGGTCGAAGCATATATAGACTTAAGCCCAGTAAGCCAAACAGGATTGCGGCAGCAACAAAAAGCCATACCAGTATCATTTCTGTATTTTCCTCCGCATCTGTACATTTCAAGAATGCCCAGGCATTTTTGCTGCGAGATGCACGTCATGCAATGCATGCAAAGCTGGCTATAACTCCAGCCAGCTTATGTTCTTTCACTTGCTCAGACAAATGGCATCTCTTATCTTTTCTATGCCTGCACCTTGTTTAAGAAATGCTCCCATTCCACGACAGCTTTTTCAAACTCTACTTCTATCCAGTAAGTATCTTCCTCTACATCCACAGCGATCTCACAGCAACATGCGCCACCGTTTTTTGCAGGTTTCGGTGTCACTACAAATACTTTTCCATCTTCCTGTATTTTCCGGAAAATCTCTTTAAACTGTTCTTCCGGAATATCCTGATCCGGCACTTCCCGCTGCAGTACATTGTTTGCGTCATAATACTTTGCGCCTTCTAATAAAAATCTTGTAATTACCGGAGATTTGAAACGAAGTTCTGTGTCATCCAGATATCGATCAGTCAGAGTATCATTCGACGGATTGTTATGCTTTGCTGCTACGCCCAGCAGAACCATCGTCATAAGCCCCGGATTTAACTCCATTTTCTTTACTTCCGCATCCTGGAACATAAATTTATCCAGTTCGTTTACACATTTAAACGCCATATCCTATTCTCACTTTCTACTAATTCAGAATCTTTTGCTAATTCAAGTCAAACGCACGTGAAACTTGATGCGTGATTCTGGTCAGTGTAAGCTGACATAGACTAATTATAAGTATAATACACTGTTTTTGCAAGTCTGATTCCTTTCGAGTCAAGAATGTCGTTACAGTTCACTCATCATATGTATTCAAATATTGATCATGCTTGCATGAGGAAATATTTGGATACATAATGATGAAGGGAGCGCCTTTTTATGAGCAAAAGTAGTAGCGTAAGCGTTTGCCTTCTTGAACCAAGTTCAAGAAGTATCGCTCGCAAGCGAGCTCTTTTGCGAATGGCGCGTGTGAACAGTAACAGAATGTCCTCTGCATTCCCTGTGCGCTAAAGGATATGTGAAAAAATAGGTGCTACAATAACCGTCAGAATACCTGCAACGGCGATGGATAAACCACCCATTGCCCCTTCGATCTCACCCATTTCCAGTGCTTTTGCAGTACCGATCGCATGTGCGGAAGTACCCAGTCCAACTCCTTTTGCCACCGGATGTGTAACATGGAATAACTTGTATACAAAATCCGCCAGCACATTTCCAACCACACCGGTGATAATAATAACCGCAACGGTAATCGTCACAATACCATTCAGTTCTTCTGACACACCCATACCGATTGCTGTTGTGATAGACTTCGGCAGCAATGTCACAAACATATCATGCTCCAGGTGGAAGATCAGACACAATACCAGAATACAGACAGCACTGGTCAGGACACCTGAGATAATACCACCCATAATGGCTTTCCAGTTCTTCTTCAGCAGTTCCATCTGCTCGTACAGCGGAATTGCCAGACATACGGTGGCCGGTGTCAGCAGATAACTTAAAAGCTGTGCACCATCATTATATGTATCATAATCAATATGGAACCCTACCAGGACCAAAATAATGATCACGATAGAAATCAGTAACGGATTTAACAATGCAAATTTAAATTTCTTTTTCAGCAATACTCCGACTTCATATGCAAGGATACTCACCAGTACGCCGAAAAACATAGAATTATTCAGAATGTCCTTCATTTTTCTTACGCTCCTCTGCTTCAATCATCGTCTGTGTTACTTTTCCGGAAACACCCATAACTACAATTGTGGATACAAACAAGATCACAATTATCGGAATCAGCACTGGTTTTAATGTATCCCATGCGTTCAGCAGACCGACACCTGCCGGAATAAACATCATCGGCATGATCTCGATCAGAAATTTTCCCGCATCCTGAACCGCTTCCACCTTCAGCACTTTCGTTTCCAGCAGGACAAACATCAGCACAAGTCCGTAAATACTTGCCGGAATCGGCAGCGGCAATACATATTTCAATGCCTCTCCTATAAAAGAAATAAAAAGAATAATGACAAATTGACGAATATACTTCATAATAACGCCTCTTTTCCCTGGTCAAAAAGTCTACATTTTACGATAACATTTTCCTAAAAATGCAATTCAGTTTCCCAATCATTATAGCAGAATTCAAATATTTTTCAATACATTGGTGCTACCAATTTTAAAAAAATTCAAGCGTTCATTCGCGTGTACGATTCCGTAGGGCTGTTCCTGCTGCCCATATTCCAAACAATATTACAGACAGCAGACTTGCCATAATCCCATACCGTTGTCCCGGCGGTTCAAACTGCAGATCCACCGTGTGTGTACCGGCAGTTACTTTCGCACCGGCAAAAGCAGTATTCACTTTTTCCAGTTTTGTCACCTTTCCATCCACATACAGCTTCAGTCCGTTTTGCATTGGAATAGAAGTAACAAAATAACCCTCTTCTCCTGCAGTAATTGCACAACTGAGTACACTGTTTTTGTTCCATTGTTCTTCCGGAAGCAGCGTTGCAGACTGCACCTGCTTTTTCTGAAACAATGTTGTCGGAAAACGATAGCACGCGATGTCAGTCAGGTCATAAGTTCCGGCAGACAGTTTCAAAGAAATATATTTATCCCTGCCTTTTTCCTTTAACATATAAGAAAAGACATTATTTTCATTTGGATACGGTGCATCCAGACCGGATAACTTATTTCGCCTTCCGTTTGCTGAAATGACCACCGGATCCGCTGTATGATTTTCTACCTGAAATCGGAAATACAGTGTTCCGTTTTTCATATCCGGATCCAGCGGAATCCGGAGCACACCGCTCTCCGTAGCTGTGATCCGATAACCCTTCTTCACCGGTGTGACCTGAATCTGCTTATCACGGCTGACTTCCTCTGCATCCAGCCCCGGCAGTGCAATTTCATCCATCTCAGATACTTTCACCGTTTTCTGTCTTTCATTTTCCACCACGGTATATCGGCTCAATGCTGTCATTTTCTCCATATCGTCCAAAG
>OLOD01001515.1_pt1 | contig 14263 bp, 13 predicted proteins | sample 1671921 | NCBI WGS metagenome assembly OLOD01 (sample SAMEA3136626, study PRJEB25190) | human gut metagenome | biome: human gut; feature: human-associated habitat; material: faeces | place: Austria | collected 2013
GCAGGGCGATTTTGTCGATTATGCAAAGCTGGAACAGATTGTGATTGGCGTGTGCGGCGGCGATGGCATTGGCCCGGTGATTACGCATGAGGCCGAGCGCGTGCTGCGCTTTCTTCTGAAAAGCGATGTAGAGCGCGGACGCATTGTGTTCAAAGAGATCGACGGCCTCACCATTGAAAACCGCGCAGCGTGCGGCAAAGCCATTCCAGATGACGTGCTGGCGGAATTGAAGGCCTGCAACGTCATTTTGAAAGGCCCCACCACCACGCCCCGCGCCGGGGATCCGTGGCCCAATGTGGAGTCTGCCAATGTGGCAATGCGTAAAGAGCTGGACCTGTTTGCCAATATGCGCCCGGTTAAGGTGCCGGAGCAGGGCATTGACTGGACCTTCTTCCGTGAGAACACCGAGGGCGGCTATGCCATCGGCTCTTACGGCGTGAACATCACTGACGACCTGGCCGTGGACTTCACTGTGGCCACGCGGGAAGGCTGCGAGCGTATTGCCCGCTTGGCCTACGACTACGCCCAAAAGAACCACAAGGGTAAGGTATCCATCATTACCAAAGCCAACATCATCAAGACTACCGACGGCAAATTCTTAAAGACTGCCCAGATGATCGGCCAGGAGTACCCGGAGATCGTCACCGACGACTGGTATATAGATATTACCACCGCCAAGCTGATCGACCCCATGCGCCGCAAGGACTTTAAGGTCTTTGTGCTGCCCAACCTGTACGGCGACATTATCACGGACGAGGCTGCCGAGTTCCAGGGCGGCGTCGGCACTGCCGGTTCTGCAAACATCGGTAAGAAGTATGCGATGTTTGAGGCCATTCACGGCTCCGCACCCCGCATGATCAAAGAGGGCCGCGGCCAGTACGCTGACCCCTGCTCCATGCTGCGTGCCACCGTTATGCTACTGTCCCACATTGGGTACCAAAAGCAGGCGGACGCTCTGGAGGCTGCGCTGGACAAGTGCATGTTTGAAGAAAAGAAGCTGGTAATCACCGGCCGTGCGGACGGCTGCACCTGCAGCGAATTTGGCGACTATGTGATGGACACCATCACCCGGATGACCAAATAAAATCGTTCTTTTGAGAGGGATGAACCCTATGGAAAAAAGAGAAAATATATCCATGTCCATCATCAAGCGTCTGCCCCGATACTATCGATTTTTGCAGAGTTTGAAGGACAATGGCATTGTGCGCATCAGCTCCAAGGAGCTGGCGGACCGTATGGGCCTGACTGCCTCCCAAATTCGCCACGACTTTAACAGCTTTGGGGGATTTGGCCAGCAGGGTTACGGCTACAATGTGCCGGAGCTGCAAAAGCGCATTGGTGAAATTCTGTGTGTGGATAAGGAATTAAAAACCATTTTGATCGGTGCCGGCAACCTGGGTAAGGCGGTATCCAACAAGATCTTTATCCGGCAGAGCGGCTTTAAGCTCATTGGCATTTTTGACAAGAACGAAGCCATCTGCGGCAACATGATCAAGGGCATTCCTGTGCGCCACATCAATTATTTGGAGAACTTCTGTATTGATAACCAGCCGGTGTGCGCTGTAATCTGTATTCCCGGCAGCGATATGCAGGAGATCACGGATATGCTGGTGCGCCTGGGCGTGCGGGCCTTTTGGAACTTTAGCAATTACGACATTGCCATGGCCCACCCGGAGGTGCTGGTGGAGAATGTGCACCTGAACGACAGTCTGATGACCCTGGGCTACCTGACCAACACCTCTTTGGCAGAGGACGAAGCGAGGTAACACAGTGAAACAGATTAGCACAAAAGAGATCGTAGATCTGTTTGCCTACAACAAGGACTCTGCGGTTTTGGTAGAGAAACGCCCCCTGCCCGGCAACGCCCAATACAAGGTGAACTACTCGGTGGTGAACTTTGCCACAGGCGAGCAGGAAGTGATCACCAAAAGCGCCTACCTGCTGCGCAAATTTGGCTCTGCATTCCAAAAAATCAGTACCGAGATTCCAAACTTTGTTCAGTGCGACGCGGCGGTGCTCTATGACCGGCGGGTACTGGTGATCTACCCCAACGGCGAGGCCGGTATTTTTGACCGAGAGGGCACGCTGGAATGGAACGGTATGTTCCAGTACCACGACGCCCCGGTGAAGCACCTGGCGCTGGAGGAGAAATATTTTTGGAGCGTTTGTCCCGGCGAGAATGCGGTGATTCGCTACGCCTGCCAAAATATGAAGGTAGACCTGCGCATCGGCGGCAAGGATGCCCAAACCTTTGTTAACCCCCGGCATATCTGCCAGTACAACGGCGACCTGTATGTGGCCTGCGGCGGCAACAAGATCCGTAAGATCGACGGTATGGACTATACCGTGTCTGACTACCGCACCTTTTCCCAGCAGGTCAAACGGTATCACAAATTCGGCCAGTACGCCCTGGTGGTGCTGGAAAGCGGCACCTACCTGGTGGACGAATCCAAAGAATGACCCTTACATAAGAACAAGGCATATGCCCGCAGGTGTATGCCTTGTTTTTATGCCATTTGGGGCGCAAAAAAGCCGCAGGCAATGCCTGCGGCTATCTTATTTCATTACAGCTTTACCCTCTGTCCATACCGATCTCCTCGATCATCTCGTGGATCACATCGGCAGAGGCGGCAAACTTGGCTTTTTCTTCCTCATTCAAGTCCATTTGGAGCACCTCACGCACACCGTTGCGATTCACCACCGCAGGCACGCCGATATAAATGCCCCGCTGACCATACTCCCCTTTCAGGTACGCAGACACGGTAAAGATAGAATTCTCATCAAAAAGGATGGCACGGGTCAATCGTGCCAGCACCATACCGATACCGTAATAAGTGGCCTTTTTGGCCTTGATGATGGCATAAGCGGACTCCTTTACATCCACAGCAATCTGCTTCATATCCTCATCCAGAGCAGGATGCGTGGCCTTAAAGTCGTCCAAAGGTTTTACGCTGATCAGCGCCTGGCTCCAGGGCACAAACTCCGAGTCCCCATGCTCGCCAATCACATAGGCGTGCACATTGCGGGGGTTCACATGGAAATAATCGCTCATCATATGGCGCAGGCGGGCGCTGTCCAACGAAGTGCCGGAGCCAACCACTCGATTGGCCGGAAAGCCGGACAAGGTATAGACCACCTGGGTCATAATATCCACCGGGTTAGAGGCCACCAGGAAAACGCCGTTAAAGCCGCTGGCAATAATGGGCTGCACAATGGAGCTGAAAACCTTGTAGTTCTTTTGCAGCAGATCCCGGCGACTCTCACCGGGCAGCTGGGGTGCACCGGCACAGATCACAACCAGATCTGCGTCGCTGCAGTCGCTGTACTCCCCTGCCTTGATCTTCATGGAACTGGGCGCAAAGGGCAGGCCGTGAGACAGATCCGCAGCCTCGCCCCAAGCACGTTCCTTGTTGATGTCGATGAGTACCAACTCATCGCAAATATTCTGGTTCAGCAGCGCATAAGCAAAGCTCATACCTACCATACCAACGCCTACAATAGCCACTTTTTTCTTATCTGACAACATTTGAATGCCTCCCAAAGGACCACCTCTGCTCTATTATTTGAAGAACAAAGGTAATTTTTCCAGGAAAATAATGTCTTTCCGATCGGCAGCGTCGCCCTCAGCCAAGGGCGCGGCGCTGGCCACGATATTTGCACCGAACAGAGCCACCAGTTGCTGCAGAGCCTTTAAGCTGTCTCCGGTGGAGATCACATCGTCCACCAGTAACACGCGCTTGCCGTCCAGCAGATCGCCGTCCTCATGACCCAGGTACAGGGTCTGCTCCTTTTGGGTGGTGATGGAATGGACGGTTACCTTCTCCGGTCGGTCCATATACACCTTAACGCCCTTGCGCGCCACAATGTACTTTTTGCCGCTTTGGCGGCTCATTTCGTAAGCCAGCGGAATACTCTTGGCCTCCGGCGTCACAATATAGTCAAATTCCGGTACCTTTTTCAGCAACTCTTCAGCGCAAGCCTTGGTTAACTCCACATCACCAAAAAAGATAAAGGCCGCAATGTCCATATTGTCAGACACGGGGAAGCGCTTTAACTGCCGCTCCAGCCCGGCAATATGTAAGGTATAATACGCGTCACTCATAAAATCTTCTCCCCCAGTTCCGTACCGCCGATCACATGAAAATGCAAGTGCATCACACTCTGCCCTGCATCCGCCCCACAGTTGGAGATCACCCGGTAAGAGGTAATCCCCTGGGACGCTGCAATCTGCGGAATCGTTTCAAAAATATGGGCAACCACGGCACTGTTGTCTGCCGTGATGGCGTTCACATTCTCAATATGTGCTTTAGGCACCACAAGAAAGTGCACCGGTGCCACCGGGTTCAGATCCTTAAAGGCCAGAATTTGATCATCCTCATACACCTTGGTGGAGGGAATATTGCCGTTGACGATCTCACAAAACACACACATTTGCATTGCTCCTTACTGGATCATATCCCGTACCAGCGCAGCAGCCTGAGCCATTGCATCCGGCAATTTGTCTACATTCTTACAACCGGCCATGGCGCTGTCCGGGCGACCGCCGCCGCCACCGCCGGCCAGCTTGGCAATCTCACGCACCACATCGCCGGCCTTTACGCCTCGAGCAATGGCTTCCTTGCCGCAAACGGCAACGATATTGGCTTTTTCGCCGTTAACACCGGCCACAACGGCCACCACATTGTCGCCTTTGTTCTTTAATTCATCGCCCATAGAACGCAGCGCGTCCGGAGCCACATCCGTCAAAGTGGCGGTATAGAATGCCAGACCATCCAAATCCACAGGTGCGGCAAACAGGTCTGCGCTCTTTAAGTGCGCCAATTCCTCTTTCAGGCTCTTGATCTCCTTATCTTTGGCCTTATCGCTGTCTGCCAAGGCGGCCAGCTTTTCCGGCAGGTCGTGAACGGCGCTCTTGAGAATTGCCGCAGCGCCGGACAGCATACCGTCCGCCTGATAAATATGCGCCAGTACATTGCTGCCGGTGAGTGCCGTAATGCGGCGCACGCCGGAGGCCACAGAGGCCTCGCTGACAATATGGAACAGGCCGATCTGGCCACTGTTGCTTACATGGGTACCACCGCAGAACTCGGTGGAGAAATCGCCGGCCTTGACCACCCGCACAATGTTGCCGTACTTCTCGCCAAAGAGCATCATCGCCCCCAGCTTCTTGGCCTCATCAATGGGCATTTCCATGCTCTCTACCGGGTGGGCGCCCATAATAAAGGCGTTAACCAGGTGCTCCACTTTCAGCAGCTCATCCCGGGTCATGGCGTTAAAGTGGGTAAAGTCAAAGCGCACTTCTCGCTCATCCACCAGCTGACCGGCCTGCTCCACATGGGTGCCAAGCACCTGGCGCAGGGCAGCCTGCAATAGGTGCGCAGCCGTGTGGTTGCGCATAATGCTGCGGCGGCGCTCGGCATTGATATCCGCCTGTACCGTATCACCCACGCTGATAATGCCGCGGGTTACTTCGCCACGGTGCAGAAAGATCTTGTCCGCATTCTTGGCAGTATCCGCCACGATAAAGGCATTGTCCGCACCGTTCTTGATCACGCCGCTGTCGCCTACCTGGCCGCCGGACTGGGCATAGAACGGGGTCTTATCCAGCACCAGCGTGCCGCTATCCCCGGCGCCCAGCATGTCTACCAACTCGCCGTCTGCATTCACAATAGCCAGCACCTTGGCATCGCAGGCAAAGTCTGTATAGCCCACAAAGTCCGTGGCCGATGCATTGATTTTCACGCTATTGCCCTTCCAAGCGTCTGCACCGGCGTCCTTACGGGCGGCACGGGCGGTTGCTTTTTGGGCAGCCAGCAAGGCGTTGAACTTATCTTCATCCACGGTAATGCCCTTTTCCTCCAAAATATCCTTGGTCAGGTCCAGGGGGAAGCCGAAGGTGTCGTTCAGCTTAAAGGCGTCCTCGCCGGAGAACACATTGCCATCCAACTTGCTGATATATTCGTCCAGCATAGCCAAACCGGCGTCAATGGTCTTGCCAAAGGACTCCTCCTCAGACAGAATGATCTTTTTGATCAGCTCTGCCTTGTCGGCCAGTTCCGGGTACGCCACATGGTTCTCATGGATCACCGTGTCGCACACTTTATACAGGAACGGTTCGTTCACGCCCAGCAATCTGCCGTGGCGGCAAGCCCGGCGGATCAGGCGGCGCAGCACATAGCCCCGGCCGTTGTTGGACGGAATTACGCCGTCGCCGATCATAAAGGTGGCGGAGCGCACATGGTCGGTAATGACGCGCAGGGACACATCCTTTTGCGCGTCCTCATGATATTTGGCACCGGAGATCTCGCTGATCTTCTTCATAATGTTCTGCACGGTGTCCACTTCAAAAATATTGTCCACACCTTGGAGAATACAGGCCAGACGCTCCAGACCCATACCGGTATCAATATTCTTCTGCTTCAGCTCCGTGTAATTGCCGTTGCCGTCGTTATTGAACTGGCTAAACACATTGTTCCAAAACTCAACATACCGGTCGCACTCGCAGCCGGGGCCGCAATCCGGAGAGCCGCAGCCATACTTTTCGCCACGGTCAAAATAAATCTCCGAGCAGGGGCCGCAGGGGCCGGAGCCGTGCTCCCAAAAGTTGTCTTCCTTGCCCAGGCGCACAATGTGGCTGGGATCAACGCCGTTTTGCTTTGTCCAAATGTCGAAAGCCTCGTCGTCGTCCTGATAAATGGTCACATACAGCTTGTCCTCCGGCATTTCCAGCACCTTGGTGCAGAACTCCCAGGCCCAAGCGGTGGCCTCTTTCTTAAAATAATCGCCAAAGGAGAAGTTGCCCAGCATTTCAAAGAAGGTACCGTGACGGTCCGTTTTACCCACCTGCTCAATATCCGGGGTGCGAATGCACTTTTGGCAAGTCGTCACCCGGGTTCTGGGGGGTGTGACCTCGCCGGTAAAGTACTTTTTCATGGGAGCCATACCGGAGTTGATCAGCAGCAGGCTGTTATCCCCCTGGGGCACCAGCGAAAAGCTGGGCAGCCGCAGGTGGCCCTTGCTCTCAAAGAAAGACAGGTACTTCTCTCTCAAGTCGTTTAATGATGTCCATTCCATATCTAAAATTCACCTTTGAATAGATTTGTTACCAAAGGGCAAAGGGCACCCACCGGGTGCCCTCTCACCTTGCTTAGAGTTTTTCAACCAGATTTTTCAGCTCAACGATCTCTTCCTTGGTAAAGGTCAGACCTTTGCTCATCTTGGTGTGGTCGGGTGACCAGTCTCTCACATCGATCTTCGGCTCGCGGCCGTTCCAAGAGATCATATTTACCTCTCGGGTCCAGCCCCGTGCTGTCTCAGAGATCACACCCAGGTGCTCCGTAATCTCATACTTAATTTCCGGCATATTCGCTCCTCCTTTGCTGATAATATTGTATGTAAAAACAGAATTTACAAGCGCTTATTTTTGCAGGCTTTCTACAACCTTTTGGGTCTCCTGCGCGATCACCAGCTCCTCGTCGGTAGCCAGGATAAACACACGCACCTTGGCACTGGGATCGGTCAATTCCGCCTCGGCGCCCTTCACGGTGGCTTGGTTCAGTTCCTCGTCGATCTGCACACCCATATAACCCAGGTAAGAGCAGATCCGAGAGCGCAGCCAGTGGCCGTTTTCGCCGATACCGCCGGTAAACACAATGCCGTCCACGCCGTTCATAGCGGCAATATAGGAGCCGATAAACTTGGCGATCTCGTAGGCCTGCATCTCATGTGCCAGGCTGGCACGCTTGTTGCCGGCATTCTGTGCGGCGCAAATGTCACGGTCGTCGGAGGACACGCCGGAGATGGCGTTCACACCGGACTGCTTGTTGAGAATGGTGTCCATCTCGTCCGGGGTCAGACCCAGCTTCTTCATCATAAAGGTGACCACAGAGGGGTCCACACCGCCGGAGCGGGTGCCCATCATAAAGCCGTCCAACGGGGTAAAGCCCATGGAGGTGTCTACCACTTTGCCGTGATCCACAGCAGCCACGGAAGAGCCGTTGCCCAGGTGGCAGGTGATCAGCTTCAGATCTTCAATGGGCTTGCCCATCTTGTCAGCGCAGCGGTGAGATACATAAAAGTGAGAAGTGCCGTGGAAGCCGTAGCGGCGCACGCCGTACTTCTCGTACCACTCATAGGGTACAGCATACATATAAGCCTTCGGCGGCATGGTGCTGTGGAATGCGGTATCAAATACCACCACCTGGGGCACATCCGGACCCACAACGGCCTTGCAGGCCTCATAGCCCTGGATATGGCCGGGGTTGTGCAGCGGCGCCAGCGGAGACAGCTTGCGCAGGTTCTCCACTACCGTGTCGTCCACCAACACGCTATGGGTGTAAATATCGCCGCCCTGCACGATGCGGTGGCCTACGGCGTCAATCTCTTTCATAGAGTCGATCACCTTGTGCTCGCTCTCGCACAGAATATACTTCACTTCGTTAAAAGCATCCGTATGGGTAGGCAACTCCTTGTCGTACTCAAACTTCTGTCCATTCACCTTGACAGACACATTCTTCTCGCCGCCGTTGATGGTCATACCGATCCGCTCAATGACGCCTTTGCACAGCACGGACAGATCGCTCATATCCATCAGCTGATATTTTAAGGAAGAACTACCGCAGTTAATAACCAGAATTTTCAAAATTTATCCCTCCAAATCTTGCAATAGAATTCTACAGCCATTATAATAATATATATATTATAATATTGTCAAGGGAAAACGGGATTTTTTTATGATCAGCGGTATAATTTGTGAATTTAACCCCTTTCACGCCGGGCATAAACACTTAATTGACCAAGTGAAGTGCCACCCCGGCGATGCTGTGGTGTGCGTCATGAGCGGCAACTTTGTGCAGCGGGGCACCTTTGCGGTGTATGACAAGCGCGCCCGCACGGAAACAGCGCTAAAGGGTGGCGCCGACCTGGTGCTGGAGCTGCCCACCGCCTACGCCACCCGCTCTGCCGAGGGCTTTGCCCGGGCAGGGGTGCAGCTGCTGGAGGCCACCGGTGTGGTGGAGCGACTGGCCTTTGGCACCGAATGCGCCGATTTGCAAGCGCTGACGGCACTGGCCGGAGAAATCAAGGCCCACCAAAGGGAGATCGCACAAGTGATGAAAACCGGGTGCTCCTACCCGGCAGCGCGGCGCAAAGTCATCGACAGCCCGCTGCTGGACACGCCCAATAACATTTTGGCACTGGAATATATGGAATGCACCCAACTACCCTGCACCTGTGTGCAGCGGCTGGGACTGGGTCACGACACAGCGGACCCGCTATACAGTGCCTCAGCGATTCGCGCCACGCTCCCGGCAGAGGCAATTTACAGTATAGAGCACTGCCAGCGGGCGGTGTTGGCGGTACTGCGCCGTATGGAAGCAGCGGACTGGGCCGCCATTGACGATGTGACGGACGGACTGGAGAACCGGCTGGCTCGGGCTGCTCAAAGCGCCACCAGCCTGGAGGAACTGTACACGACCATAAAGACCAAACGGTACACCCACGCTCGCATTCGCCGCATTGTGCTGCGTGCCTACCTGGGCATTGGCAAAGGAGACTACCCGGCTACGCCGCCGTACCTGCGGGTGCTGGGCTTTAACGCCGCCGGCAAGGCGCTGCTGGCGAAAATGCAGCACCGCGCCACGCTTCCCACCGTAACCCGTATGGCAGATGTAAAAGCCCTTTCCCCGGAGGGGCAGGCGTTGTTCCGGCTGGAGAGCCGGTGCACGGACCTGTACGCCCTGGGCGCAAAAAAGCCCCTGCCCGGCGGCGCCGAGCAAAGGCTTCAAATCGTATCCACATAAGTTAAGAATTCGTCCCGCTGCATACGGCTGTTGAGATACGCCAATAAAGCGGAAGTAGAGAGGAACTCCGGCAAGTCCAGTGCTGCCAGGAGTTTCTTCTTTTTTTGCTTGCTGTCGGGGGTGCCCGCCAGTCCGGCGGCGTATAGATCATAGCTGGTGATGGGATCCTTGGGCAGCTGGGTGGTATAGCGCACTTGCAGCCGATCAAACAGCGCCGCCAGCACGCTGTCGTCGACCCCCTCCACACCCAGCTTGCCCTCCTTTGAGGGCTTTTGCTTGCGGTGCTCTTTGCCGTACACGTCCGGGATATACAGGTGCTTCACCTGCTGCGGGGGCAATCCCTTGGCAATGTAATTGCGAATTTGGAACCCGCTGTGATCCGAGTCGGTGAGAATGATGATCCCCCGCTCCATTGCCAGGCGGCGAATAAACTGCAACCGCTTTTTATCCTTATATATAGCGAACCCGCCGGTTTCTACGATCATGGCGTCCAGGAAGTTAGACAATTTGATCTTGTCATACTTGCCCTCCACGATCACTGCTTCCTCAATATGAATCATTGGCCGCTGACGGCGATCACGGACAATTTGACGATCGCCTCCTCCAGTAAGATTTTTGCGTCCACCGCGGTGCTCTTCAGCGCTCGGTCCAGATCGTCCAGCACCTGCATAGAGCGGCGCAGCGCGCCTACGGACAGCTTGGCTGTGTCCCGCATGGCGTTGTTCAGCACAAAGTCCCGCCCTTTGTAGTTATAATACCGGGCTATATCGTCCGCTCTGCGACCGTCGATCTTGGCGCACTTCACTCGGTACATATCCACATAATGATTAATAAGCACTGCCGCAATCGGTATAGGTTCCTCGCCCAGTTCAAACAGGGTATGCAGTACCTTACAGGCGCCGCCGGTGTCGCCTTTCAAAATGAATTTGGACAGGTCGTATACACGCGCTTGCAGGCACTTGGTGGCCATATCGTCAATAACCGCCGCTGTGATCTCGCCGTCCTTGCAAAAGGCAGACAGCTTGTCCAGTTCGTGCAGCAGGGTCTGCATATCCGTACCCACCACAGAGATCAAATATCGCGCCTGGTCCGTTTGCAGCGCAGCGCCCCGCTTTTTGGCGCCGCTGACCAGCATTTTTACCAGGTCGCTCTGGGTGCGGGTGTTCAGCTCCACCGCGTCCCCGGCCTTAGCAAAAGCTTTAATAATGCTGTTCCAGCGCTTTTCCTTTTTTGTGTCCACCGGCAAAGACTGGTAGGTAAATACCAGAACCGTGGTGTCCGGCACATCCTTAAGATATGCCTTAATATCCTCCACATCCGCCTTTTTGTCAAAGGGAAAGTCATAGACCAGCACCAGATTACTGCCGCCCATCATAGGAAAAGTATCTGCGTCGTGGAGCACATCGGACAGCTGCGTGCCGTCCTTTTCATAAATATGTATATTAAAATCCGCAAAGGCCGGGTCCACCGCCTTTTTCTTAATTTGGGCAATATAGTGGTCCTTTAAGTACCCCTCGTCGCCATAGATAAAATAGGCGTGGGACAGCGTGCCGCTTTTCAACTGGGCGCGCAGCTCCTTTTCGCCGATCACAGCCATGGATCGTTCCTCCTTATCCGCAAAGTTCTGTCCTGCCGCAGCGTAACTGTCAGCAGTTCGTCCTCCGCCAGTACCCTGGCGCATACCAGTGTACCGACAGCGGTGCTTTGCTTACCAAACGCTACCGTTAAGTCGCCGCCGTTCAGGTCGGTGCCGTTGCCCAGCACGAGCCGCTTGCCCTTGCAGGTAATGGAGACGGTGTAGCGCTTTTTATTATATCTGTATTGCACCTGCACCCCTTGCCAAGGCGTGGTATCCATTGCCGTGGCAGTGAGCAAATGCTCGCACTCTGGCTGCACAGCCAAAGCGGTATTACCGCCGGGCAGCAGTACATTCACCGGGTGCACCGCAGCGGTCAATGCGCGGGTATAATACCCCACCCGATCATCGGGCAGGTACACGGCCACCAGTTGCAGCCGCCGATTTTGCAGAATGCGCGTGTAGGCGTAGTAGGCGCTTTGATCCGGCGTGCCTACCAGCAAAGCATAATGCGCGTCATACAGCAGCGCCGAGCTGCTGCCGATACAAAGGTAAGCGTTGCCCTGCTCCACTGCCAACCCAGCAAAGGAAGTCAACAAATAAAAAGCGCAGGCCACTGCCGCCGTAACACCCAACCGCTGCCGTTGCAACAGGAAGTGCACGCCGAAAAGCAACAGCACACCGGCAATAGCAACACAGGTCAACGGCCCGGTCAAATCTATAATCGGTGCACCCAGTGCGCTAAACTTTTCCACCAGCCACAGCATACCGCCGGTGGTGCCGGACACCACCACCGCACAGGCATACACCAGATACGGCAGCGGCGTAAAGAGCAACATGAGCAGTGCAGCGATCATGGCCACTTGTGCCAGCGGAATCAGCACCAAATTACTAAGCAGAGATAACAACGCCGTCTGCCCAAAGGACAGCCACATAAACGGCAGCGTATAAAGCAGCACGCTCACGGTGGCACTAAAGCTTTGGCGCAAAAATTTGGGAATATGCAGCCGAGCAAGGCTCTTGTTCAGCACCGGGGATAAAGTCAGCAGCGACAGAACGGAAGTCACCGACAGCTGCAAGCTCACATCCGTTACCGCAAAGGGATCGGTACACAGCAGGAATACCGCCAAACCCAGTGAATTCAGTCCGTCCGCCTTGCGGCCAAACAGCCGTGCCGCCAGCAAAACAGCCATCATCAAAGAAGCACGCACCACGGAGGCGGAAAATCCGGCGGTAACGAGAGTAGCGAGGACACCAACAACAGTAGAGACACTAATCTGCGAAGTCATCGCAGTAATAACGGAGGCCCAATCCGAAGCGGTCACGACTTTAGGCCCCGCGTCTGTAAGGGGAATAAGTTCCAGCAGGGCCGAAACGGACAAAACATCGAACGCAGACATAGAAACACCTCATTTCACAAATTGAACATCAATAGGCCGGCCAAAGCGGTTGTGGACAATATTGTACTCATGCCCGGGAAGAATCTGGTCAACGGCATTCGCTTGATAAAACACATCGGCGGGAACTTTCTCGACATACGTAACCCGACTGCCACGTTGCCAAGTATCACCAGATACTTCTTCAACGCAATGCAAATTGTAGTTGTCATAGTGCACGCCCTGAAATTCGCCGACGCGATGCTGAATACCTAAGACTGTAACACCCATATAGAGCACCTCCTTATATATTAATGATACATCAACAAAAAAAAAGAATCAACCCGGCAAGACACACAAACTTGCCGGGCAAAATTATAAAAAAAGAACAAAAAAACATTGCATGCAGCGTGAAATAGTAAAATTTAGCATTTCAAGCAGCGCAAAACAGGCAGCGTAATCAATGAAAACCGATACAGGCAAACATCTTAAAGTTGTACAAATAGACAAAATCTTTAATCTTGCCACCAGTTGACACATCATCTGTCAATGTATCGGCATCAGGATCGACAAAACCCAAAGCGCGCCGAGAATCACGCCAACAGCCAGCAGGAGAAAAACAACGGACATGAGACAGCGCCTTATAGAGTTTGGGAAAATCAGAAACCCAAGCCGACCCGGCAAAATCAGAATCTTTGACGACATACTTGGAAACCTCCTCAATAGAAGATTTAGAACCATCCACAACGCGAAGATTGACAAACATAATAGATTCATCACGAGCCGCCAGTTGCCAGCAACGGAGCCACCAATCATGATCAGGGAGCCAGCAACCAGCAGGAACAACAAGCACAACATGAAAGTGTGGATGATATGTACCAGTATGAGCATTACGAGTAACTTCAAGCACCCGGAGCCATCCGAGAAGGCCCAAAGCCTTAAAGTCGCGGCGCATGGTGAAGCGATGCCAGGCATCGGACATATCAGATAAACGCGAAACGAGAGAATCAATCGGAACATTGCGGACGGTGAGCGTAAGAAAGACAAATCTACAGCCGGGATACTTCTCTTTAATCCACTCAAAGCATTCATAATTTTGACGAAACAACTTAACAGACCGCCGCCATTGGCAAGTTGGACAAAAACGATTCTTGCAAAAGTTAGCGGAAGCAATCAAACCATCATAAGTAAGACCAATGGATGTACCACAATACCTTATTTTAGATGATACGTCAGGAGCGACAGTGCGTATTTTACGCGCAAAATTAAGCCCAGAATATTTCTTGACTTGACATTTCATCAAGCTAGATGTATCATAAAGCATAAGAGAGACCCCCGTTATTTTAAGTGTAGTAGCATACTCTTATTATAATCGGCCCGGTCTCTTTTTTCAATACACAAATTTCAAAAGTCAAAAAAGGACAGGCAGCGTGAAATAGTAAAATTTAGCGATTCAGGCAGCGTGAAATAGTAAAATTTAGCGATTCAGGCAGCGTGAAATAGTAAAATTT
>OLOD01001526.1_pt1 | contig 14173 bp, 13 predicted proteins | sample 1671921 | NCBI WGS metagenome assembly OLOD01 (sample SAMEA3136626, study PRJEB25190) | human gut metagenome | biome: human gut; feature: human-associated habitat; material: faeces | place: Austria | collected 2013
TTTTCCTATACCGTTATCAAAACTTCGGTATAGTTTTTTCTTCGGCATAGTCACTATGTATAATTACTGGTTTTTTAATATTTCTTCGCTCCTGTGCTATTTTTATTGCTTCAAGCACTGATTCTGCTGTCATATCTTTTGTAAGTACCCAAGATACTATTTTCCTTGAAAACAAGTCCATTACACTTGTCAAATAAACAAAACCATCATCATATGTCCATATGTAGGTTATATCTGTACACCATGCTGCATCTGGTGATGATGGATCAAAATCTCTTTTTAAGATATTTTTCAACCTTTTTGAAAAATTTTTTGATATTGTTGTTCTTGTCCATGGTTTTATATAATGTGCTTTTACATGCATTTCCCGCATATAATTTCCTACTGTTTTTTCAGATATCACATATCCTTTTTTCTTGAGTTCTTCAGTGATTTTTGGCGCTCCATAGATTTCATGGCTTCCTTTATGTATTTCACTTATTTCCTTTTTTACAGTTTCTTTTCGTTTCTTTGATTTTGATGGTTTTCTATTTGACCAGCTTTTAAACCCGCTTCTTGAAACACTAAGTATTTGAGTTACAGCTCTTAAAGAAACGCTTTTAATACCAGCATTCTCTTCTATGTATTCTTTGATTGCCTCGTAAAGTACGTTTACTGGCTGCTTACTATGCTCATAGCTTTTTTTAATATTTCAACGGCATCTTTCAGATCTTTGTTTTCTTTTTTTAAACGGGCAAGTTCTTTTGCATCATCACTTGAAAAATTGCCTGATCCTCTAAATAAATCTCTATTTTCATTCTTATTATCATTTTTGTCTTTTGCATCACTGAATTGTTTACACCATCTATGAATTGAGCTGTTGGAAATTCCCAAGTTTTTAGCTACTTGTTCAAAAGTCAATTCAGGATGATCTTTTCTATATTGCACTGCATCCAATTTAAATTGTTTATCTATTACTTTTTTACCTGCCATATTTAGTACCTCTTTTTCTTATTTTAGATTAGTATTCTTTTCAATATTTTTCAATTCATTTTTTGAGACATTATTTCTATTTAACTGGTACTAAATTTATACTAGCACTAAATTAATCAAGGAATTAATCAAGGAAAAGAAATAGCGCGTAAAGAAAAGAATATTGAACATATAAGAAATGTTATGAATGAACTAAATTGTTCATATCAAAGAGCAATGGATATTTTAAGATTATCAGAAGATGAAAGAAAGGATATTGAAAAGTATTTTTAATCATAGAAAGAGAGTAAAATCTCTTTTTTTATTGTACAAAAAAATTGTTAATAAAATAAAATTACATAATAATAAAAAATTATAAATTAGTGTTGAAAAATGTTATTAAATCTACTATACTATTCAAGAACAAAAGGAGATGAGGGCTATGTTACAACAAAGTGTCAAATATGATTGCTTACAATTGAATACGAGTGCCTCATTTTTATATTCTCATTGTTTCTAACATATCATTTTTAATTGATATGTTTTTTTATAGCAAAAAAAGGAGGACAATATATGAAAGCCTATTTAATCTTAGAGGATGGAAACGTATTTGAAGGTGAAAGCGTAGGGGCTAACAAAGAAGTTGTAAGTGAGTTTGTATTTAATACTTCAATGACAGGGTATGTAGAAGTATTAACAGATCCTTCCTATGCAGGACAATCTGTTGTCATGACATATCCATTAATTGGAAACTATGGAGTATGTTTAGAAGATCAAGAATCATCAAAACCTTATGTTGAAGGATTTGTAGTGAATGAACTTGCTAGACTTGGAAGTAATTTTAGAAAAAATATTGATTTAAAAGACTATTTAATTGAACATGACATTCCTTGTATTCAAGGAATCGATACAAGACATTTAACTAAAATCATTAGAAATAAAGGTTGTATGAATGGAATGATTACAACAACTAAATATGATGATTTAAGTGAAGTGATGGAAAAAATACATAACTTTAAAGTAACTGGTGTCGTTGAAAAAACAACATGTGACAAACCTTATACAGTAGGTAGTGGAGATCGAAAAGTTGCTTTATTAGATTTTGGTGCTAAGAAGAATATTGCTAAATCATTAGCAAATAGAAATATAGAAGTCACAGTTTATCCAGCATCTACTCCAGCAAGCACAATCATTGAAGGAAACTATGATGGAGTGATGTTATCAAATGGTCCTGGAGATCCAAGCGAAAATGTTGAAATCATTAAAGAAGTTAAAAAACTATCTGAAAGTGGTTTACCAATCTTTGCAATCTGCTTAGGACATCAATTAATGGCTTTAGCTCATGGATTTAAAACTGAAAAATTAAAATATGGACATCATGGAGCAAACCATCCTGTTAAAGATTTAAATACAGGTCGTGTTTATATCTCTACACAAAATCATAACTATGTGATTTGTGATGATTCTATTGATCGTAATATTGCTAAACCTTGGTTTATTAATGTAAATGATCAAACAATTGAAGGCGTTGAATATATTGGTAAGAATATTAAAACAGTACAATTTCATCCAGAAGCATGTGCTGGTCCATTAGATACAGATGCTTTATTTGATGAATTTGAAAAAATGATGGAGGGTAAATAAGATGGCAAGAGATTTAAGTATTAAAAAAGTATTAGTTATCGGTTCAGGACCTATCATCATTGGTCAAGCTGCAGAATTTGATTATGCAGGAACACAAGCTTGTCGTGCTTTAAGAGAAGAAGGGGTTGAAGTTGTTTTAATTAACTCAAACCCAGCAACAATCATGACAGATGGTGATATCGCTGATAAAGTTTATATCGAACCATTAACTGTACCAGTTGTTAAAAAATTAATCATGGAAGAAAAACCAGACAGTATTTTACCAACATTAGGTGGTCAAAATGCATTAAATATCGCAATGGCTTTAGCGGATGAAGGTTTCTTAGAAGAACATAATGTTCGTACAATTGGAACAAACACAGATACAATCAAACTTGCTGAAGACCGTTTAGAATTTAAAAACTTAATGGAAAGAATTGGTGAACCATGTGCTGCTTCTATCGTTGTTAACCATGTTAATGATGCTTTAGAATTCGCAGAAAAAATTGGTTATCCAGTTGTTGTAAGACCTGCTTATACTTTAGGTGGTACTGGTGGAGGTATCGCTAATAATGAAAAAGAACTTCATGATATTTGTTCAAACGGTTTACGTTTATCAAGAGTAAGTCAATGTTTAATTGAAAGATGTATTGCTGGATGGAAAGAAATCGAATATGAAGTTATGAGAGATAGTGCAGGTAACTGTATTACCGTATGTAACATGGAAAACTTAGATCCTGTTGGAGTTCATACAGGAGATAGTATTGTTGTGGCACCAAGCCAAACTTTATCAGATAAAGAATATCAAATGTTACGTTCATCAGCTTTAAATATCATTACAGCATTAAATATTGAAGGTGGATGTAACGTTCAATATGCATTAAATCCAAATAGCTTTGAATATTGTGTTATCGAAGTAAACCCACGTGTTTCTCGTTCATCAGCTTTAGCTTCTAAAGCAACAGGTTATCCAATCGCTAAATTAGCAGCTAAAATTGCTTTAGGATATACATTAGATGAAATCAAAAATGCCGTTACAGGTAAAACATATGCTTCATATGAACCAACATTAGACTATGTTGTATGTAAAATTCCTAAATGGCCATTTGATAAATTCGTTGATGCTTCAAGAAAATTAGGAACACAAATGAAAGCAACTGGAGAAGTTATGTCAATCTGTAATAACTTTGAAGGAGCTTTAATGAAAGCTTTACGTTCTCTTGAACAAAATGTTTTCTACTTACATTTAGATGCCTTTACAAAATTAACACATGATGAATTAAAACAAAAATTAAAAGATGTTGATGATCAACGTATCTTTGCAGTTGCTGAATCATTAAGAAAAGGAATTACTGAACAAGAAATCCATGAAATTACTAAAATTGATGTTTGGTTCATTGATAAAATCAAACATTTAGTAGAAATGGAAGAAAGAATCAAAACAGAAGAATTAACTGTTGATTTATTAAAACAAGCAAAAAGATTACAATTCCCAGATAGAGTGATTGCTGAATTAACTGGAAAAGCAGAACAAGAAATTCATCAAATGAGAAAAGATAATAATATCGTTGCAGCTTATAAAGTCGTTGATACATGTGCTGCTGAATTTGATGCACAAACACCTTATTACTATTCAATTCAAGGTGGTGTCAATGAAGTAGAACCACAAAGAGAAAAGAAAAAAATCATGGTTTTAGGATCAGGACCAATTCGTATTGGACAAGGTATTGAATTCGATTACTGTTCAGTACATTGTGTATGGGCTTTAAAAGCAGCAGGATACGATACAATCATTGTTAATAACAACCCTGAAACAGTATCTACTGATTTCGATATTGCTGATCGTTTATACTTTGAACCACTTACTGCTGAAGATGTAGAAAGTATCGTGGATATTGAAAAACCAGATGGAGCAATTGTTCAATTTGGTGGACAAACAGCTATTAAACTTACAAAAGCTTTAACAGATATGGGTGTTAGAATCTTAGGAACAGATGCTGATGATGTAGATGCAGCAGAAGATAGAGAAAGATTTGATGAAATTCTTGAAAAATGTCATATTGACCGTCCAAGAGGTTCAACAGTCTTTACAACAGAAGAAGCTATTGAAGTAGCTAATAAATTAGGATATCCAGTCTTAGTAAGACCATCTTATGTATTAGGTGGAGCTGGTATGGAAATTGCTTTAAATGATGGTGATATTAAAAAATTCATGAAAATCATTAATAGACAATATCAAGAACATCCAATCTTAATTGATAAATACTTATCAGGTAAAGAAGTCGAAGTTGATGCAGTTTGTGATGGACATGGTATCTTAATTCCAGGTATTATGGAACACGTTGAACGTGCTGGGGTTCACTCAGGAGATAGTATTTCAGTTTATCCACCACAAAAAATCAAACAAGAAATTAAAGATATTATCGTTGATTATACAAAACGTCTTGCAAAAGCATTACATGTTGTTGGATTAATCAATATTCAATTCATTGTTTATGAAGATCAAGTGTATGTTATTGAAGTTAACCCAAGATCTTCAAGAACAATTCCTTATATTTCAAAAGTTACAGATATCCCAATTGTTGCTATTGCGACAAAAGCAATCATGGGACATACAATTGAAGAACAAGGATATTCTTATGGAATTGTTCCAGAAAAAGAAACAATTGCAGTTAAAATGCCAGTGTTCTCATTTGAAAAAATCAAAGGTGCTGAAATTTCTTTAGGCCCTGAAATGAAATCAACAGGTGAAGTTTTAGGTATTTCTAAAAACTTAGATGAAGCTATTTATAAAGCATTCATGGGAACAGGTATTCAATTACCTAAGAGAAAGAATATCATTTGTACAATTAAAGATTCTTCTAAAGAAGAATTCTTACCAATTGCTAAACAATATTACATGTTTGGTTATGACTTATATGCAACAGAAGGAACATATAAATTCTTAAAAGAACATGATGTACCTGTACATTTTGTCAATCGTATCTGTGAAAAAACAAATACAATCTTTGACTTAATGTTTACGGATACAGTTGATTTAGTAATCGATATTCCAACAAGAAATGATAACTTAAAAGATGGCTTCTTAATTAGACGTTTTGCTGTAGAAGCAGGTATTCCAATTTATACGTCACTTGATACAGCAAAAGCACTTATTGATTCACTTGAAAAACGTAAACAAGGTGTGCCATCGTTAATTGATATTACAAAATTAAGATAATTTAAAAATGGTCGAAAGACCATTTTTATTTTGGACATAATTTTAAGGAAGTATTTTGGACTATCTGTCCATTTATAAAAAAATATGTTTTTCTATAATGAAAGAAGGAGCTTTTTATGAATCAAGAAAATACTTCTTTTGAAAAACAAAAAAACTAATTGCAAGAAAAAATGCTCTCAAACTTTTCTTTATTCGTTTCCCTGATGAAGATCCAATTTTTTTAGAAAATCTATCAACCAAACAATATGAAGAACTCTTTGATTTACTTTTATTAGGTAAGAACTTAGAAGAAATAAAAAAGGCTATTTTAGATATAGCCTAATTCTTTACATGCATAATAAATACCATCTTCATCAATAGAAGTTGTCACAAAATCACTTAATTTCTTTAAATCATTATTTCCTTGTCCCATACAGATCGAAAAAGAAGCATGTTTAAACATTTCAACATCATTTAAAGAATCCCCAAAAGCCACATAACTTTCCATATTCCATAACTTCATAAAATAAGCAATGCCAGTTGCTTTAGAAATTCCTTTAATAGTAATATCCGCATAACTACTTTCTCCTACCATTACATCAAGTTCTTCAATATCTTTAAACTCTTGATAATCATAACCTAAAGGACCATAAGCAATCATGGCACCTACTTCTTGATTGGTGTAGCTACCAACAGGGGGAATTGGATTGTTGAAATAATTACATGAACGAATGACATCTTCATTGGGTTCCATATTAATAATTCTTGGGGTACATTTAAGAGCTAAAGGAATGTTGTGTTTTTTAGAAGCCTCTAAAGCTTTTAAAACAACATCCTTAGATAAACTTTCTTTGTGAATAAGTTTTAAATCTTTATCTAATAAAGCTTGTCCACTATTACATACATACCCATCAAAGGCAAAAGTATCATAAATGTGAGTATTCTTTAAAGAATCAACACTTCTTCCTGTAGATACTAATAAAAGATGGCCATTTTCTCTTAATAAATTTAAAGCTTTGATGGTACTTTCCGGCACTTGATGATCTGTGGTTGTTCTTAAAGTACCATCAATATCAAAACAAAATAATTTCTTCATTATTTACCTTGAGGGAAAAATCTTGCAAGTGAATTTGCGACTGCTGAAATAGGCATTGTTTGAACCACAATTTTACCAGGACCAGTAACCACTGTATTAAATAATCCCTCTCCTCCTAAAAATTTATTTTTTAAACCAGGAACTGATTGGATATCCATTTTACAAGTAGCATCCATCATTGCAAGATAACCGGTATCAATAACCATTTGTTGACCTGGTAGTAAATTATATTCTACGGTACTTCCATCAATTTCAATAAAACATGTTCCGTGTCCTGAAACCTTTGTTAAAATAAAACCTTCACCACCAAATATACCAGAAGAAAATTTCTTATTAAAGAAAACCGATGTTTCTACATTTTCTTCACTAGCTAGAAAAGCGGATTTTTGAATGATGACTTCTTTTCCAGGCTCTACATCAATAGCGACAATTTTACCAGGGAAACTTGAGGCAAAGGCAATCAAACCATCTTCATTTGCCGTATAACTATTTCTAAATAAAGTTTCACCAGAAAACATTCTACCGATGATTTTACCAGCACCACCACCATTTGTTTCCATTTTCATACATGGATCCATCCAAGCCATAGCACCACTATCACTAATCATTTTTTCACCTTTATTTAAATGACAAATAACAACAGGGAGAGTATCTCCCACAATTTCGTATTTCATAATCTTTCTCCTTTTATAAAGCCACACAAACAGGTTGAATAATATCTAAGGTATTTCCTGTAGGTTTGATTTCTTCTTTTTCTTCATTAAATGTATAAAGATCTAAACAATCATCTTCTTGACTAGCAACAACAATATAACGATCATCAATAATATTAAAATCACGAGGTCCTTTTCCAGTATGCACCATATAAAGTAAAGTGATTTTTCCTGTTTCTTGATTAACACGATAAAGGACAATACTATCATGTCCACGATTGGAAACGATAATATGTTTACCACTTGATGTCATATGAATAGCAGCTGCACTTGAAAAGCCATGGAAATGACGAGGTACACAATGAATAACTTGAATCAAAGTAAAGTGTCCATCATGATATTGATAAACCATAATACTGTTACTAATTTCATTGACGAGATAACAATATTTACCATCATGAGAAAAAATCATATGACGAGGCCCACTACCAGGAATCACCGATTGACTTAATGATGTTTCTTGTAATTTTTCATCAATAAATTCATACATAACAATTTTATCAGCACCTAGATCAACACTATAAAGATATTTTTGATCTGGGGTAATACCTACATAATGAGCATGAGGACTTGTTTGTCTTTTAAGTAAATCAATTCCTGAACCATGATGGTGAACAACTGAAAGTTTATCTCCAATTTTATGATCCTTTAAAGGGAAAGCAGCTGTTGCTCCAACGTGATAATTGGCTGTAAATAAATATTTTTGATCAGGACTTAAACATAAATGAGTATAAGAACGACCATGGGAATTATAAAAAGAAAGTTGTTTTAAATCATCTTCTTCAATATGATAACTTGCGACACCTCCTCCTTCACCAACACGTGCATCTTTTAAAGATACATAAAGATAATCATCTTTTTTAATAACATAAGAAGGAAAATCTTCGGTAGGAATATGTTTATTTAAATGAAGTTCATTTTTAGTTTCATCTAGAGTACATACATAAAGACCTTTTTCTTTTCCTTTAGCGTAACTTGATACATAAAAACGATACACAAAATCGCCTCCTTTTGAAATAATTGTACCATAAAATAACTATAAAAAGCTTTCTATATAAGAAAAAAAAGAGATGCATGAAGCATCTCAAATATTATTTTTGTCCAACACCTTTACAATAAGTTTGTACAACTTCATAATCTTTATCTAAAACAACAAGATCAGCATCATAACCAACACCAATTGTACCTTTACGATCATCAACATGTAAACATCTAGCAGGGTTTGATGTACAAGCATTGATGGCATAATTAACAGGCACTAATGCATCTTCAATTAAAATTTTTAATCCTTTATTCACATTTAATGTAGATCCTGCTAAATTACCAGCTTCTACTAAGTGTGCACTACCATCTGGATAAATGACAACTTCTTGCCCACCAAAATCAAATTTAGTACCTACAGGGAATCCTTTACACATTAAGGAATCCGTAATCATAATACTGTAATCAGGTCCTTTAGAAGTAAAGAAATTATTTAAAGCTGCAAGAGTTGAGTGATTTCCATCACAAATAATTTCTCCATACATATTTCTAATACGCAAGGCCCCACCAACGAGACCGTTTGCACGATGTGTAAATGGTGTCATTGCATTATAAACATGAGTCATACTTCTTGCTCCATGAGCGTATGCTTGAACAGCTTGTTCATAAGTTGCATTTGAATGTCCAATACTTACGACCACATTATTTTGACTACAATATTTTGTAAGAGCGTAATCTTCATCATTTTCAACAGCCATAGTAATATATTTAATTAAACCATGAGCAGCTTTTTGATATCTTTTAAATTGTTCGATATCAGGTTTTACACAATATTCTTCAGGTTGAGCTCCTTTATGCGCTTTATTTAAATAAGGACCTTCAAAATGAATTCCTAAAATTTCAGCACCTTCATAACCTTCTTCTACAACTTTTGCGACATTACTTACCGCATTTGTAAGAACTTCTTCGCTTTGAGTAAGAGTTGTTGCAAGGAATGAAGTAACCCCTTCATCAACAATTCCTTTTGCCCATTTTCTTAACCCTTCAGGATCAGCATCATTTGTATCAAAACCATAAGCTCCATGGCAATGAATATCAATAAAACCAGGAAGAATTCTTAAATCTCCATAATCTTTCGTAACTTCTTTTTCATTGTAAGGATATATTTCTTTAATAATTCCATCTTCTAATTCTAATTGTGCTGGCGTGAATTGATCCGCAATCCAGACTTTTTTACTTTGTATAATCATAATTTCACCTCATCTTTATTATAGAATACTTTGCTTATCTAGACAAGCAACAATTCCTCTTATTTCTAATAAAAATTCAATTTACCTTACCTCTAAATTAGTATATAATTAGAGTCATAATAAGGAGGAGAAGGATATGGATGAAAATTTACTTTTATCATTAATTGAAAACAACGCGAAAATGGAAGTCGTTGATCTTGCGGCCGCCTTAAACGAAACAGAAGAAAATGTTGAAAATAAAATTAAAGATTTAGAGAAAAATAAAACAATCTATGGTTATCATACATTGATCAACTGGGATAAAACAAACCACGATGTATGTACGGCAGTAATTCAAGTTAACGCTAAACCTGAAAGAGATTATGGATATGATCGTATTGCGAAAAAAATCTATAATTTTCCTGAAGTAGATACAATGTATTTATTAGCAGGTAATTATGAATTTTTATTAATTGTTAAAGGAAAGACAATGGTTGAGGTTGCTAAATTCGTTAATAGTCGTTTAGCGGTTATTGAAGGTATTGAAAGAACAGCCACAATGTATGTTTTGAAACAATATAAAAACATGGGTAAACTTGTTGATGGTGATAATAAAGATGCAGCAGAAAGATTATTGGTAACTCCATAATGGATTTTGAAAAAATTGTTAATCCTATTGTAAAAGATATTCCACCTAGTGGAATTCGTAAATTTTTTGATTTAGCTAATCAAATGGAAGGTGTTATTTCTTTAGGGGTAGGGGAACCTGATTTTGCAACCCCTTGGACAATTAGAGAAGCTGCAATCTATTCAATTGAAAAAGGAAAAACATTCTATACTGCAAATCAAGGATTATTAGAATTAAGAAAAGAAATTTGTAAATATCAAAAAAGAAGATTTAATTTAGATTATAAACCAGAACAATGTATTGTTACTGTTGGAGGATCTGAGGGAATTGATTTAGCCTTTAGAACAATTATCAATCCAGGTGATGAAGTCATTTTATTACAACCAAGTTATGTTGCTTATACACCAGGTGTTGCTTTAGCTGGTGGGGTAGTAAGAAACATTACTTTAACAGAAGAAAATGAATTTAAATTAACACCTGAACTTCTAAAAGAAGCTATCAATGAAAAAACAAAAGCAATTCTTTTAAACTATCCAAGTAATCCAACAGGAGGATTCATGACAAGAGAGGATTATGAAAAACTTGTTCCTATCTTTAAAGAATCTGGAATTATGATTATTACAGATGAAATTTATGCAGAACTTTCTTATGAACATAAATTCTGTTCAATTGCTGCATTTGATGAAATCAAAGATCAAGTTATTTTAGTGAGTGGTTTTTCAAAAGCTTATGCAATGACAGGATGGCGTTTAGGATATGTTCTTGCTAATGAATATCTTGTTAAAATGATGAAAAAAATTCATCAATATGTCATCATGTCAGCACCAACATGTGCTCAATATGGAGCCATTGAAGCGATGAGACATTGTGATGAAGAAATTGAAAAAATGCGACAAGCTTATCTTGCAAGAAGAAATTTCTTAGTCAAAACATTTAATGAAATGGGACTTAAAACATTTACACCACAAGGTGCTTTCTATGTTTTCCCATGTATTAAATCAACAGGTCTTACATCAGAACAATTCTGTGAAGAATTATTAAATGATCAGTTAGTAGCCTGCGTACCAGGAAGTGCTTTTGGTGAAGCGGGAGAAGGATATATTCGTGTTTCTTATGCTTATAGTTTAGAAGAACTTAAAGCAGCAACAAAGAAAATTAGAAAATTCTTAGAAAACAGGGGAGTTATTTAACTCCTTTTTTTTGGTTTTAAAATAGATACAAATTAATCATAAAAATCATCATTTCCCTATAATATAGATAAAGAAAAGGGGATGATTTTAATGGTAGTTAAAAGTTATGAACAAATGACAGATGTATCAATTATGGAAGTAAAAACGTATTTATTAATTCATAGTGACGGAATTTATCAACAAGATATTTATGATTTAATGAATACGTGTATTGATGTTTTTCAATTAAAAAGAAAATTAAATAAAAGAAAAGATATTCAATTATGGCTCTTTTCAAATATTAAAAGATATATTGATTGTTGTTTATCTTATAATGAAATGGAATATCATTTAGTCATGATGAATTTATTAATCAATCAACATTTTAAACCATTAGTCGAATATAAATATAATTTATTTTATTATATTTTAGATCATAGTGATTTTAATATAGAAATTTATTGTCTAGTAAGACATTTACTTACATTTAAAATGAATCAACTCAATCAAGTCATTTTAGGTATGACACATTATAAAATGATGAATGATGAACAAACACACTATCAAGCCAGTCTTATTCTTTTATTAGAAAAACAATATAAACAAGCTTATCTTCATTTACCATTTGTAACACTTGATGAAGCCTTTAAACGTTTTGAAAAATCTCTTTATAATTATTCACCATCCCGTTACGAAATGTTGTATCATAAAGATAAGACATATTCTACATTGTATGCTAGATAGGAGATCATTATGGATAGACTTTATTACACATATTTAATTATTAAAGAATCTTTAGATTATATACCTGCTATTGAAATAAAAAAACAACTTGAAGAAAACTATCAAATTAAAGTAGATATTAAAACAGTTTATCAAGCAATTAGAAATATTAATGAATTATCCAAATATATTTATCAAAAAGAGATTATTAAAACCAAACATCGAAAAGGGTATAGTATTGATGAAGAATTCTTTAATGATGGACAATTTCAATATTTATGGGATAGTGTGCTTTTCAATAACGATTTAAATCAAAATGAAGTCAATGCGTTACTTACAAAATTACAAACATTAAGTTCAAGTAAACAACTTTCACGTATTCAAAATCAACCTAGAAAAAATCAACCTAGAAATTATGATTTACTTTTAAATATGACAACTGTTATTAAAGCCATTCATGAAAAGAAAAATATTTATTTTAAATATGTAAGTTACGAAATAAAAAATAATAAATTTATTGAAATAGCTCATAATCATGGAAATCATAAAGAAAATAATGAATTCTATATCATTTCTCCTTATAAACTTATTCAAAGAGATTCTAAATACTATGTTTTAGGATATTTCAATCAAAGACCAGATAAATTATCTATTTATCGTCTTGATCGTATGCGTTTAGTAAGAAATCATAAAAGTTCTTTTGAAGAAGGAGAACAATTTGATTTGGAACAAGAAACGGATCATATAAATATGTATGTTTCAGGAAAAAGAGATACTTTAGAAATTAGTTTCGATGAAGTGGTTTTAAGAGAAGTTATTGATCAATTTGGACAAGAACATCCAGTAAAAAAAGATTTTGAAAATCGTTATCATCTTACAATTAAGGATGTGCTTATTTCTGATGGACTTATTGGTTGGTTGATGATGTTACAAGATCATGTAACTGTTATTAAACCTTATTCACTTCAAGAAGAAATGAAGGAAAGAATTTCAAAGATGTTAGCACAATATAGGTAGGTAAGTAAAATGATTTATATAACAGGAGATAAGCATGGTGATTTTAGTGAAGTATATGGTTTTTGTTGTAAAAATAAAACAACCAGAGATGATTTGATGATTGTTTTAGGAGATGCAGGAATTAACTACCATGCAAGTGAAAAAGATATTTATTTAAAGGATAGTCTTTTACAATATCCTATTACTTTCTTTTGTATTCATGGAAATCATGAAGAACGTCCAGAGAATATAACAAGTTATAAAACGAAAATATTTCATGGGGGAATTGTTTATTATGAAGAAGAATATCCTCATTTGTTATTCGCTAAAGATGGAGAAATTTATCAATTTAATCATCAAAGTGTTTTAGTGATTGGTGGAGCTTATAGTGTGGATAAAAACTATCGTCTACAAATGGGATATAATTGGTATCCAAGTGAACAACCATCGGATGAAATAAAAGAAAAGCTTTTATTATATGCAGAAAACCATCCTCAAATAGATGTTGTTCTTTCACATACCTGTCCTTATAAATATCTTCCTCGTGAAGTATTTATGACAGGAATTAATCCTTTAAAGGTGGATTATAGTACAGAATTCTTTTTAGATAAATTAGAAATACGTTTAGATTATAAAAAATGGTATTGTGGTCATTTTCATACAGATAAAGTTAAAGATAAAATGAGATTTATGTTTGATGATATTATAGAATTTTAAAAATAATTGGTTATTTTGACCAATTATTTTTTTGGACAATTTGTCCAATGAATAAAGCTAAAAGAGAGTATATAATAATAGAAAAGAAGAATATTTGAGACAAATATGAAACAAACTTGAGACAAAAAATAATAGGACATATGATACA
>OLOD01001527.1_pt1 | contig 14173 bp, 16 predicted proteins | sample 1671921 | NCBI WGS metagenome assembly OLOD01 (sample SAMEA3136626, study PRJEB25190) | human gut metagenome | biome: human gut; feature: human-associated habitat; material: faeces | place: Austria | collected 2013
AGAGAAAGAGGCTGTATATTAAATTTAATATTTTAGAATGTAAAGCAAGTTGCGATTGCTCAAAAGTATTTTAGATTGGATGTAAATGTAAATATCATAGAAAAATGGAGAGAAAATGAAAGAGCTAACAAGAAGAGATTCAATTTCCTTAAATGGCGAAGAAATTGAATTTTATTATACAAAAAAGAAGATGAAAAACATTAATATTCGAATCAAGAAAGATAACCAGATTTATGTTTCTATGCCAAAGTATGTTTCAATTGATGAGGTAAAAAGATTGCTAATTTCTAAAGCAAACTGGATTATGAATATTCGAAGAAAATATGAAGAAGTAGAGTCTTTAAAAGAAAATAAGGTTTTAGAAAACGATGCAAAAGTATATCTATTAGGCTCTGTTTATTTAATTTATTTAGTTACAGCAAATCAAAATGAAATTAAACTGCAAGATGGTAAAGTTGTTTTTTATCTAAAACCAGAACGCATTTATGACGAAAAATATAAAGAAAACTTGTATAAAAAGTGGATAACAAATCTGTTAAAAGAGGAAATTTGTGGATATGTAAATGATTATTGTAATCTTTTAAAAACAGAGAAAATTCCTGTACCTGAAATTGTAATAAGGCAAATGAAATCCAAATGGGGAAGTTGTATGCCAGCAAAGAAAAAGGTAACATTTAATTTAAGTTTAGTAAAAGTTCCACAAAGTTGCATAGAATATGTGGTGCTTCATGAACTTTCTCATTTCAAATATCAATCTCATGATAAAAAGTTCTATCAATTTGTTGAACAATATATGCCAGATTGGAAACAAAGAAGAAAACTTTTAAATGACATTTATTCAAAAATCGTTTGATTTTTGAATTTTTTCTTTTCTTATGGAAATAATAGAAATATAAATTAAAATAAAGGAGAGAAAAATGGAAGAGAGATTAGAAGAATTAAATCGCTTTTTAGCTAATTTGAATGTTTTTTATCGTAAGCTTCAGAACTATCATTGGAATATAGAAGGAGAAGATTTTTTTGAAGTTCATGCAAAATTAGAGGAATATTATGATGAAGTAAATGAGCAAATTGATGAGATTGCAGAACATATTTTGACGTTAGATGGACAGCCTTGGGGAACTTTAAGGGATTATATTGAAAAAGCTACTCTTGAAGAGGCAGAAAACAAGAAAATTACATCTAGTAAAATTTTTAAACAACTTATAGAGGATTTAGAATCTTTAAGAGCACAAGTTCTTTCTATTAAGAAAAAAGCAGAAGTAGCAAATGATTATGGAACCTCTAGTTTAATGGATGAATATATTTTAGATTATGAAAAGAAATTATGGATGTTACATCATGTAACCAAATAGCAAAAAAAGATACGATATTAGTTTATCGTATCTTTTTTACATCCCAAAGATTCTTCCTAATTGAATAAAGAAAGCTTGCCACCAAGGTGCTGAATATCTAGGCTTTAGATGTTTGGTTTCTACTGCTTTTATATATTTTTGAATAATCGAGTGATAAGGCTTTTGTTCTAAAAAGTTCCAGACTCTTAATTCTCTTTTTTGAATTTTATAAATATTTTTAAATGTATATCCTATCGAATTTAAAGTCATTATTTGTTTTTTCTTTCCACTAAAATAGACATAATATTTAAAATAACAACACATAGTAAGTGAAATTATTGTTATAAAGTAACAAAGTATATAAATCATATTTTGTTGACCTTTACTTATAACAATTAAATATACAAAAAGTGAACTAGAAATAATAAACATAGCTATTAAAGAAAACAAGTTTTGATATAAATTTATAAAATCATTATAAACAATCATATTTATTTTACTTTTTAACAAATATCTATGAAATAAATCAAATAATAATGATATTAAAATCTTTGATATTAAAATAAAAGAAAAAAGTATTCCCATTACTCCTATAAAAAAATTTATCTGGTCTATTGATGTTATATAGATTAAATGAAACGCTCCAAAAAATACCATCAATAATAAAATAAGAAGTATTATTTTTATATAAGGAAATCTTTTTGTTTCTTTTTCAACAATAAAAGAACTAAAATATCCCACTTTATTTTCTTTCCTTGATATTTTATTTAAATAATCAATTAATTTATAGCGAATATTTCTTAATTTTCCCATATTTAAAATAAATATATAAATTGATTTAATAATAAAAAATAAACCTACAAAATAAACCGATTTATAAAAATCACTATTATTTATATAAATACAATTTCCTATTTTTCTCTTAAAAAATAAATCAATCACTAAATATCCCATCATACTACCTGCACAAGTAATGATAAACAAAAGCATTAAATAATACTTCATAATTTGTTTTGTCATCGAAAAAGAACTTCTCCCATTAACCATTAAAATAGCAAATTGAAAGTGACTATCTTCAATAAGAAACATATTCATATACACTGCTAAAAATACAAACAAAAATAATGTAATTGCTACAATATATTTTGTTAAAGTAATTGATTCATTGTAAACAGTGTTCGATAAATTATTAAAGAGAATGCAAAGTACATACTCAAATAATGAAATGATAAACAATGTTACAATTAAAATTAAATTTTTTGACTTATCTCGAAATAACACTTTATTTTCTAATACTTTCATACAGCTTACCCTCCTGACATCTTTAATGTAGACTATAGAGCTACTCTATACTCAAGCGTTTTTTATTATTTAAATAAAAAAGATGAGATTTTATTTCTCATCTTCATGCTATTTACTCTTTTTACTAATTTATTAGAAACAACCACCATAAATACTGATTCAAAAAATAAACATCCAACTCCTAAATAATAAAATATTTCTTTAGAAAAGATTCTCTCTAAAATAAGACAAAAAGCAAAAATATTTTTTTTCAAAAAAATTACTCTTACAATCTCTGCAATATTATTCATAATATTTTTACTCTTTTTTAAACCTTTTCTATTTACTTAAATATAACATAATAAAGGAAAAACTTAACGATTTCTCGTTAAGCTTCTAAATATTTAATGACTTTACACATTGGCATTCCAATGACATTTTCTAAATCTCCATCAATTTTATCTACAAACTTTGAAGCAATTCCTTGGATAGCATAAGCACCCGCTTTACCCATCCATTCGTCAGTATCTAAATAGTCTTCTATTTCCTGATTAGATAATTCTTTAAATATAACTGTTGTGTCATCTGTAAATGTTATAATTTGATGATTCTTAATGATACATACTGCCGTAATCACAACTTGTTTATGATTTGATAACATCTTGAGCATTCTTCTTGCATCCTCACGATTTTTAGGTTTCCCTAACATTTTATCTTGGAAAGTTACCATGGTATCTGCTGAAACAATCGTATCATTTGGATATTTTATTTGTAGTGGTTTAGCTTTTTGTAAGGCAATGTTTTCTAATCTTTTAAAAAGTGTTAAACTTTCGTCTAACACTTCTTCTGTTTCTACAAAATCTACTGTGTAGTCTATTCCATATTTATCGAAAAGCTCTTTTCTTCTTGGAGAACTACTTGCAAGTATGATTTTATTTTTCATTTTTTTCAGTTTTTTCTTCTTTTTTTACTGGTTTTGGAAGTAAAGCTTTTCTTGAAACATTGACTTTACCTTTATCATCTACTTTAGTAACTTTTACTTTGATAACATCTCCAACTTTACATACATCTGACATTTTACTTGTTCTTTCATAAGACCAATCAGAAATATGTAAGAAACCATCAGTACCTTCAAATAAAGTAACAAATACATAATTATCATTTACTCTAGCAATTATTCCATCATAGATTTCACCAACTTCAGCTTTTTTAACAATTCTTTCAATTAAAGAAACAGCTGTATCAATTGCTTCTTGATCACTATGATAAATAACTACTGTACCATCTTGATCAATATCAATTTTAACATCATTTGATTTTTCAATAATTTCATTAATTGTTTCTCCACCACGACCAATAACATCTCTAATTTGTTCTGGATCAATATGCATAACATGCATTTTTGGAGCATATTTAGATAAATGATCACGTGGTGCAGGAATAGCTCCTAACATACAATCCATGATTTGAGCACGTCCTACTTTTGCTTGTGCTAAAGCTTCTTGTAAGATTTCTTTTGTAATACCATCAATTTTAATATCCATTTGTAAAGCACAGATACCATTTTTAGTACCAGCTACTTTGAAATCCATATCTCCTAAGTGGTCTTCCATACCTTGGATATCAGTTAAAATTGTATAATCATCACCTTTTTTAACAAGTCCCATAGCAACCCCAGAAACTGGATTTGAAATTGGTACACCAGCAGCCATTAAAGCCATTGATGATGCACAGATTGAAGCTTGTGAACTTGATCCATTTGATTCTAATACTTCAGAAACAACACGAATTGTATATGGGAAATCTTTTTCACTAGGAATTACTTGTGCTAAAGCTCTTTCTCCTAAAGCCCCATGTCCAATTTCACGACGACCAGGAGCACCCATTCTTCCTGTTTCACCAACTGAATATGGTGGGAAGTTATAGTGATGCATAAAACGTTTTTGATCTTCTAATCCTAAACCATCGATTTTTTGAACTTCTCCCATAGCTCCTAATGTACATATAGATAAAACTTGTGTTTCACCTCTAGTAAATAAAGCCGAACCATGTACTCTTGGTAATAAATCAACTTGTGCATTTAATGGACGTACTTCGTCAATTTTACGACCATCTGGTCTAATTTTTTCTTCTGTAATTAAACGTCTAACTTCATTTTTTTCTAAGTCATGTAAGATAATTCCTACTTGTTTCATTACAGAATCCTTTGTTTCTTCATCAGCATATTCTTTTTCATCATATTGTGCTGTTACACGATCCATGATTTCATCAATAGCAGCATATCTTTCAAGTTTTCCTGGAATAGATACTGCAGCTACCATTTCGTCATTACATAAATCTGTAATTTCTTGAACTAAAGCTTCATCTAATTCAAATAGTGGAATTTCAATTTTTTCTTTACCACATGCTTCAACAACTTTTTCTTCAAAAGCGATTAATTCCTTAATTGCTTCATGTCCAAACATTAAAGCATTTAACATTGTATCTTCATCAACTTCTTTAGCATCTGCTTCAACCATATTGATTGCATCTTTTGTACCAGCTACTTCTAAGTTGATTAAACTTCTTTCCATTTCTTCTGGACCAGCATTGATTGTAAATTCACCATCAATTAAACCAACATTAACACCAGCAATTGGTCCATTGAAAGGAATATCAGAAACACATAATGCAAGAGAAGCCCCTAACATTGCTGCCATTTCTGGAGAAGCTTGTTGATCTACTGATAAAACAGTATTGACAACTTGTACTTCATTTCTAAATCCATCTGCAAATAATGGACGAATTGGTCTATCAATCATTCTTGCAGTTAAAGTTCCATGTTCACTAGGACGTCCTTCTCTTTTTAAGAATCCTCCTGGAATTTTACCTACTGAATATAATTTTTCTTCATATGTAACTGTAAGTGGAAAGAAATCTACACTTTTTGGTTCTTTCCCTGCAACAGCTGTCGATAAGATGACTGTATCATCATATCTTACTAAAACACTACCATTAGCTTGTTTAGCTAATTCTCCTACTTCTACTGTCAGATTTTTCCCGTAAAAATCTGTACTAAACACTTGTTTACTCATTTTTTCACCTCTTAATTTTCTGCATTATTATAGCATATAAAAAATGTTTTTAAAAACATTTTATGTTATTCGTAACAAATAAATGATATAATAGTGTACGAGGTGATTTTTATGAACGAAAACGAATTAAAAAGTATTGAAAGATATTTTAATAAATTCAATGAAGATGCTAGTTCTTTTAATGAATTTGAAGCCAATGATTTTATTAAATTATTAAAAAACAACGGAAGAAATGATGATGCAATTGAAGTAGGAAATACATTTTTACAAATGGCTCCTTCTTTAAAAGGATATATTAATCAATATGGATATGCCTTATATAATAAGTTTATTAATATTGATGATGAAAAAATCAAAGAAAAAGAAAGTTTATTTTTTGATATTCTAGAAGATATTTTAAATATCTGTAAACAAGAAAAATATTCTCCTGTTGAACCAGCAATCAATAGAGCTATTAAGTATGCTTTAAATCAAAATCCAATCAACTATGATTTAATGATTAAAATGCTAAATAAACTAGATGTTAAATTATTATCTGATAAACCTTTTGTAAATAAAGAAGGTAGAGAATTTGAATCATTTAAAGAAAGATATTTTAGATTAAAAGTACGTGCTTTATTTGAAACTAAACAATATAAAGCATGCGTTGAATGTGCAAATCAAGCATTAGCTACTCCTCTTAAATGGCATTACAATGCATTACAATGGATTAAATACTATAGAGGTTGTGCTTTATTAGAATTAAAAGAATATGATGAAGCTAACAGAGAATTCATTTCTTTACATAATCGTATTAAAGGTGTTAACTTCTATGAAGTTTTATATAAAACAAATGTTACTGTTGGTAATGTTAAAGAAGCAAATGCTTATTTATTATATGAATTCTTTGAAAATGGTTATGCTTTTGATCAACTTCCTTTATATCAAAGATTAAATGAAGCAATTGAAAACAGTAAAAATGAATTATTAATTAAAGTTGTTCATTCATTTATTAAAACATTATGTAATGAAAATCAAAAAGAATGTGATCTTGCAATTGATGAAAAATACCAAGGAAAAGATTCAAGTACACTTTATGATGAAATGTATGATTTAATTATGTCTCATCTAGACAGTTTAGTAACTAGAAAATCTGGTAAAGTTGTTTATTATAATGAACAAAATCAATTTGGTAATATTTCTGTTTATGATCATGATCCTATTTTCTTTAGACAAGCAGATTTTGCCTATGATGAAGAAGTAGAAAGAAATATTCGTGTTAATTATACTGTTTTACCTACTTATGATAGTAAAAAACAAAGATTAACTGAAAAAGCTATTTTAGTAACTATTGATGATAGTGACTACGATTTTATTAACAGATAAGCCTAGATAAAAAAAAGAGACCTTCATAATGTATTATGGAGGTCTTTTATGTTAACAAATTTACAACTTTTTTTGCTTGTACTCATACTTTCTATTTTTAATTGGCTCATGACTTTTTTTGGTTCAAGCCTTGTTTACTTCGTCAAAAACAAAAGTCAAAAGCTTGTCAGTATTGCTTTAGGTTTAGCTGCTGGGATTATGATTGCTGCAACATTTTTTTCACTTCTTTTACCAGCTATACAACAAGTTGAAGAACATTTTCTCTTACTTTTTTTCATTCCTATTACTTTTTTTATTGGTGGTTTATTTTTAAGATTATGTGATAAATATCTTCCTCATGAACATATTATTTCTCATCAAAAAGAAGGACCAGCTAATACACTTTCTAAAAATAAACTTTTATTACTAGCTATGACTTTACACAATATTCCTGAAGGACTAGCAGTAGGTATAGCTATCGCTAGTGCTAAAACAAATCTTCTTCCTGCACTGATTTTATCTATTGGCATTGGCATTCAAAATTTTCCTGAGGGAACTGCTATTTCTTTACCATTACATGAAAATGGTCTTTGTCGTTTTAAAGCTATGATGTATGGTCAATACTCCGCACTCGTAGAAATTCCCAGTGCTCTTTTAGGATTCATGTTTGCACAGCTTTTTAGTAGCATTTTGCCATTTGCTTTAAGTTTTGCTGCTGGAGCTATGATGTTTGTTTGTATTGAAGAACTTATTCCTGAAGCTAATGCCTTAAAAGAAATAGATGTTGGGACAATGAGTTTTATGGTTGGTTTTATGATTATGATGATGTTAGATATTTTACTGGGTTAATTATTTCTTTATCACGTAAAGCCCGTTTTTTTCTAGAACACAATAAAGCACATCTTCTATATGAGAAATGTGTTTTTTCTTTAATTCATTTTTTAACCACGATACATCTTTTTTTAACATTTGTAATGCCTCTTGATTAATTGTTCCATCACTAATTAAAGCATCTGGTAAAAGTGTTTGACTATCCTGTTTTGTAATTACAGATAAAGAACCATTTGTTTCTAGAATAGCGAAATCTACTTTAGAAACACTATCAATATCGCTTACTCTTAAATGATGACATAAATCATCAATACTATAGCGAAGTTTTTTCATTGTTTGATATTGTATTTTACCTTTATAAATAATATAACAAGGTCTTCCTTCAAAAAAATCTCTTAATTTTTTTGATCTCATTGTAACAAATGATTCTATCCTATCTAAAATAATCAATGTCAGTGTAGCAATCACACTATCTAAAACAGATAGATCTTGTGTTTCTAAAGACATTGTTGTAATTTCAGAAATAACTAGAAATACTACAAAATCAAAGACGTTTAATTGACTAAACTCCTTTTTTCCAAAAAATCTTAATAAAACTGTTAAATATATATACATAAAAACACTGATAATAAATATTTTAAACATATGTTCTCCGTTCTACTTACTCATTTTTTTCATATTCTCTATTAAGGAGGTTTATATGAAAAAAAAATTAATGCCCTATTTGTTATCTTATGCATTTTTAATTGTAAGTTATTTAGTTATTAGTTTTATTATGACTATTCTTTTTTCTTTTATACATGTTTCTTCTTTTGTTTATCAATTAGTTATTACATTTTTTAGTTATCTGACTTTAGTTATTTTTACATTTTTCTTTTATAAACTTATAAAAGAAAAGCCATTGATTCACGGTTTTATCCTTTCAATGACTTATTGTCTTATTCAACTTTTATTTCATCTAAAAGACATTCATTTTAGTCTTTTTATAAAACCATTATGTCTTTTAATCATTTACTATTTACTTTATTATATAAACAAAAAACAACAATAAATTGTTGTTTTATGCAGTAAATTCAATATCTACGATTTTTACATCATATGCTTCAGCAACCCCTACAGTCACAATTTCATTAATTCCATGACCAATAAGTGCTTTAGCAAGTGGTGATTCATTTGAAATCTTACCATTAACAGGATCAGTTTCGAAAGAACCTACAATTGTATATTTTTCTTCTTCAGGATTATCTAAAGATAAATCTAAAATTGTAACTGTTGTCCCTGGTTTAACAACATTTAAATCCATTTGTTCTTCAGAAATGATTTCTGCATTTTGAAGCATGTATTCAATTTCTTTAATTCTTTGTTCGATTTGAGCTTGTTTATCTCTAGCTGCATCATAATCAGCGTTTTCTGATAAGTCACCTTGAGAACGAGCTAATTGTAATTCTTCAATGACTCTAGGTCTTTCAACATTAATTAAATTATCTCTTTCTTCTTCAAGTTTTTCTACACCAGATTTCGTAAGTAATACTTTATCTTTATCCATTTTAAGTCACCTCGTAATCAATAATATAGCATATTCCACTTTAAATATCTAGTTTTATTTTATAAATCAGTTGCATATTTATTCAAATCATTTTGAATAAGCGCTCTTGCAACAATATTTAATCCAAATATTCCTAAAAGCAAATACACAAGAGCACGATAACTATCTACCATTTCTCCTTGATATGCTTGAAAATTACTTAATCTCACTCCAACTTTATAAAGCCAATAAAGTTCATATAAACCCAAAGTAATAATGCTTAAAGCAAGAACTTTAAAACCAGATGATTCTTCTTCTCCTGTAAGAGTATTAACATCATTAGCAAGGCAATAAAGCCAATAAATGCCATAAATTCCAAAAGTAATAATCGATAAAATAATACACACAGGAATACTTCGTCTAGGAATATTAAAATTAGCATTTTGTTGGTTGAACTCGTGTTCATCAAATGTTTTTGTTCCACAATAAGGACAATATCGTTCACCATTTTCAATTTTTCGACCACAATTTGTACAATACATTTTTTACTCCTTGGCATCAATGACGCTTGAAATTTTAGTAATTAAAAGGTCTATCGCTACTGTGTTATTTCCACCTTCAGGAATAATGATATGTGCATATTTTTTTGAAGGTTCAACAAATTGTTCATGCATTGGTCTTACTGTTTCTAAATATTGATTACATACTGAATCAATAGAACGTCCTCTTTCTTCAATATCTCTCTTTAAACGACGAATAAAACGAATATCAGCATCTGTATCTACAAAAACAAGAATATCACATAAATCTCTAATTTTTTCATCATATAAGACAAATAGTCCCTCTAGAATATAAACATCTCTTGGGGTAATTGTTTCTACAATATCACTTCTTGTATGTTGAGTATAATCATATGTAGGTTTAGAAATTGATTTTCCTTCTTTTAATTGCTTTAATTGTTCAACAAGTAAATCATTATCAAAAGCAAAAGGATGATCATAGTTTGTTTTCACTCTTTCTTCAAATGAAAGATGACTTTGATCTTTATAATAATCATCTTGTTTAATAATACATGTTGTATGACTTCCTTTAAAAAATTCATACACTTGTCTAGAAATAGAAGTTTTACCCGAAGCACTTCCTCCAGCAATTCCAATAATAATACTATTTTTCATTTAAAATAACCTTCCTTCCCATATCAAACTCAAACAATGGTTGATCACACTTTAAATAAAGAATTTCCATTGGATGATTTGCTACTTCAACTGATTCTCTATCTTCATTATATATTTCTTTAACTTCAATTAAAATATTTTCATGGTGTGGTGAGAAAAATTCAATCATATCTCCTACTTTAAAATAATTTCTTTGTTCAATCATAGCTTCTTTCTTACTTGCATCATAGCTTAAAACACGTGCACAAAAATCTTGTGTAGGATGTTCATCTCTTTGATTATAAAGCTGATACTCACTATTTGGAAAATCTTTAAAGAAACCAGTACATAAGGCTCTATTAGCCGCTTTTTCAATTTCTTTTCGATAACCATCAGCATCAAAATGATCAGGATCTTTACAATAAGTATCAATTAATTTACGATAAGTAGAAACAACAGTCGCAATATAATGTAAAGATTTCATACGTCCCTCTATTTTAAAAGAATCCACTCCTAATTCAATAAGTTTAGGTAATTCATCAACTAAAGACATATCTTTACTAGACATACTCAAAGGAACAATTCCATCATGATTTAATTGTTGTCCATCTTCAAAAATATCATAGTACCAACGACATGATTGTGAACATCCACCACGGTTAGCATCCCTTCTTGAAAAATAATTTGATAGCATGCATCTTCCAGAATAATGAATACACATTGCACCATGTATAAAATATTCAAGATCAATATCTACCTTTTCTCGTACTTCTTTTAAATCTTGATAGTCTACTTCTCTAGCAAAAACCACACGATCAACACCTAAATTTTCATAAAAACGAATTGCACTCGTATTCATAGTAGAGAGCTGTGTAGAAACATGGACTTCTAATTTTAAGTTTAATTTCTTCGCTAAAGACATAATATAAGGATCAGCTACAATAATTGCATCTACCCCAATTTCATCTAATTTTGAAAGATATTCTTCTAAACCTTCTAAATTATCTTCATGTAAAATAATATTACATGTCACATGAATTGCTGCTTGGTGTGCATGTGCAAATGATACAGCCTCTTTAATATCCTCTAAAGAAAAGTTAGAGGCACTTGAACGTAAAGAAAACTCTTTTCCACCAATAAAAACAGCATCTGCACCATATAAAATAGCCACTATTAATTTTTCTAAATTACCTGCTGGTGCAAGTAATTCAGGTTTTTTTACAATGACTCTTTTTCCATTAATAATTTGACTAACTTTTCTCATTTTCTTCTCTCTTTCTTACATCAGAAATTTTATAAACAGTAGAATCAAATAAAAAACTGTGATAATAATGTACACTTGGCGTTAAACGATAAAGCAACTGCATCAACTCTATTGATTCTTTATTATATGTTTGATTTTCAATAGCATTCTGTGCTTGTACATAAAGATGAACAATTTCTAACAAATCTGTTTCATTTATATATTGACCATCAATATATAAATAATCAAAATCAACAAATTGATTTAATACATCTAAAGCACACATTTGATTAGCTGAAGTTATATGTGTTCCATAAAAATCCTCATAAATATGACAATGATCATCTATACCATTTGCTTTAATTTCAATATGAGCATTTTTATCAACATTAAAATCAAGATGTGTATATTCTTTATAATTAGATAATAATTTTCTTTTCGAATAAGCCATATATTCAACACCATGAACTTGAACCATTGTTTTTAATTTACAATTTTGTCCAATCATTTGTTTTTCTTTTAATGGAATTTCTCTTGCTAAAAACGCTCCATCAATCCCTTGTTCTTTTAAAACAGATAAAGTTAAATGATTAGTATTTAAGGTTTCAGGATCATAAATTTTTTCAAATGAATAACCTCTTTCATTACATATTTGTAAGACTCCAAAATCTTGAAAAATAATACCATCGATTTGACATTCATGAAGTTTATCTAAATGATTTTTTAAATCATTTAGATATTTTTGTTCAACCAATGCATTTACTAAGACAAATAAATGTATTTGTGAATATTTTTCTTTTATATCTTTTAATTGAGCATAATCAAGCGTTAAAGCTTGTCTACAAGAAAATTTATCTGTTCCTACAATAAAATCACAGACACCTAAATCTAGATAATCATAAAGATAAGCTAAACTATTTAAATTAACGATAAATGACACTTATTTCACTTCCTTTTTATTACACATATTCCATCCCCTACACCATAGTAAGTGACTTGATATTCTTCATGATTGAAAATCCAATCTTTAAATCTTTTAATTTTTTTTACAAGTTGTTTTGTATTTCTATTTTTAATATGGTCAATATCAAAAATCATACCATGAAAATCTAAATTATCAACAATACAAATCCCATTTTCTTTAACTAAAGGCATATATTTTTCAAAAAAGTTTTGATATTGTGCTTTTGCAGCATCAATAAATAAACAATCAAATTCTGAATATTTTAAATCATTTATTTCAAATGATAATGCATCTTCATGATGAATTTCAATTTGATTTTCTAAATGTTGTTCATGTATATTTTTTATTGCTTCAAGATAACGTGAATTATCTAATTCTATCGTTTCAACAATAAAATCATCTAAATTAGATACCATCATCATTGCTGAATAGCCAATAGCACTTCCAATTTCAAGGCAACGATGACATTGATGTTCTTTAAAAGTTTGAATTAAAAATTCTAGCCCTTCTTTTTCCATTACAGGAATATTTCTTTCCCTTGCACTCTTTTCTATCTCATCAAAATACTTCATTTTAATACCATTTATTACTATTTACATTTGCTTGATGTTCTTGATATGTTTTAGCATATAAAACTTTTCCATCTTGTGTAGCAAAGAAATAATAATACTCACTTTCTTTATAATTTAAAACATTTTTAATAATTCCTGTTGAAATAGCACTAATAGGACCCACAGGTAATCCTTTATATTTATATGTATTATATTTTGTATCTTTGTTTAAATCAGTATGTTTAACATCAATTTTAACTTCTTGATTGCCATAGTTAACAGTTACATCACACTGTAATGGCATTTGCTTATTTAAACGATTAATTAAGACACCACAAACAAGTTGTCTATCTTGGTCATTAACAGGTGATTCCCTTTGTACAATAGATGATAACGTCATAAATTGATGAACCGTTAATGTTTGTGAATTTATTTTGAAATTTGTGATTTGATTTTTATATTTTTCTAAGTGTTTTTGTGTTTGATCTAACATCATTTTTGTAATACTTTCGATGTTATCTTCTTGTGTTAAAAAATAAGTTTCTGGTGCTAAATATCCTTCTAATGGATAATAGATTCCATCATTTAAAATATCATCTGTTAAGAACCAATATTTTTTAATTAACTTTTGAAGATATGTATGATCTGTCCATTTTTGAATGATTTCATTATAATCAATTCCTGTTTGTTTAGAAATGATACGAGCATATTCAGGGATTGTTTGTCCATCCAAAACAGTTATCTTTGTATTGGAAATATATTCTTTATCCTTTCCTTCTAAAATTGTCATAATTTCTTTTAAATCCATATTTTTATTTTTAATTGACCACATGAAGCAGGTAGTAAAAATCAAATCATAATTTATCCAGTAT
>OLOD01001528.1_pt1 | contig 14167 bp, 12 predicted proteins | sample 1671921 | NCBI WGS metagenome assembly OLOD01 (sample SAMEA3136626, study PRJEB25190) | human gut metagenome | biome: human gut; feature: human-associated habitat; material: faeces | place: Austria | collected 2013
CCGATGGCGCGATATTCTTCAAGAGTCTTCGGACGGTCGTGTCCGAAACGGTTATTGAATCCTAACACGAGTGTATCGATACCAAATGACTTATGGAGCATATTTAGAAATTCGCGGGCGCTCTTGTAGCGCAGACGGTCATTGAAGGTGAGGATTATAATATCCTCGACTCCGGCGTTTCCGAGACGGAGCAGACGATCCTCAAGCGATGTCAGCAATCCGGGTGTCTCGAGAGGTCTGACGACGGAGAGCGGATGTCGTGAGAAAGTGATGACAGCAGGCGTTAGCTTTCGGCTATCCGCTTCAAGACGCAGGTAGTCAATCAGAAATTTGTGTCCCGTATGGACTCCGTCATACATACCTACGGCTGCTATCCGTCGGCGCGAAGTGTCGCTTTTGGTTATAATTCTCATGATTGCTTGATTGATGGAGAGGTCTGATTGAGAGTCACTGTTTGATTAACGCCTCCGGACATCGAGGTGTTCTGTCATCAATTCAAAAACTCGTCGAGGAGATTTTTGAATTCGTCGCCCGGTTTCACGAGTACGGCATTGAATCCATAGGAGCGGGCGGCATCGACATTCGCCTGTGAATCATCGAAGAATAGTGTTTCATCAGGCTTGATATGGCCTTCTCGCTCGGTGTAGTCGAAAATTTCCTTGCCGGGCTTGCAGCATCCTGCTTCGTATGAGGTGAATATTCCGTCGAAGTAATCGGCCATTTCAAATCCCTCCTTGCGGAATTCTTCAGCGATGCGGCTGTTGATCATTATGGGATTTGTGTTTGACAGCAGATATATCTTATAATCCTTGCGCAGAGCGCGGAGCGCTTCAAGACGTGCGACAGGGATGCCGACGAGAAATTCATTGAAGGCATTGTCTATTTCCTCGTCGCTGACCTCGGGCCGGTCAATCATCGGACGTACCTGCCGGTGAAACTCATCGGCATCGATTTTTCCTGATTCGAGGGCAAGAAAAGCACCCTTCTGGCCATACACGCCGAGAAAATCGTCGGCATCTTTCATTCCAAGTCGCTCGAAGGCTCTGACACAGCGGTCGCGGTCGAGATCCATGATGACTCCTCCGAGGTCGAAAAGCAGATTTTTTATCATTTTGCCTTATATGTCAATAAATTCTGTTAAGTGAAGGCAAATTTAAGAAAATATCCCCGATTTTTTTGTAAATTTGCGCCTTAATTATCATCGACACGTGAAGTATCTCTATCACATCATAAAGCGTGGAAACTAAGTACATTTTTGTCACAGGTGGCGTAGTGTCGTCACTCGGCAAGGGAATCATCTCTTCTTCGTTGGCATGTCTTTTAAAGGCACGCGGTTTCAGGGTCACCATACAGAAATTTGACCCCTATATCAACATCGACCCCGGAACTCTAAATCCCTATGAGCATGGCGAATGCTATGTGACAGTTGACGGACACGAGGCTGATCTTGATCTCGGACATTACGAGCGTTTTACAAATATCCAGACCACAAGGGCCAATAATGTCACGACGGGACGGATATATAAAAGTGTCATCGAGAAAGAGCGTCGCGGCGACTATCTTGGCAAGACAGTCCAGATTATTCCCCACATCACAGATGAGATCAAGCGTAATGTGATGGCTCTCGGCAAGACAGGGAACTTTGATTTCGTCATCACTGAAATCGGTGGTGTTGTCGGTGATATTGAGTCGCTCCCGTTCCTTGAGGCTGTGCGTCAGTTGCGCTGGGAACTCGAAGATAATTGTATCTGCGTTCATCTTACCTATGTCCCGTATATAGCTGCTGCTAAAGAGCTTAAGACAAAGCCTACCCAACACTCCGTAAAGCAGCTCCAGCAGCTTGGCATCCAGCCGGATGTACTTGTGTTGCGTACAGAGCATGACATACCGCAGTCCATGCGAAAGAAAATCGCACAGTTCTGTAATGTCGCTCCCGATGCTGTTATCCAGAGCGTTGACGCGAAAAGTATCTATGATGTGCCCATTCTCATGCACGAACAGCATCTTGATGAAATCGTGATGCGTAAGCTGGATATGAATCCGACAGGACAGCCGGATATGGCACCGTGGAAAGAATTCCTGACAAAAATGCGTACAGCCGATAAGAAAGTGCGTATCGGTCTCGTCGGTAAATACGTAGAGCTTCAGGATGCCTATAAGTCGATTTCCGAAGCATTGTTCCAATGCGCCACATACTCGGACCGTCAGCTCGACCTTGTGTATATCCATTCCGAACGTGTCACTCCCGACAACGTTGACTCACAGTTGCGCGATCTTGACGGAGTTATCATTGCTCCGGGATTTGGACAGCGAGGCATTGAAGGCAAGTTCGTCGCGCTTAAATGGTGTCGCGAGCATGATGTCCCCACATTCGGCATCTGTCTTGGCATGCAGTGTATGGTAATCGAGTTTGCACGTGATATCCTCGGGCTTCCACAGGCCAATTCAACCGAGATGCAGCCTCATACTCCCGACAATGTCATTGACCTAATGGAAGAGCAGAAATCCATATCCAATATGGGTGGCACAATGCGTCTGGGAGCGTATGACTGCGAACTTTTACCCGGTTCGCGTGCAGCCGAAGCCTATGGCTCTACTCATGTGAAAGAGCGTCACCGTCATCGTTTCGAGTTCAACAATGACTATCGTGAGTGCTTCGAGGCCGCAGGCATGAAGTGTGTCGGCGAGAATCCTGCAACGCATCTTGTCGAAGTCGTGGAGCTTCCCGACCACAGATGGTTCATCGGCACTCAGTATCATCCTGAGTACTCATCGACAGTCCTTTCGCCTTCTCCCCTATTCATGGACTTCATCAAGGCTGCCATAGCCTACAAGGAGGAACGTGAAAATAATTAAAATGAAGAAATAAAAACCCAATTTTCTATCCCGTAAATCCGACTCATGGACAGAAACTCAATCATCGGGCTCTTATTGATGGGCCTAATCATCTTTGGTTTCACCTACATCAACCGCCCGTCGGCCGAGGAGCTTGAGCGACAGCGCATAGAGCGTGAGCAGATGCAGGCTCAGGAGGCTGAAAAGGCCACTGATAGCGGTGCCTTGAAATTCGATTCAATAACTCCGGCTGAAATAGCTACAATCAAGAGCACTGTCCGTGAACTCGGCGTGACTGATTCGCTTACAGGTGTCTCTACCCTGCGTGTCGATAAAGTAGACCTCCGTCTCAGTGCTGATGGAGACCTTCAGGGTACGGTCGATGCCGACGGACGTGTTGTCCCGGTTGCCGATATTATAGGCAACTCCGCCTCACTACCTGTCACAGTGGGCATTCCTGCAACCAAAAATCTCCGTAACGCGCTTGCTACAGTTGCCCGTTATCGCGGATTTGCCCGTCATATATCAGGTGACAGTACGACAGTCAAGCTTGAAAACAAGCTTCTGAGTCTTGAACTCTCGAACAAGGGCGGTGTCATATCGTGTGCCACACTCAAGAACTATGACAGCTATGATTCAACAAAGGTCAAACTGCTCTCTCCTGAGACTGACACATATAGCTTTACGCTAACATCTGCAACCCAGCGCTTTGAGACACGCGAGTTCTATTTTACCCCCGTACAGCTGAGCGATTCATCCGTGTTGATGAAACTCGACCTTGGCGACGGAGCTGTCTGGGGTATAAAGTACACGCTTCCGGAGGACAGCTATCTTGTCGACATTGACATCGTGCAGCAGGGAATGCAGTCCATTATCCCCTCTTCGGTTGCTTCGATGGACTTTACATGGCATCAGAAGATGCGTCGCAATGAGGCCGGACGTGTGTTTGAGGAACGTAATTCTGCTTTGTACTACATGTTCATTGACGGAGATGTCGATAATCTCAGCGAAAGTGGCGATGACAAGGAGGAAATCAATCAGCGACTTAAATGGATCAGTTGCAAGAACCAGTTCTTCTCGGCGGTGCTTATGGCCCGTACAAATTTCAACGGCGGAGAACTATCAAGCGTTGAGCTGAAAGATAATCCTGACTTTATCAAGGAAATGCAGGCCGACATGTCGGTTGAATACTCCGCTTCGGTTGCCAATCCGGCATCGTTCGTCATGTATCTCGGTCCGAACTCCTACCCAGTCATGAGTTCTCTTGAAAAGGAAATATTCCCTGATGAGAACATGCACCTTACGAAGCTTATTCCTCTCGGATGGCCGTTGTTCCGCTGGATCAACACATTGATTATAATACCGGTGTTCACCGCTCTCGGTTCGTTTATCTCTAATTACGGTATTATAATTCTTCTTCTCACCATTTTTATAAAGCTGATACTTTTCCCCTTCACTTACAAGAGCATGATGTCGCAGGCCCGCATGCGTCTTCTTGCTCCCGAAATCAAGGCTATAAACGACAAGTATCCCGGCAATGAGAACGCGATGAAGCGTCAGCAGGAAACGATGGCGCTTTATTCACGTGCAGGGGCAAATCCGCTTTCGGGCTGTCTGCCAATGCTGTTGCAGATGCCTATACTCGTGGCTATGTTCTGGTTCTTCCCGTCGGCAATCGAGCTCCGCGGCGAGTCCTTCCTGTGGGCGAAAGATCTTTCGGCTCCTGATGCAATCATATCATGGACGGGGAATATTCCTTTCATATCAAGCACTTTCGGAAATCACGTCAGTCTCTTCTGTCTCCTGATGACAGTCACCAATATTATCTATACAAGAGTGACGATGCAGACTCAGAATTCGGCCGGAATGCCGGGTATGAAATGGATGATGTATCTCATGCCTGTGATGTTCCTGTTTATCTTTAACAATTATGCGGCAGGTCTGAGCTACTACTATTTCCTCTCACTGCTCATCACTATCGTCCAGACTTACATTTTCCGTAAGGTCGTGTCAGAAGAGAAGATGCGTGCCAAGATGGCTGAAGCTGCAAGAAAGCCTAAAAAGAAGTCAGGTTTAATGGCTCGTCTTGAAGAGGCTCAGCGCAAGCAGCAGCAGATGCTCCGCGAGCAGCAGAAGCTCCGCGAGCAGCAGAAGCGTCAGGGACGCAGATAATAAAATTGTTACAAACATATTTAAGGTCCGAACCTCGTATGAATTTAATGCGAGTTTCGGACCTTGATATTTTTATCAATAAAACAGGATAGCTATTGAATAGTCTATCGTGTATTTGTTTAGTATGCTGTAAATCAAATTGATAGGCTGATATAGGATTTCGTTTGCAAACCTTGAAGTGTGTTATATTTTGACCAAAAAAACAGAGTTTTAGTAAAATTTTTCTGTTAAAAAGTGTGTATTCCCTTGGGTATGTCATGGGTTAAGTCTACCTTTGCGGTCAATTTTAATAGTTTATAGGCAAGAATCTTATGTTGATATAGCTATTCTTGCCGCCAATCATTAACTTTCTATCTATGAAGAAATTTATTGTCGCAGTTTTGGCTGTAGCCTCCGTATGTGGAACGGCAAAAGCTGAAGGTTACCAGATCAATTCATTATCAGCGAAACAGATCGGTATGGGTCATACGGGTATTGCACTCAAGCTTGGAGCTGAAAGCATGTTTTTCAATCCGGCAGGTATGGCCTATATGGACAAGACTCTTGATTTATCAGGTTCAGTAACCGGCATAATGCCTACCTGTACAGCAACTGTCGATGGCGTTGACTATACTACCGACAATGGGGTCTCCACTCCTATCGGCGTACATGCGGCGTTTTCAATATATGATAATCTCAAGGGCGGCATCTCGTTTTATACGCCTTATGGATCATCAATCAACTGGACTGACAACTGGCCCGGTGCGGTGCTAAACCAGAATGTTAATCTTAAAGTGTTCACCATACAGCCTACTCTTGCATGGGCGATCACACCGAAGTTTTCAATCGGTGCGGGAGCTATGATCTCATGGGGTACAGTGGACCTTAACAAAGGACTTGTTACCTCCGAGACAACCGACAAGGCTATCGCAGCACTCAAGACTCTCGGTCAGCTTCCGGAAGAAACCCCTGCGTTTGGCTCGACAACTCCTGCATCAGTCAATCTTAACGGAAAGGCTGATATGGTTGTCGGTTTCAATATCGGCGCTATGTATAATATTACTGAAAATCTCACTGTCGGCGCTTCATACCGCTCTCAGATGAAAATGAAGGTAAAAGCCGGTGATGCGCATGTCAAATATGCCAATGCCTTGGCTCAGGGCATACTTGGCGAGAGCCTTGATCTGATAAATGAGGCTAATTTTAAGGCTGAGATGCCTTGCCCTTGGGTTATGGGACTTGGTGTGTCATATAAGCCTGTCGACCGTCTCACTCTTGCATTTGATGCCCGTCTTACAGGCTGGCATGCCTACAAGCGTCTTGACATAGAGTTCCTTGCCGAGCAACTTACCCCCTACAACCAGAATATAGCCAAGAAATATAAGAATTCTTGGTGTTATTCACTCGGCGGACAGTATGCTGTGACCGACCGTTTTGATGCCCGTCTCGGACTTATGATCGATACTTCGCCTGTCAACGACAAATACTACAATCCCGAGACCCCGGGAATGACAAAAATCGAACCGACTGTCGGTCTTTCGTTCCGTCCAATCCCGTCACTGTCAATAGATCTTGCATTCATGTATGTGGCCGGTCTCGGTGTAGATAATGCCTCCTGTGAATATACCGACCTTCTTGGAGCTACTATGATCAATAAACTTACAAATGCCGGAGTTCCCTCTTCTGTAATTGAGGGTATGGGATTCAGACCTACAGGAACGTTTACAGCTGACTATAAGCTCCATGCTTTCATCCCCTCGATAGGCATCAGCTACAGCTTCTGAATTCAGAAAGATTTTTAGCTACTCCTAAGACATAACTGACAGCTTCCCTTCATGGATTACATATCTGTGAAAGGAAGCTGTCATTATTTTTACATTTTTTGTAGTTAAGGAATTTTTTGTGTAAATTTGCACATTATAACAAATCGGGTAATCAGACCCTGACGAGGGTCAAGAGTTTTCAATTTATTCAAGGACTTACCAATCATCATGTTTAGGACATTTCTATCCGGATTATTTTTAACTGTCTTAAGCCTTGTCTCAGGGTTTGGACAGACGGCTTCTGTTTTTGGAGCTCCTTTTACACGTTCTGAAATCTACAATTATCAGTTTCCGGCTAATCTCATTACCGACTCGCTTGAATTGCTGTCTCCGGCTGACGGTAAGATGCCTGTTATGTCCGCATTGCCGGCTGATTCTTTGGTCGCGGACTCTCTGAGATTTGGTCCGCTCCCTATCGACAGCCTTCTTAACACGATGTATGTGCCGACCACTCCCCTTCCGTCATATTATTTCCGCCCGGTGGTGTTTGATTCGTATCAGCTGCTTGACACTATCCGCATTGCCGATGCCGGAGGAGATGTGGCCTTGACTGATCCGGTCTATGGCTGGCTTGCGACAGATTTCTATCACAACAATCTTATCCGTCGCGCAAAGCAGTCGTTTATAGTGAATCTTCCGGCCGATGTGCGTTTCGACGAGGCATCATTGCCTGAACCACCCAAGAAGTTCGAGGCGACAGTCGATCCTAATACAGCCAAGATCGTCATAGCCGAACTGCCGGTTAAAGAAGCTCCTAAGAAACAGATGGAGGCGACGTTCGGACGCAGATACTGGCTGCGTACATTCAACAGTTCTGTCCAGTTCTCGCAGGCTTTTGTTTCGCCAAACTGGTATCAGGGTGGTAACAATAATATAAATGTACTTGTCAATCTGTTTTATAACGTAAAGCTTAATCCGGCTTTCCATAAAAAGCTTCTTTTCGAGACTACTTTCCAGTATAAGCTCGGTATGAATGACGCTCCTAACGATTCGCTTAGAAATTATTCGATTTCCGAGGACCTTTTCCAGTTTAATTTGCTCGCCGGTTACAAAGCTTCGAAATACTGGTATTATTCAACGAATGTCTCGTTCAAAACACAGTTCCTGCACAACTATAAGGCCAATACCCGTGACCTGAAAGGCGCGTTCCTTTCTCCCGGAGAGCTAAATGTCGGTGTCGGTATGACCTATAATTATGCAAATTCTAAAAAGACATTTACTCTCGATGCTTCGATTTCACCGTTCTCATGGAATATGAAGACCTGTGTCAATCATCGCATGGACGAAACCTCATATGGCATAAAAGAAGGCCGGAAGTCTGTGAGCCAGTATGGTTCTAACGCAGAAGCCAAGCTTTTGTGGGTTATCCGGGACAACATAAGCCTTCGTTCGCGTGTGTTTGTCTTTACAGACTATGACTATGCTTATGGCGATTGGGAAAATACGCTCTCATTCAACATCAACCGTTTCCTGTCGACTCAGATTTATGTCCATATGCGCTATGACACATCAACACCTGACAGTGATGACGCAGATTGGCGTAAATTCCAGCTTAAAGAGATTCTCTCGTTCGGATTCGCATATAAATTCTCGTCAATATAAGGGTTGATTCTTACCGGCAACCATCACTCTCCACAATGTGTAAGATTCATTTATCCGCCATACTTCTTACGGTTGTCATGTCGCTCATGGCAACCGGAGCTTTCGCCTCGACTTCCCCTAAAGGAATCGAGGCGAAAGTGCTTGACACTGTACCTCGTTTTTCGGAAACGCTTCAGGGATACGACACGGCCGCAGAGGTGACCGATCGTCTTTCAACAATTCCCATGCACGCTGTTGAAGGAGTGTGGCGTTTTGCCGCAGAAGGTACTCTGATGGCTGTCGAGCGAGTGGACGACAGTGAACTTTCGGGTGACGATGCCGGGACAGTGACCTACCGAATGGTCATTGTGCGTGCGGCGGATCTTTCATTGCGTCCCGGCACGGTAATGGGCTATCTTTCGCCTACGGCCAAACGCGGTGTCTATGATGCAAGGATTTATACCGGCAGGACTGACGACGGGACGAAATTGTATTCCCCTCGCACTTTCACGCTGACTCTGAGCGATAATGACAGCCGTATGGCAATAAACCGTTATGGCACAACGTTTAGTTTTAATTGGTGGAAACTGCTGCCATATATGTATAGCCGTCTGATAAGTAGACGTGAAAAGAAAGCCGGTGACATAAATGGTTGTATACGTGTCTATCCGATGCCTGCCATACCGGCAGAACCACGCTATCTGTGAGATTCAGGCATTTACAAGCTAAAAGATATTTATTTGTGTATTCTGCTCTTCGCCTTCTGATAGTAATTTTGGCAGTCTCGGCATTTATGCCGGGACATAAAGCGTGTGCCGAGAAGACACTTCGTGGAAAATTAAAGGTAGAGAAGACACAGAGTAACGAAAACGACCGGCAGTTTGCATTTGATACTATAACATCAGTCTCGCAGACTGATGTCAGATTATCGGGATATGACAAACCATTGAATTCACGCAAAGAAAGTCTTTTTATAAGTAATAATACCGAAAGGGAAATCACAGCCGTTGAAATCAGGATGACGTATAAAGACATGCAGGGACGCATGCTTCACGAAACCGAGAGGTTATTGCGGGCTGATATTCCCTCGGGAGCTACCCGACGGGTGGAATTCCCGTCATGGGACAGGCAGAACTCTTTTTATTATCATAAAGGACGTCAGCCTCGTGTGGCTAATGTTACACCCTATAGTATTGAATGTTCGGTATTAAGATATGTCTCTCCCTCTGTTACGTCTGCCGGAGAAAAGCTATGAACAAACCATAAATAAACAATCCGATATATAATAATTCTTCCATGAGCGAAATTCTTTCAGAGTATCATTTACTTGGTCTGACAATAGGTGTCTGTACATTTATTATAATAGGTGTCTTCCACCCCATAACCATTAAGTGTGAATATTATTTCGGAACACGCTGCTGGTGGTGCTTCCTGCTGCTTGGTATTATAGGTATAGGCGGGACGCTTCTTGTCGATGATGTGTTCTGGTCATCATTGCTTGGAGTGTTTTCATTTTCGTCTTTCTGGACCATCGGAGAAATATTCGAGCAGGAAAAACGTGTGCAGCGCGGATGGTTTCCGGCTAATCCGGCTAAGAAGAATAAAAAAATCTGTAATCCGGCGGAGGATTAATCCTTCGATGATTGTTTAATCAGAGATTATATTAGACTATATTTATGAGAATGGTGAATAAAATGGTAAGAGGCGTGTTAGCGTCGCTTATGGTTATGATAACCGGCTTCTCCCTTGCGGCTGCCGACAAAGAGATAACGGTGTTGAACAGACATGATGGAGTAAAGCTTGCCGGTACGCTCTCTGTCCCTGACAGCGTGGCGCCTAAAGCCGTCGTCGTAATGGCTACAGGGAGCGGGCAGCAGAATCGTGATGAGGAGATCATGGGTCATAAACCGTTCAAAACCATTGCCGGACATTTAGTTGCCAACGGTTATGCCGTGTTGCGGATGGACGACAGAGGGATAGGGGGCAGCATCGGTAATTTTGCCGAATCTACCACTGATGATTTTGTCCGTGATATAGCTGCCGTCGTCTCTTTTGCTGATTCTTGCTTTTCAGAGCTTCCTGTCGGTGTCATCGGACATTCGGAGGGTGGTACGATTGCTATAAGAAACGCAGCTCATAATCCGAAGTGCGATTTTATAGTCACGCTTGCAGCTCCTGCATGGTCCGGGGATTCTGTGATAATGTCCCAATGCCGGGCGATGGCTGTCAGGATGGCAGGTCGCTGGGACGGCGAAGCTCTTCAGCGTTCGCTCCTTGATGTAGCTAAGTCTGATATGCCGGATGCTCAGGCTAATATGCTTATCTATATGACACTGGCACAGAATCTTGGCGAGACTTCAAAGTTGCCGGCTGTGCAACAGCAGATGACAGCGCAGATTAAGATGCTCCTTTCTCCGTGGTATAGGGAAATGCTTCGCTATGATCCGTCGGCTGATATAAGCGGGATTAACAAGCCTTGGCTTGCGCTAAACGGTGAACTTGACGTGCAGGTGCTTCCTGAGAATCTCAGCACTGTCTCCGAAAAGAATCCCGGGGCTATAACAAAACTGATGTCAGGACATAACCATCTGTTTCAGCGTGCCAAGACAGGACTCATTCAGGAATATGCTGCCATACAGGAAGATGTATCTCCTGAAACTCTTGATGTGATAACGAAATGGCTTGACGGTATTTTTGGCCGGTAATTATTTGATTCTCTCCCCTACCTGACGGGCTATTTCCGCCATACCTTTGACCGAAGGGTGATTGGCCTTCTTGGCAATATCTTTTAGCATGATGGTCTCGATGTCGTGTTTTCGACACAGAGTCTCGATTGATTCAGTTATCTCGGGGCGTAGTTTTGTGTTCACTATAAAATATATATCTGTCCCGGGATAGTAGTCTTTCATTTCAGCAAGCATAATGTCGAGTGCCGGACGGAAAGTGTAGAGGTCGGGAGCAGACCCGTCGGCGGTTTTTCCTTCGGAATCAAGGTATTCGCCTACTTCAACGCCGGCCCATGAGTCATTTGTCCCTCCGAAGACAAGTATTATGTCGGGCGAACCCAATGCCTTCACGCGGGTGAGAAAGGAACGGTCTGAATAGTCTTCTCCCCTATATCCGCGGTTGCATATCGTCGCACCGGAAAAGGAATTGTTGACTTCCAGTCTGAGATTCTTCTGGCGTATGAGTTGCTGCCACCATGTCTGACTGACATCGCTGACATCTGTTAATTCGGGTTTCGGAGTCTTGAAATACCATACGTAGTTGGTATCCGGAGTGACATGTCCTTCGAAAGTAGAATAGGAGTCGCCGAGTATTGATACTCCTGCGCGCGGTGAGATGCCGGAGACTGAAAATGTTGTTGCCGAGAGGATGGTGAGAAGTAAAAGAATAGTCTTACGCATGGCGCTGATTGTTAAATATAGGAAATTAGCCTTATGGCTGTATATTAATGGAAACGCATACATATAAAATAATATTACACCGTAGATAGGCATTTTTTTGTATTTTTTCACTCATTTTTGTCAGTATGGGGTGTGTTTTTCAATGCGTTCATTTTGAATTAAATGGAATTTATAGTACTTTTGTGCGTTAATTCCGCGCAGATTAGCCTTTGTATGTGAAACATTATGGCTGTCGGCGTGGCTTATCATCACTCTTAAATCAAAAATCATCTAAACATAAATGGCAACATTAGAAAAAATCCGTAGCAAGTCAGCCCTCTTGCTCATCTTCGTGGGAGCCGGTCTGCTGGCTTTTATCATCGGAGACTTCTTTACTTCCGGTCGCTCGCTTTTCGGGACCGGCACTACCATTGCAAAAGTCGATGACAGCAAAGTCGACATTCAGGAATTCCAGCGTCGCGTGCAGGATGCCTCACAACAGGCTCAGGCACAGAATCAGCGCATGGATCAGGCTGTGCTCCAGCAGCAGGTTCTCAATGCTATGATCGCAGAGAAGCTTTTTGATCAGGAAGTCAAGGATCTCGGTCTTACCGTTACAGATCAGGAACTCACAGACATGATGGTCGGAAAGAATTCACAATACGTTGACCGCATGGTGCAGCAACAGCTCGGTGTGCCCGATGCGAAGACCGCACATGACATGGCTTTCAACCCTACGAAATATGGCATGCAGCAGGCTCAGGCCCAGCAGCTTCAGGCTTACTGGATTGACCTTGAGAAGTCGGTTGAACGTATGCTCCTCCAGCAGAAGTTCCAGAATCTTTTCACAGGTACGCTTGTAGCCAACGAGCTTGATGCAAAGGCTCTCTATGACGATAACGCCGCTACATCACATATCATTTACGCCAAGAAAGATTTCTCGACTCTCAAAGACGATGATTTCGAGGTGAGCGAGAGCGATATCAATGCTCTTTATAATAAGGATAAGAACCGCTACGTTCTTGCAGAGCCTACACGCACTGTCAACTACATCGCAGTCAATATCGTTCCTTCGGAAGCCGATATGCTTGCCGGACAGAAGAAAGTCGAGGATGCTCTCTCAGCTCTCAACGCTACCCCCGAGCTTCAGGGACTTGCTGATATGCCCGAATTTGTGGCTGACCGCCATAAACTGACTCAGGCCGATGTTAACAGACAGGCTCGTCTCAAAGCTGCTCTTGATTCGCTCTCAGTCGGCCGCGCCACATTGGTCAGCAAAGCCGGTAACGATTATAATATTGTAAAGCTTTTCGGTAAAGGACAGGAAGTTGCCAATGCGAAGATTGATTTCCTCGCTGTTCAGGGCACTAAGGCACAGGTCGATTCACTTGTAGCCAAGCTTAATTCAGGCGTGTCGTTCGACAGCATTTCCGCTTCTCCTCTTGTAGCCCAGTCTCAGAAGGATATGGCAGTCGCTCTGCTCGATCCCAACTATGCTCCTGTAAAGGAAATCATAGCAGGTCGTGCGACCGGTGTCTACTTTACTCCCGACACTCTTGCCGAAGGTGGCCGTATCTTCCGCGTCAGCGAGCGTGAAGCGCCTGAAACGGTCTACGACGTTGCAACTGTGACATTTACTACTGAGCCGTCAAACGCAACAATCAATGAACTTGATGCCGCTCTCCGTAAATATGTCGATGAAAACAAGGATTCCAAGTCTTTTGCCGAGAATGCACAGGAAGCCGGTTATACCACTTTCCCTGCAACTGTCAGCGCTTCGACTCCTATGATCGGCAATCTTAATGACTCACACAGCGCTGTTGCATGGGTTATGGATGCCAAGAAGGGTCAGGTTTCACCCGTGTTCGGTGACGTACAGTCAGGCCGTTTCCTTGCTGTAGCTGTCAACGATATCTATGACGGAGGCTTTGTACCTGCTCGTGACGCTCAGATTCACGCACTTCTTGCTGCTCAGGCCCGTAACGATAAGAAAGCAGCCAAACTTATTGCCGACTATGAAGGCAAGGCAAAGGATGTGGCCGGCTATGCCAAACTTATGAGTGTGTCTGTTGACACTACTACCGTTAACTTCGGTCAGTACATGATTCCCGGACTCGGTATCAGCGAAAGTGCTGTTCAAGGTAAGGTTGCCAATGCCGCAAAGGGTGCTCTTGTCGGTCCGATGCAGGCAAACAACGCTGTCATTGTTCTTCAGGTGACAGATGTTGATAGCGAAGGCCGTCCTTATGATTTTGAGGAAAATGCACTTCGTTTCAATCAGCAGCGTGGTGCAAGCCGCATGATGAATTCTCTTGACCGTATTCTTCTCGGCAATAAGAAAGTGACCAACAACATCAATACTTTCTACAAGTAATTGTAGAAACGCGATAA
>OLOD01001534.1_pt1 | contig 14135 bp, 10 predicted proteins | sample 1671921 | NCBI WGS metagenome assembly OLOD01 (sample SAMEA3136626, study PRJEB25190) | human gut metagenome | biome: human gut; feature: human-associated habitat; material: faeces | place: Austria | collected 2013
TTCCCGATGGACGAAATCGGAGAGACGACTCCAAATCTTGCGTATGGCGAAGCAACCGTCAACAGCGGATCAGCAATTTCAGTCGATGGACTGAAAGCAGGCGCAATCCAGTTTGACAACAGCTATTACCTGACACAGCCGATATATGATGCAATAAATGTCGGTGAAAACGATTTCTCAATCGAGATGTGGGCCCGCTCTACAGATGAAGACGGCTATCTCCTCTGTATTGGCACACACAACACCACGAATGTTCCCGGAGGAACAGGCAACTGGATCGGACTCGAACGCAAGAACGGATATCTTTGCTTCTCGATTGACGACAATAACAAAAAAACAGACTGTAAGCTTGAGGACGCATCGGAAATTTTCGATGGCAAATGGCATCATATCGCATGTGTGCGCAGTGTAGCCGACAAGACCATGAAGCTTTATGTTGACGGCAAGGAGATTGCAAGCGCCAACAATGTGGCAACCGGCGCAATAAAATTCTCCGAGACAGAACTGTTGTTTATCGGAGGTGACGACGAATCAGGCAACCGCATATTTGCCGGAGACATTGATGAGCTCATCATCTATCCGAAGGCGCTTTCGGCAGCCGATGTAGAAGCACACTACATGCTCCTCCGTCTTTCTGAAATTGAAGATATCATCTCTGAATCAGCCAATGCCCGCTATACGGTCGTTGACGCGTTCAGCGGACGTATCATCCGTACAGCAGTCGGTGTCGACCGTGAAGATATTATCGATAACCTCCAGCAGGGAATCTATATCCTCGTTGTGGAAGATGGCACTACTGTACGCAACTACAAGTTCATCAAACGTTAAATCCCACACCGATTAATCCTATAAAGGCCGCATCCTGTTTTCAGGGTGCGGCCTTTTTTGAATGAAGAATGTTTGTTCATCGAAATCACAGAAGTGTTATTTTTAAGTGACGATTTTTGCACTGAGATTTTTTTTCTGAAATAAAAATTGTAATTTTGTTTTCCGTTTTTCATCTGAAAAAGCACACTTCATTTACAGCTATGCCATCACAATATTCCCCTATAGACGAATCATCGTATACCGATACCACATTTGACCCCGAAGCCATGCTTAACGGAGTCAGTTCACAATATGCACCTGATTCCACAGCAAATCAAGGCAGATTGTCTGATGAACCGGCAGCCGGGCCGGGCTACCAAAGAGCCACGGCTTCAGAAGCCGCGCCAAAAACTGCTTCGGTAAAGAGCTCTCACAGTAAAAGGAGGAAATCACCATCAGCTTTTGCAAGAACGCTACGGCTGATCGGTGACTCACGCACGGTGATGTTTCTCGGAATAGTATTCGTAATCGCGGCTGGCTATTCACTTATCGTAGCGATGTCATATTTTTCACATATCGGCAACGATCAAAGTGCCTTGCTCAACGGAGATTTCGATCCTGACATGATAAAAAATGCAGGCGGACCGTTAGGCGCGTGGCTGGCTCATACACTGATATACAAATGGCTCGGGATTGGTTCGTTCATTCTCATCTATTATATAGCGATGTGTGGCATATCAATGCTCAAAGTATACCGTCCCCCATTCTGGTCTTTGACATTGCGATGCCTTCTGACAGCAGTCGCCTTATCCGTGATTTGCGGATTTGCCACATATAAACTGTCATCTCCTATCTATTGGGGAGGCCAGCACGGGCATTTGCTTAACGAAAAGCTCATGATATTCACCGGTTTCTGGGGCGCACTCGGTCTAAGCCTGATAATGGGAGGCCTCGTTGTCATTCTCTACCTGAAAGAGTTAAGACACATAACCGACTATATCTCTGAAGGGATCCAAACTTATCGGGCACGACAAGCAGAAAGACGCGCGGAACGCGAACGCATACGTGAAGCAGAAGAAGCAGAACGTCGCGAACGTGAAGCTCAGGAAGAAGCTGTAAGAGCAGCCGAAGCCGCCCGCATAGCTGAAGAAGAGCGGATAGAGGCCGAAAAAGCGGAGATGCAACGCCAACAAGACCTCAAAGCCTCAGCAGCCCCATTGTATCCACAAGCGCCCCAGCAACCACTTTATGGCGTGGCAACGCCTGTCCCACGACAGGCCGTGGCAAAGGCCGTGGCAAAGCCGACTGATACTGAAAGTCTTTTCTCTAAGCCGGATGGCGAAACAAAAGATACGTCAGACACATCCGCATCTGCCACCTCGCAAAGCGACTCTGCTCCGGAAGTTCCGACTGTAGTTGGAGAATTTAACGAGACTGTAGTGATGGACGATGACAACACTGTTGACGAAGCCGGACAATCCGACTCTGAAAACACAGTGAAAACTGAATCCGACGCTCTTTCCCCTCTCTTTGCCGATAAAAACAACGATGATGAGGAGAACAAGGAAGAATATGCCGACATGCCTCTTTTTGCGGCAGACAAAACGGTCAAAGCCCAGCGGGAAGTCGCCGATATGGCTCCTTTTGATCCCCGTGCCGACCTTTCACACTATAAATTCCCGTCTATTGAATTCCTGCGCCCGTCCAGCAATTCAGGCGTGAGTGTTGACGCGCAGGAGATGGAAGAGAATAAAATCCGCATCACCGACACACTCAACCACTACGGTATCCCGATTTCAAAAATCGAAGCTACAGTCGGCCCGACTGTCACACTTTATGAAATCATACCGGCCGAGGGTGTGCGCATAGCTAAAATCAAACGCCTTGAAGACGATATAGCACTCAGTCTTGCTGCGCTCGGAATCCGAATCATCGCACCTATTCCGGGGAAAGGAACTATAGGCATAGAAGTCCCCAACAAAGACCCGCAGATTGTGTCAATGCGTTCGATAATCGAATCGCCGACATTTGTCAACAGCCACATGGATCTTCCGATGGCAATGGGCCGCACTATCAGCAACGAGGTCTTCATGGCCGATCTCTGCAAGATGCCACACCTGCTTGTCGCCGGTGCGACAGGCATGGGTAAATCCGTAGGTCTTAATGCCATAATCGCCTCTTTGCTCTACAAGAAGCACCCTGCCGAATTAAAATTCGTGCTCATTGACCCGAAAATGGTAGAATTCAGCCTCTATGCACGTCTTGAACGCCACTATCTCGCCAAACTTCCGGAAGAAGAGGAGGCCATCATCACTGATCCGATGAAAGTAGTGGCGACCCTCAACTCCCTTTGTGTTGAGATGGACAACCGCTATGCGTTGCTCAAAGAAGCCTCCATGCGCAACATCAAGGAGTATAACGACAAGTTCATCCATCGCCATCTCAACCCGGAGAAAGGCCACCGTTTTCTCCCCTACATCGTGGTGATAGTCGATGAGTTTGCCGACCTCATAATGACCGCAGGCAAAGAAGTCGAAACTCCTATCGCCCGTATCGCTCAGAAGGCTCGTGCCGTTGGCATACACATGATTCTTGCCACCCAGCGCCCCTCAACAAATGTCATCACCGGTGTCATCAAAGCAAACTTCCCCGGACGTATTGCATTCCGCGTTTTCCAGATGGTGGACTCTCGCACAATCATCGACCGTCCCGGAGCAAATCAGCTGATCGGTCGCGGCGACATGCTTTTCAGTAACAACGGCAAACTTGACCGTGTACAGTGTGCATTCATCGATACGCCTGAAGTAAGCGCCATTTGCGACAGTATCAATGAACAGGTCGGTTATCCCTCGGCCTACGAACTGCCCGAGTATATCGCAGAAGCCGGCGATGCAGGCAAACTCGCTTCCGTCGGTGACCGTGACCCGCTCTTTGATGAATGCGCGCGCCTTGTGGTCACAACCGACACGGCATCGACATCATCGTTACAGCGCCGTTACTCAATCGGTTATAATCGCGCTGGTAAAATAATGGACCAGATGGAAGCCGCCGGTATTGTAGGCCCTTCTCAGGGAGGCAAACCGCGTCAGGTTCTTGTCGACCCGATGACTCTGGAACGGATTCTTGAGAACAACTGATGACCAGACAGAAATCCAATCAACCACAAAAAATGAACATGATAATCCGCAAACGTCTATTTTCTTTGCTGGCAATGCTTGTCGGAATGATTCTGACATGTAATGCTGCTGAAACCGCGACCTCTATACTCGATAAGGCCGCCGAGAAAGTAAAGATGTCGAAATCTCTTAACGCCTCATATACCATCACGGCTGACGGACATAAGCAAAACGGTACTCTCATAATATCCGGCGACCGCTTCACGATATCTTCGCCACAAATTTCATCTTGGTATGACGGGAAGACACAGTGGACATATTCCACGCAGACAGGAGAGGTGAACATCACAGAGCCTACTCCTGAAGAACTTCAGCAAGTCAATCCGTTTGCCATCATCAATTCTTTCCGTAAGCTTTATAAGGCTACTTTACTTAAATCTCCATCGACGGAAAAAAAAATAAAGCTTACAGCATTGAATCAGAAAAACGACATAAAGAATGTGGTTCTTACGCTGTCGGCTTCGACACTCTACCCTACTTCAATAGAACTGACACTGAGTAACCGCCGCGTCGTGACAATCAACATCAAGTCTGTTTCGACCGGCAATGCACTCCCTATCTCCGATTTCCGATTCGATTCAAAGAAATATCAGGGGATTCCTGTTGTCGATCTCCGATGATACCCACTAAAAACGTGACTGAAATGTTAACTTTTCGAAAATAGAGCGACAAGCCGATGTCCCGAAGCGTTATATGAACGTGTTTTATGTCAAAACCTCTAAATCATATTTTTAATATAACAATACCTAAGCAAAAGCATTAAAGAATTATGGCTGAAATCAAAACCCGTTGCCTAATTATCGGCTCAGGTCCGGCAGGCTATACAGCAGCTATCTACGCATCGCGTGCAAACATATCTCCGCTCGTCATCGAAGGCATGCAGCCCGGCGGACAACTCACCATCACCACTGAAGTAGAAAACTTCCCCGGACAGCCCAATGGCATCACCGGACCTCAACTTATGGAAGACATCAGGACTCAGGCGTTGAAATTCGGAGCTGACATACGTACCGGCCTCGTGACCGAAGTCGACTTCTCGACCCGTCCGTTCAAAGCAAAGACAAACAACGGCCTTGAGATTGAGGCAAACACTGTCATTATATCTACTGGAGCGTCGGCACGTTATCTCGGACTTCCTGACGAACAGAAGTACTCAGGTCTCGGAGTATCGGCCTGTGCGACATGCGACGGATTTTTCTACCGCAAAAAGCGCGTGGCTGTGGTCGGAGGAGGTGACACCGCATGTGAGGAAGCGCTCTATCTCAGCAACCTTGCATCGGATGTGTTCCTCATAGTGCGCAAGCCTCATCTGCGCGCGTCAAAAGTGATGCAAGAAAGAGTGTTGAACAAGAGCAACATAAAGGTTCTTTTTAACACGAACACCACAGGACTTTATGGCGAAGAGTATCTTGAAGGCGCACATCTCGTGGAGAACGTGGGCACAAGCAACGAGCAGCACTACGACCTCGCTCTTGACGGCTTTTTCCTTGCCATAGGACACAATCCGAACACCGAAGTGTTCCGCCAATACATTGACTGCGATGCGGCCGGTTACATAAAAGTCAAAGGCTCAGGCACGCAGACTAACGTCCCCGGAGTATTCGCTGCCGGAGATGTAGCCGACCCGACCTACCGTCAAGCAATCTGCGCTGCGGGAATGGGGTGCAAGGCTGCTCTTGATGCCGAACGCTTCCTTAACGAAGAAGGTCTGTAGCCCAAATTTCATATAAATGTCCCGTAAGCGTACCTTTATGATATGCTTGCGGGACAATTTTATTAACATCAGACATAAGCACTGTATGCTAAGCGACGGAATAATTTCTTTACGGGCATTAGAACCAATCGATGTCGATACGCTCTATCACTGGGAGAACGATCCCGGTCTATGGAGCGCCGGAGTGACACTTGCACCCTACTCCCGGAAACAATTATGGGATTATGTCAATAACTACGACGGAGACATTTTCAGCGCCAAGCAACTCCGGCTCATGATTGACCTTCACCCTGATTGTGACAATCCTGACAGCCGGGTGACAATCGGGACGCTCGATCTGTTTGATTTCGATGCTGCGAATTCGCGCTGCGGGGTTGGAATACTGATTGCCGCGCCCTATCAGCGACAGGGCTACGGTCTGCGGGCACTTGAACTCGCGTCGCGCTACTGTCTTGAAGTCTATTCGCTCCACCAGCTTCATTCTATCGTCAGTGCCGATAATGTAGCCTCACGCGGATTATTCGAGAAGGCCGGCTACAGTATAAGTGGACGCCTACGCTCATGGCTCCGCAATGCCAACAGATACACCGATGCCTATTTTTATCAGAAATTTCTACGATAACCCTATGGCTAAACATTTTTTGAAAGCCAGAGAGTTTGTTTTTAACGGCCTATTGTAGCACTTTTCATCCTGTCATTCCGGCAGGATGAAAATGTTTAACGGCGGATGGAATCGGAAAATAGAGTGCGGTTCAAGAGCGAACGCCCGAGGGTTATCTCATCTGTATACTCAATTTCATTTCCGACAGAAACACCACGCGCAAGCTGTGTGATCCTGACATCACTAAACTCGGCAAGACGACGGAACAGATAGAAGTTAGTGGTTTCCCCCTCCATTGTGGCACTCAAAGCGAGAATTACTTCACGAATATCACCGGCAGCGACACGCTCGACAAGAGAATCGATTTCAAGCCTGTCAGGCCCGACACCATCCATCGGTGAAATCACTCCGCCGAGCACATGGTAAAGCCCCGCATACTGGCCGGTGTTCTCAAAGCTCATGACATCCTTGACACTCTCCACAACGCAGACCGTAGCGCGGTCTCGTCTGCCGTCGGCACAGATAGGACATACTTCTGTCTCGGATATATTGTGACAGACGGAGCAGTAACGTATGCCACGCCGCATGTTGATAATCGATTCCCCAAGCGCCACCCCCATTCCTTCATCCATGCGAAGTATGTGGAGTGCGAGCCTCAATGCTGTCTTCCGCCCTATGCCGGGCAACCGCGACAATTCAGTCACAGCGCCCTCAAGCAGTTTTGATGCAAATTCCTGTTGCATTTTTCTTTCAAAAAAATTAAATCCAACATCAAAGTTACGCAAAATCCGGGACTTTTACGAGCTTTTTTAGTCTAACGGCCTATTTTTGTCAAAACCGGCGTCAATTGACCGCCCTATCGCTTCAATGGAGACCTGCAGTAATACTGCCTCTCGCGTACATATTATATAATAAGCCTTACAGTGAAATCAATGGACTTTTTTATTTGTTTGTTGCGCAAATAATGTTTAATTTTGCACTCTGAAATTTCAGACATACCAGTAAAGAAATGGAAATAATTCGCACTGTAGCAGAATTAAAAGCCAAGCTCAACGCAGCCCGTGAAAACGGGAGTATCGGTCTCGTCCCTACAATGGGAGCGCTCCACGCAGGACACCTGTCGCTAATTGAACGCGCCCGTCGTGAGAACGACACCGTAGTGGTAAGCGTATTCGTCAACCCGACGCAGTTCAATAACCCAAACGACCTCGCAACCTACCCGCGCACAGAAGAAGCCGATACGGCTATGCTGCGCGAAGCTGGCGTTGACTATGCTTTCATCCCCTCGGTTGAAGAAATCTATCCAGAACCCGACACGCGTCAATTCGCCCTCGGGCCTGTGGCAGAAGTGATGGAAGGCGCAATGCGTCCCGGACACTTCAACGGCGTAGCCCAGATTGTCAGCAAACTTTTTGACTTTACGCGCCCGACACGCGCATATTTCGGAGAAAAAGACTTCCAGCAGATTGCCGTGATACGCAAAATGGTAGAGCTTGAAGGATTTGACCTTGAAATTGTCGACTGTCCCATCAAACGTGAAGCCGACGGTCTTGCCATGAGCTCACGCAACGTACGTCTCACTCCCGAACAGCGCGCAATCGCCCCTGCTATCCACAAGGTGCTCGAAGGTAGCCTCTCGTGGGCAGCCGATCATAGCGTAGAAGAGACAAAACGCTATGTCATTGATGAAATCAACTCTTTCCCGCAGATGGAAGTCGAGTACTACGAAATCGTCGACGCACTGACCATGCAGCCTGTCAGCGACTGGGCCGAAACCGACAGTGCCGTAGGGTGTGTAACAGTATTCTGCGGAGATGTCCGCCTGATTGACAACATAAAATATCCCAAAAGGAAATGACACTCGAACTACTCAAGTGCAAAATCCACCGAGTGACTGTCACTGAAGCCCGTCTGGACTATATCGGCAGCATCACCTTTGACCAAGATCTCCTTGACGCAGCCGGAATCTTTCCCGGAGAACGCATCTATATAGTAGACAACAACAACGGCGAACGTTTTGACACATACGTCATCCCCGGTGAAAGAGGATCTGGCGTAATATGTCTCAACGGTGCAGCTGCCCGCAAAGTGCAGGTGGGCGACGTGGTGATTCTGATGTGCTACGCACAGATGACACCCGAAGAAGCCAAGAACCACAAGCCCGTGGTGCTCTTCCCCGACACCCGCACCAACCGTCTTCTGCCGGAATAAACCCGGCACGACGGCCGAAGGCTTGACGGCAGCCGGCATCCACGCCGACTAAAAAATGTTATAAGCAAAAGTTTTTCTAACCCCTATCCCCCCCGCAATTCCAAGTGTTTGAGAATCTAAGCGAGAGACTTGAAAGAAGTTTCAAGATACTGAAAGGTGAAGGCAAAATCACCGAAATCAACGTAGCCGAGACCCTCAAGGATGTGCGTCGCGCACTTCTTGAAGCCGACGTGAACTTCAAGGTGGCAAAACAGTTTACCGACGAGGTTAAAGCCAAGGCTCTGGGTATGAACGTAATCAACGCCATCAAACCCGGCGAGCTCATGGTCAAGATTGTCCATGATGAACTTGCCCGTCTCATGGGAGGCGAAACAGCTCAGGTCAATTTGTCAGGCAACCCGACCGTCATACTCATGTCTGGTCTGCAAGGTTCCGGTAAAACCACCTTTTCAGGCAAGCTCGCTCGTAAGCTCAAATCGGAACAGGGCAAACGGCCTCTACTCGTAGCCTGCGACGTATATCGTCCGGCTGCTATCGACCAGCTGAAAGTTCTTGCCAAACAGATCAATGTCCCTGTTTATACCGAAGACGGCAACAAGAACCCTGTCGAGATTGCAGAAAATGCAATCCGCTATGCCAAGGCCAACCATAACGACCTTGTAATCATCGATACCGCCGGCCGTCTTGCTGTCGACGAGCAGATGATGCAGGAAATCGCGGCCATCAAGAAAGCTGTCAAACCGCAGGAGACTCTTTTCGTGGTGGACTCCATGACAGGTCAGGACGCAGTCAATACGGCAAAGGAATTCAATGACCGTCTCGATTTTGACGGCGTTGTGCTCACCAAACTCGATGGTGATACCAGAGGTGGTGCTGCGCTTTCAATCCGTACTGTGGTCACAAAGCCAATCAAATTTGTCGGTACAGGCGAAAAGCTCGATGCACTCGATCTTTTCCACCCCTCGCGTATGGCAGACCGAATCCTCGGCATGGGCGACATCGTATCGCTCGTCGAAAAAGCCCAAAATGCCTATGACGAGAAACAGGCCCGCGAACTCCAGCGCAAAATAGCCAAAAACCAGTTCAATTTCAACGACTTCCTCCAGCAGATACAGCAAATCCAGAAGATGGGCAATCTGAAGGAACTCGCTTCAATGATTCCCGGTGTCGGCAAGGCTATAAAGGATATTGACATTGACGACAACGCATTCAAAGGCATCGAGGCCATTATCCGTTCGATGACTGCGGAAGAGCGCGAGCGCCCCGAAATCCTCAACGGCAGCCGACGCAAGCGTATTGCCAAGGGGTCAGGCACAGATATTCAGGAAGTCAACAGACTCATCAAGCAGTTTGACGACGCCCGCAAGATGATGAAAGCCGTATCGGGCATCAAGAACCCGATGGCAATGATGCGTAACATGAAAGGAATGAGAAGATGACACTTATCGACGGAAAAAAGACAGCAGACGACATCAAGCGCGAAATCGCAGCTGAAGTCGAAGAAATGGTAGCACAAGGCAAGCGCCGTCCCCACCTCGTAGCCATCCTCGTCGGACATGACGGTGGCAGCGAGACCTACGTGGCCAATAAAGTGAAAGCATGCGAGGCATGTGGCTTCCGCTCGACACTTATCCGCTATGAGGATGATGTCACTGAGGCCAAACTCCTTGAAACCATCGCCGAACTCAACAATGACCCAGAGGTTGACGGTTTCATCGTGCAGCTTCCGTTGCCAAAACATATTTCCGAACAAAAAATCATCGAAGCGATAGACTACCGCAAGGACGTAGACGGATTTCATCCCGTAAACGTCGGCCGTATGTCAATCGGTCTGCCATGTTTTGTGTCTGCCACACCATCAGGCATCATGGAACTGCTGAAACGCTACGGAGTCAACACAAAGGGCGCTAAATGCGTGGTGCTCGGACGAAGCAACATCGTCGGTAAGCCGGTGGCCTCGCTCATGATGCAGAAAGCCAACCCCGGCAACGCGACTGTGACAGTGCTACACAGCTCCTCAAACAACATCAAAGAGGCATGCGCAGAAGCTGATATCATTATCGCTGCGCTCGGGAGTCCGGGATTTGTCACAGCCGATATGGTGAAGCCGGGAGCGACAGTAATCGATGTAGGTACGACCCGTGTCCCCGACGCAACCCGCAAGAGCGGATTCAGACTGCGTGGAGATGTCGATTTTGAAAACGTAGCTGAAAAGTGCGCGTTTATCACACCGGTTCCCGGAGGTGTAGGTCCGATGACAATATGTTCGCTTATGCGCAACACCCTCCTTGCCGCTAAAAAAGAGATTTACAATTAATCGATATCGATTTCAGGGATGCCCGCAACGGCATCCCTGAAATTCATAACAACACTATCAAAAAGACGTGAGCATGATTGCGGTTTTCCTGTCGCTTCTCTCATTGCTGATTCCTCAGGACAGCGCGGAGATTGTGTTTGCCGGTGATGCGATGCAACATCAGCGACAGATTGACGCGGCCATGCAGCAGGACGGCTCACTCGACTACTCCCCCTATTTCACATCGCTCTCTCCCTATATTTCCTCGGCCGATTTCGCCGTAGTGAATCTTGAAACTCCACTTGGCGGCGCACCCTATTCCGGCTACCCTATGTTTTGTGCGCATGACAACTATGTCGACGCGCTCAGAGATGCCGGCTTCAATCTTATCCTGACCGCCAACAACCACATTCTTGACAGACGCGACAAAGGCGTGATAAGAACTATAAACACATTGGAAAGAAAAGGAGTCCCGTATATCGGCGTATATCGCAACCTCGCCCATCGCGATTCCATACTGCCGATGATTCATGACATCAATGGATTCAAAGTCGCGTTTCTCAACTACACTTACGGCACGAACGGCATTACTAAAAGAAGCGACATCGAAATCGACCATATTGACCGTGCGCGTATAGCATCAGACATAAGCAATGCACGAAAGAAAGGCGCTGAGATCATAGCAGCGTGCATTCACTGGGGAGAGGAATATAAACTCCTGCCCAACGCGTCTCAAAAAAATCTGGCGAAATTTCTGGCTGATTCGGGTGTCGAACTTATAATCGGCGGACATCCGCATGTAATTCAACCGATGGAGCTGAAAATCCACCGACCGACAGGTCGTCCATGCTTCACAGTCTACTCGTTAGGCAACTTCATCTCATCAATGCGCACCACCGACACACGTGGAGGTGCTATGGCCCGTGTGAAACTCGCACGCGACGTTTTCGGACGTGCATACGTATGCAAAGCAAGCTACCGGCTTGTATTCACACAACCGGCTTTAGGAAACAGCGACAATTTCATGCTCCTCCCTGCAGAAAGCCAGAAGCTTCACAAATCAATGGATCATTTCCGCCGAGGTTTCATCCGCAATGCCGTCAACATTTTTAACCGTCACAATATCAACGTTCCGCGCGACACAACTGAGATATTGCCGAAAACAGTTTCCCTCATCGATTAATGACGCATCGACAATTTCGTCACACATATTACTAAAAAGTGGACTGTCTGTCATTTTTGCAGTATTTTTAACAGAATTTGTCAGTTTTCCATTCTGGCATTTTGTTTGCTATATTGTTCTAAGTAATAAATATAAAAAACTTAAACCGATATATTATGCAAAAAGGACAGATTGGAGTAACAACCGAAAACATATTTCCGGTCATAAAAAAATTCCTCTACTCCGACCACGAAATTTTTCTTCGCGAACTCGTATCCAATGCCATAGATGCGACCCAGAAGCTGAAAACACTTGCCTCATTCGGAGATTTCAAAGGTGAGCTCGGTGAAATGAAAGTCCGCGTAACCGTCGATAAGGAAGCGGGCACTCTCACAGTAAGCGACCACGGTATCGGAATGACATCTGAAGACATTGATAAATACATCAATCAGATTGCCTTCTCAGGCGCGGAAGAATTCCTTAATAAATACAAAGATACCGCCAACGCCATCATAGGTCATTTCGGACTCGGCTTCTACTCTGCATTTATGGTAGCAAAGAAAGTCGAAATCCGTTCGCTAAGCTACAAGGAAGGTGCTGAAGCAGTGAAATGGACATGTGACGGAAGCCCTGAATACACTATGGAGCCCACCGACAAAGCCGAACGCGGTACGGATATCGTGCTCTATATAGACGATGACAATAAGGAATTTCTCGAACAGGCACGCATTGACACCCTGTTGAAGAAATATTGCCGCTTCCTTCCTGTCCCTGTGGTTTCCGGCAAAGAGCAAGAATGGAAAGACGGTAAATATGTCGACACCGACAAGGACAAAATTGTCAACGATACCGAACCGGCATGGACCAAGAAACCGTCTGAACTGACTGACGAGGACTACCGCAAATTCTACCATGAGCTTTATCCCGGACAGGAAGATCCATTGTTCTGGATTCACCTTAACGTTGACTATCCGTTCACTCTTACAGGCATCCTGTTCTTCCCCAAAATCAAAAGCAACCTTGACATCCGCAAGGACCGCATTCAACTCTATTGCAATCAGGTCTATGTGACAGATTCAGTCGAAGGTGTCGTGCCTGAGTTCATGATGCTTCTTCAAGGTGTCATTGACTCGCCAGACATCCCCCTGAACGTGTCACGTTCATATCTCCAGAGTGATACAGCCGTTAAGAAAATCTCTGGCTACATCACCAAGAAAGTGGCATCACGACTTGACGAACTTTTCAAGGAAAACAGAGCCGATTTCGAGGCAAAATGGGATGACATCAAGATTTTTATCGAGTATGGCATGCTGACAGACGAGAAATTCTGCGACTCGGCCATGAAGTTTACCCTTCTCCGCGACACAGAGGGAAAATATTTCACTCTTGACGAATACCGCACCCTCGTTGAAGCCTCACAGACCGACAAGGACGGTAACGTGGTCTATATTTATGCTACCGACGTAACCGCACAATATAATTATATCCATTCCGCAAACGAGAAAGGCTACAATGTACTACTCATGGACGGCCAGCTTGACGGACATTTCATTTCTATGCTTGAAAGCAAGCTTGAAAAGACCCGTTTCGTGCGCGTAGACAGCGATGTCGCCGAGAAACTTATCCCGAAAGAGGAACCTAAGGACAGCGGCCTTACGCCGGAACAAATCTCACTCCTTACCCCATTGTTCCGCAGCCAGATTCCTGCTGTAGAAAAAGCAGATTTCCTCGTGTCGTTCGAATCGCTCGACCCAGCAGCCAACCCGATTCTAATCACTCAGAACGAATATATGCGACGCATGAAAGACATGGCGGCCACTCAGCCCGGCATGAGTTTCTATGCAGAACTTCCAGACAGTTATAACCTTATCGTCAACACCTCGCAGCCTGTCGTTGCAAAAATTCTTGACGAAGCCGAGAAGGCTCTTTCCGAAAAGCTTGCTCCCATCAACGGCGCCATTGACGCAGACAACGAAAAGATTACCGTTCTCCGCTCTGAAATCAAGGACAATAAACCTACCGACGAGCAAAAGACCGAAGAAAAGCAACTTTCCGACAATGTCGAGAAGAACCGCAAGGAGAAGGAAGAGATCATAGCCCGCTATGCTTCCGAGAAGCCGGTTGTGAAACAGGCCATAGACCTCGCTCTTCTTGCAAACGGACTTCTC